>JACKQG010002332.1_pt1 | contig 24984 bp, 20 predicted proteins | sample 8237621 | NCBI WGS metagenome assembly JACKQG01 (sample SAMN15677084, study PRJNA649215) | marine metagenome | biome: marine; feature: Black Sea; material: saline water; isolation source: suspended particulate matter (SPM) from the Black Sea western gyre | collected 2013-06-09/2013-06-10 | depth... | reverse complement strand
CTAAGGTCATTTTAATTGATTTTGATCAAAAAAATTTCAAAGCAACAAATTTTGTTAATCGACTTTCAAAAATAGCAAATGGAAGTACAATAATTGGACTTTCGGAAAAAAGCTATTTGGACGTTAATGATCAATATGAAGCTTTGGGAGTACGCCAGGTTTTGAATACAACCGACGACATGTATAAACTTCAACAGGAATTATCAAAAATAGTTGATAAAGAACTTGAGTTGTTACAAGGAGAAAACCTATACCAGCAACAAAAATCTAAATTTGATTTTCATAATATTATTGGGCAATGTCGTGAGTTACATTCTATTTTTAATATGATCACAAAAATTACTAAAAAGAAATGGATCACTGTGTTAATTTTGGGCGAAACAGGAACTGGAAAAGAATTAATCGCACGAGCGATTCATTACCAAAGTTCTAATCAATATCGACCTTTTGTGGAAATTAATTGCACCACTTTAACTGAGCATTTGCTTGAATCAGAACTTTTCGGACATGAGCGCGGCGCCTTTACTGATGCAAAAACTCAAAAAAAAGGACTCTTTGAAATTGCTAATAATGGCACTTTGTTTTTAGATGAAATTGGGGAGATTGCGCCCGTCATCCAATTAAAACTTTTAAAAGCTATTGAAGATAAAAAAGTCCGTCGCGTGGGTGGGACAAAAGATATTCATGTGAATACAAGAATAATTGCTGCTACAAACAAGAATTTACAAGAAGCCATAAAAGATAAAGTGTTCCGCAATGATCTCTATTATCGATTGAATGTCGCTACTATTCAGATACCACCTTTGCGTGATAGAGGTGATGATGTACTTATTTTAGCCCGTAAATTTTTAAAAGATTATGCCTTGGATTACGGCAGCCAACTAAAAACATTCAGTACTGAAGCTGAAGTTTTATTAAAGAGATACGATTGGCCCGGGAATATTCGAGAATTGAAGCATACCATTGAACGTATCGTGTTATTAGGTGAGGGTACAAAGATTACCAAAGAGAACCTTGATGAGGCGATAAAATCAGAAACACCGCTGATTATGTCAGGTGAAAAACATGTTGAAAGTATCAAAATTGATATACCAACAGAAGGAATTAGTTTAGATGCAGGAGAAAAACTCCTTGTTAAAGCCATGCTAGAAAAAACCGGGTGGAATAAACGAAAAACTTCTGAATTGCTTAATATTTCCAGACCTCGTCTTGATAGAAAAATAAAGAAATACAACCTGACTCAGAACAGATCCAAAGGATAGTTTTTTTTGCAAGATATTGTAAATGGTAACATTTTTTTACATTCTTCATAATTAGCAATATATACAGCAACGTTTTATTACTAGATTTTTGATCATTTTGATATGATTAAATTGCACTTAATTCATTTAATTTCATTTCGTTATAAGCTTTTTATTTGTAATCACTCTATGGCACGACATTTGCAAATAAAATAAATGCAACCGATTAAAAAAAACCGAAATACGAACACCTCAACTAATTATTAATCTTTACACATATCCGGTATTACGTAATTTTAGGCATTTTTTTTATAATTGAACATTTCTAATGTCTTTAATAAATAAATAGAAAAATTCAACCTACTAACTGACTTGAGGGGAGTTTCATTATGAAGATGTCAAAGAACACATTAAGCTCAATCTTAGTCTTTTTCTGCATTTTGACTATTGTATTTTCCTTTAACAGTTGCTCCAAAGATTTCTTTCCAAGAGCGCCGGAAGACGATTTAGTCACTGATGAGCTACAAAAACCAACTGGAATCGAAGAAGACGATTCACAAATTATTTCTTTTGGAGATGTTATTCCGTCACTGAAAAAAGTGGTAACCGTTAACAAAAAAATAAATGCTAACAAAGGTGGCAGTCTTTCTTTGGAACATGAGATAAAAACGAGAACTGGGAAGGTTGAAGTAGAAATGATGCTTACCATCAAGCCAAATGCTCTATCAAAAAACACCAAAATAAAGATGCGTCTTGACACGAAGAAAGCAATATTCATTTTTAATCCCGACGGCACACAATTTTCCACACCAGCAATTTTTGATGTAAAAGTTTCTGGTTTGAAATTGACCAGCAGTACTGGCAGAAAAATTGATATTTATTATTATAACGAGGATACTGGTGAGTGGGAAAAAGTGAAACGAGAGGCAGTCATTGTGGATGATACCCGCGGTTTGATAATAGTAAAAGGTGCTCAATTGCCACACTTCTCCAGGTATGCACTTAGTAAATAAAATGCCATTAATTTTAAGCTTTGGTACAAATATATTATGACTATCACATACACCTACAGGTTATAGCACCACAAGTTAAGTCTTCGTCTTTAATGTGAAAAAATTATTAATTAAACACTGGAACACCTGAAATTCACCAAATTAAATTATTGTTTTTCAAATGGCTTTTTCAGCATACTTCTGTGTTTAATTTTGCAATTTGTTCCGCTGGGAGGTAAAAAAATTATGATTACTGATAAAACAATGGAAAATTCTATTTGGAATTCAGTAAATAATTATCTAATTGAAGCTCGCCCTGATGAGAGAGGATGGGAGGGTACATTCGAAAGCCTAAAATCCATGATCTTCAAAAGTGTTGAAGAAGATGAAAGAGAGATTCAACAAAAAGTCAAGTATTTTGAAAAATCCATAGAAGACTTAAAAAACCGTTTTTCATCAAATTTGTCAAACTTCCAGGAAATAAATATGGAAATTTGGTTAGGACAAAATTTCGAAAAGTTTGGAGCGTGGGAAAAAGCATTATCCTACTATGAAAAAGCCTTGAATCTATGTGACGATGATTCCCAAGATACATTAAAGTCAATGACCATTCTGAATATGGGGCATATTCACATGATGAGAAATAATTGGGACGAGGCTTTAGTTTCTTACCAGGAAAGCTTGAAATTATGTCAACGGAATGGAGATCAGACAGGTGAGGCCAAAGCATATAACGGAATCGGTATAATTTATTTTGAACAAGGCGCATTTGCTGAATCATCAGGTTACTGGGAAAAAGGGCTGGAACTTGCCGAACAATTAAATGAATCAAAACTGAATGCTAAATTATGCACCAACCTGGGAGCCCTGATGAGTACCCAGGGTAATTGGGAAAAGGCGTTAGGTTACCATAATAAAGCCGCGACTTTATTTGAACAAATTGGTGATCATAGAGGTTTAGCTGAAACATATCACAATATGGGGATGACCTATGCGGATATGGATCGCCTTCCCGATTCCAACACTTATTATGAAAAAAGCTTTGATATTGCCAAAGGTATTGGTGATGTTCGCCTGCAAGCACTGGTAAAGCTTAATCGGGTAGAGTTGTATATGGCAATTAATGATACTTATGCCGGGTTGGCTTTTAGCAACCAGGCGCTACAAACATTTTTACAACTTTCAGACCATTTAGGTGAAGCCGAGACTTATAAATTTTTAGGCGCACTCTACACTCGATTGAAAAAATGGGATTTAGCAAGCCCCTATTTTGATCAAAGCATCTTTTTAGCTAATAAATATAAAAATCCGTTATTAGAAGCTGAGGCGCATCTTGAATATGGTTTAATGCATAAACAAAAAGATGATAAGGAATTTGCAGCTACACATCTTAACGAAGCATTAACCATATTCGAAAATTTGAAAGCTGAAAATGATATTGTTAGAGTAAAAGAACTACTATCTTCAATAAAGCCCTGAAATATATCTTCTACCTAATCGCTACAATTGTCAAAAACCATTGCCTCAGGCAGTGGTTTTTTTATAAAAAACCATTAAACTCGCTGGGAACTGATTCAAAACCGGGCATTTTTTCTTAGTACATTTAATATAGTACTATTTTCATACAGTTTTCTTAAATTGTAAAATTCATAGCAACGTTATATTTCTAATTTATTGCGCAGTTTATGATAACTGTTTTCGGCTTATTTTAATATTATCAGATTGTTACAAGACTTCCAAACTATTTATTTTTGGGCATAATATTTGCTAATTAAAATATTCAATTGCACCACAACTGAATTAGGATCACTCCCTATCACTAATTATTCATAATACACGATACAAGTCCAATTTTACATTTTGTTTCGTTTATTTTTCTAAAAATAGTATGTAAACTAATTCAATTATTCATTATAAAGTAAGGGGCACTACACAATGGAAGCTTTAAAAAACACCTCAAGGTCGTTAGCAGTAATTCTGTTAATTTTAACAATCGCGTTGTCATTTAATAGTTGTTCAAAAGATTCTCCAAGAGCGCCGGAGGATGATTTAGCTTTTGATGAGCTACTAAAACCAGGCGAAATTGACCAGGACGATTTGCAAATCATCTCTTTTGGCGATGTAATTCCAACACTTAAAAAAGTTGTAACTGTTAACAAAAAAATAGAAGCTGCCAATGGTGGAAGCATCGTTTTAGAACATGAGATAAAAACCAGGACTGGTGAGGTAGAAGTAGCAATGAAGCTTTCTATTAAGCCAAATGCGCTTTCAAAGGATACTAAAATAAAGATGCGTCTCGACACCAAGAAAGCGATGTTCATTTTTAATCCCGACGGCACACAATTTTCTACACCAGCTATCTTTGATGTAAAAATTTCAGGATTAGATTTAACAGATCAAACTGCTGAAAGAATTGATATTTATTATTATAACGAAGATACAGGTGAATGGGAGAATGTGAAACGAGAAGCAGTCGTTGTGGATGTTAAAGGAGGTACGGTTGCCGTTCAAGCCGCCCTACTGCATCACTTTTCAAGATATGCACTTAGCAAATAATATGCGATTAGAGCCAAGCGCGCTAAAGCGCAGTGTCTAAAGTGAGCTAAAGTTTGAAGTACTTAAAGTTCACCACCCAGCCACTTGATTGAGTTATTTGAAAACTTTTGCACAGTTTAAAACATCTTAAAAATAATAAGGTAACTGCACAGGCGTAGTCTGTGTTCCATTTAATAATAATAATGTAACTGCACAGGCGTAGTCTGTGTTCCATTTAATAATAATAATGTAACTGCACAGGCGTAGTCTGTGTTCCATTTAATAATAATAATGTAACTGCACAGGCAAAAAAAACAAAGCACAGTCTGTATTTCCTTATTTTATAAAGGCAACTGTACAGGCATAGTCTGTATTCCTTTAAAAAATATAATGTAACTATACAGGACTTTACTTGTAATACTATAGATGATATCGATCACAGGGTGTAATTTCGCATTTAAGATTAGCCCACAGAAATAGAAAACGCCACAGAAAGAAATAATATTTTTTTCTGTGGCGTTTTCGTTTTCATAGGCTACTCGGAATTTAAATCCTGTGATCGCTTACCATAGAAGTTATAGTAACTATTCAGTGGTTTATAAAATGTCATTATGAGGGAGCTTGCGACCAAAGCCCAGTCTGTATTTCCTTAAAAAATAAGTACCTGTACAGGAATCTCTCCAATGTTCACACTTTTCTTAAGTAATACGAGATTCTTCACTCCCCAACATCACCGGCCCCCTCCCTCGTTCAGAATGACATTGATATAACGAATAGTATCTGAACAGTTACAAGTTATAAATAATAACTCAAAAAAATAAAGCCTAGTGGCAAATGCTACTGGGCTTTTTTAATAATACAAAATATTTCTGTCAACAAAAATTAGTTCGTTTTTAATTTCATCCAGGCTTTAAATAAAAATATAGTACCTAAAGTCGCTGCTACAGAAGAAACAATTCCAGCTATTACGTTCCCATAAACCCAGAATCCAATAGCAAAGAGAGCGCCATATACAGTAAAACACCCAATTACCATACATAAAATTTCCAGAGGTAATTGATGTTCTACATGTTTTTCTCCATCAGCAACAATTAGCTTGTCAATATGTTTCCAACCGGGTCCGCCTGGTTTTGTAAGCAAATAGAATTTCTTAAGCACTCCATCATCAACCGGTTTAGTGGTAAATGTTACAATTAACCAGGTTATGGTTGTGAGTACGATCCCCGTACAAAGCTGCCAGTATGATTGTTGCCACCATAAAGGTTCAACACCTTCTTGAGCTCCCGGTAAAACAAACTGAAAGAAACAGGCAATCAGAAATGAGACAATCATAGCTGATATCTCGGTGTAGGCGTTTATTCTCCACCAGAACCATCTTAGAATAAAGATCAAACCGGTACCTGCACCTATTTGTAATAAAATATCAAACGCCTGTTTAGCGTTTTGTAACCAGAGCGCAACAATAGCTGCCAGAACCATTAAAAGCACAGTACAAATTCTTCCGACTTTTACCAAGTCTTTTTCTGTTGCATCGGGTTTTATAAATCTTTTATAAAAATCATTCACAACGTACGAAGAACCCCAATTCAGGTGAGTACCAATCGTTGACATATAAGCAGCAATAAGCGAAGCGACAACTAATCCATAAAGTCCTTTCGGTAACAAAGTCATCATTACAGGATAGGCAATATCATGTTTGAGATATTGATCGCTGATATTTGGAAATTGAGCACGAATATCACTTAATTCAGGAAAAAGAATGATTGAACTCAAGGCAACGATAATCCAGGGCCACGGGCGAAGCGCATAATGTGCAATGTTAAAAAGAAGAGTTGCACCAATCGCGTTTTTTTCATCCTTTGCAGATAACATCCGCTGTGCGATGTAGCCACCGCCGCCGGGTTCTGCGCCCGGATACCACACATTCCACCATTGCACAGCAATTGGAATGACAAATAAGGGCAATAAAAGTTTAGCATCACTAAAATCAGGGAGCAGGCTTATTTTTGTTCTTACTGCCTCATGCGAGATCAATCCGCTTAAACCCCCAACCTCCGGTTGACTAACTGCAACATACGCAGCTGCAACAGCACCAACCATGGCAATTCCAAACTGAAAAAAATCTGCCCAAATAACACCGCGCAATCCACCAAGTGTAGCATAAACAACAACAGCAAAAGAACCGATAAAAATAGTCGTATATTTATCAAGACCAAACATGACAGCTCCAATTTTAATCGCTGCCAGAGACACAGATCCCATAATCATCACATTAAAAAACAAACCAAGATAAATAGATCGAAATCCGCGCAAAAAAGAAGCATTTTTCCCGCTATAACGGATCTCATAAATTTCAAGATCAGTCATTACTTTAGACCGCCGCCACAATTTAGCATAAATAAAAACAGTTAGCATTCCCGTTAATAAGAAAGCCCACCAAACCCAGTTCCCGGCAACTCCGTTATTTCTTACAATATCTGTCACCAAATTTGGGGTATCAGCAGAAAATGTACAGGCAACCATGGAAACTCCCAATAACCACCATGGCATGTTTCTACCTGACAAGAAGAATTCAGATGTATTTTTACCAGCTCTTTTGGAAGCTACAATTCCAATTCCAAGCACAATAATAAAGAATACAGAGATAATTATCCAATCGATGGTTCCAAAATTTGATAGAGCAGCGTCCATTAATTTTCCTCCGGTTTAAGTACGCAATACATTATCTGACATGAATTATAAGTAAATTTGACGTGTAAAATTATTTGTAAATCTCTTCTTTATTTTTGATTAAAATATTATCTTTTTCTTCAATTTCACACACAAGATTTTTTAATCGGTTCTTTGAAATAATCCCATTTTTCCACATAGTTCGTAAAACTGCGGGGAGATCGTAAACAACAATATTATTAGACAAACAATAATTTCTCATTCTTTTATCATTTGTCAGCAATATATGTGATTGTCTTTGGCTAATAATTATGCACTCTAAATCCCCGGCACCAAAAGAATCAGGGAGATATTGTTTTGATAGAAGTTCGTCCGCAGTTAAAGACAATAATTTTAGTTCATCACTTTCGATAAAATGATTAATTTTTTCAAGGAAAGAATATCCGGTTTGCACTGCTTTTATAATCTCATTAAAAATAGCAGCAGGAATTCCAAATTTTTGTTTGGGGAACAGCTTAAAAAGGAGAGATAATTTATCGACTCGACAAAAAGTAGAAATAATATTAGTATCAACAATTATCATTTATTGATCTCTTGAATCTCTTTAACTTTTTCTTCTAATTTCTCTTTAGAATCAGCTTCGATAACAATTTTAATATTACGCTGTATAAGAATATCCTGAAAAACCCATCTATTCAAACCTGCTATTTCTGCTGCCTTATCCAAAGTGACTTCTCCCCCTTTAAACAGTTCAATGGCAGACTCAAGTCGAATATTAGGTTTCACAGCTAACCAAGTGGTAATTGCCTCTTGCAGCGCTTGTTCCCTACTTTCAAAAAGTCCTGCGCGTACAGTAGCAACTAATTCCATTTCAGTTAGCTTTTTACTTTGTAAAGCTTTCATTGGCTACCCTTTTTTTAATTTTTGTTGATTCAAGGAAAATATACAAAATGAATTTCTAAATCGCAAGAAGATTATCCTGATTTTTACATTGCCTGTAACCATTATTTTTAAAACCCAACATTATTTTTACCAAAATGTTGTCTTGCTCAATGTCTTTCTTCAAATGCAAATGCTACTTCCACAACTAACAAACTTGAAATAAATTATTATTGGTACTCTTTCAATAATCCTGTCCTGTAATTAAATTCCCGTATTTTCTCATCCCATTTCTCATAAGCATGTAATTGATCTGTCCAGTAATTATCGTCATACCACTGGGCATCCAACTCTTCCACTGTTTTTCCCTGCTGTTCAATCCAGGTAAAATATTTGAGATTGTGCATTCTTTTTTTATCCCAGTAAGTCAATTCCTTCATCCAGTCGGTATTTTGTTCAACAAGACATTTTTCAAAATCAACAGCAGCTTGTAATTCTGTATATTCACCATACTTTTCCCGAAGTTCCTGAAAACGTGAGCCATAAAGTTCCATAGAATCTGTTGCAACAGTCATTACGATTGCGTTACTGTTCATCTCGAAATATTTTGCCATTTTTATAGCGCCCAACAGGTTAGCAACTGATGATATGCCAAACAGGTCCAATTTATCTATTATTTCCTGGCTAACACCTTTCTTTTTAAGAAATTTTTTTCCCACCGGTTCGTTGAATAATCGAAGCAATCTCATGCTGTCATCATCATCAATATCTGCAACCACATCCGTATTTTTGATATTATGAATCCAGGGTACATGCTTGTCACCGATGCCCTCGATTTGGTGGGCGCCGTAACCATTGTAAAGCAAGGTTGGACATTGTCTCGCTTCACCAGCGCCAACTTTTATCGATGGAAATTTCTCACGAAGATATTCAGCGCTGCCAAGTGTTCCTGCAGAACCCTGGGTCAGGAACATCGAGTGGAGATATTCCTGTCCTTTTCGTTCTTTATGATATACTTCTTCCATTGCCCTGCCAGTACAGACATAGTGCCAAATGGCATTACCAATTTCATCAAATTGATTCAGAACAACGATATCGTCAGGTCGTTCAGCTTTCAATTCTTTGGTTTTGTCATAAACTTCTTTCACATTACTTTCACTGCCGGGAGTGGCGTGAATTTCAACGCCAACTTTTTCCAGCCATTCAAACCTTTCTCTAGACATACCTTCGGGAAGCACCGCAATATTAGGACAGGCAAGCAGGTGTGAATTAAAAGCGCCACCGCGACAATAATTTCCAGTAGATGGCCAGAGCGCCTTTTGTGTGGTCGGATCAAAAGTGCCTTGCACTAATTTTTCCACTAACGGTCCAAAAGTTGCCCCTACTTTGTGAGCGCCGGTTGGGAAGTATTTTCCAATAAGTACAAATATACGGGCATTCACCCCGGTCAACTCTCCGGGAAGTTCAATGTAATTTACATCACCAAATCCGCCACCCGATTGAACAGGTTCATTTTTCCAGTTGATTCTAAAAAGATTTCGCGGATGCAAATCCCATAATCCAATATTTTTTAATTCATCTTTTACTTTTTGTGGAATTTTTTCAGGGTGAGCCATTTGTTCATAAGTGGGAATTAAAATATTTCGTCCACGACAACGCTTGACAGTATTTTCTAAAACCTGTTTCTGATTTTTCATTAAAATTTATCCTCATTTACGATGAGGCCATATGGCCTCATTTCATTAATAGCATTTTTTTACTAACAACAAAAGATTTCATTTTATTTTCATTTTCCGTCACTTCAAAACGATAGAAATAAATTCCGGAAGTCAATCGTTTCCCGGAAGTGTCTCGTACATTCCAGTTAACCGAATAATAGCCGGCAGACTTTTGCTCATTGACTAATTCACGCACCTCTTTCCCATTAACATCAAATATTACCAATCTTACTTTTGCTGCCTGGGGTAAATTATATTCAATTTTTGTTTCAGCATTAAATGGGTTGGGATAGTTTTGATAAAGAAAAAAACCATTAATTATTTCACTGTTCCTTGCTTGATTCACTACTGCAATTATTCCTTCTCCCTGCCCAATATCATTTATTAAAAAGCGATTAATTCTAATTTCAGAATGGTCTTTAAAACCATTTTCCATTTTAAATCTAATTTCAAATATAGTGGAAGACTGTTCTATTTTTTGCGGTTTATTGGCAAACCCGCCGATTTTTAACCTGCCATTTGTGTTGTTTTCAACCAACTGGAAAACATCAGTCGATATGTATTCATTCAATCCAATATATTTCAATTCATTTAATTTATAGCTCAAAACCAAATCTATCGAAGTTAATTCTATTTGCTCATCGAAATTAACAGGTAAACAAATCGTGTTACTGTCAACAAATTCAATTTCAGGATTATTAATTATTGCTGAAGATGGTTGAGACAATAGATTTGTCGCGGACCAACTGCCATCCACATCACCAATAACTACAGCTAAGTAATCTTGATTTGATTGATTTGAGTCTATAAACGGGTATTCTCTTTCATTTGGATCAAACCACCAGTCCCCTATTTTTATACTATCAGGTATCTCTATCCCCACCACATGCCTGCCAATTAGCGAGGCATCGATCATTAATACTTGACCGTCTCCATCAACATCGGCAGCAATGGCTTGATATTGCTCGTGTGTATTTACTCCAAAAGCTATTTGCGCAGCCTGGTATGCGTCCTGACTGGTAATTGTAACATCACTTTGTTCTGTACCCGCTTCTTTAGATGGCGTTACTGTGTAATTTATTTCTCCTTCCAAATCATAAAAACCATAACTTCCACTGTCTCCCGATGAGATGAAATAATTGCCTGGTTTCAAATTCAGTTGTACATTCGGGACAGGGGAATCTTCGACATAGTATTTTATTTTCCCGGTGATATCAACAAAATTTGGTATATGCTTAATAGTAAAATCACCATTGCTGGTATCATAACAATTTGAGTCAGCTGTATCTTCAACGCGTGCTTGACAATGGTTTCGATCCGAATTAACTTCCGGCAGTGTCCAGCTCCAACTGCCGTCATCGGGTGTGCTTTGTATCAATGTTGTCCACGAAGAACCGCTATTGCTGCTATATTGGATTCTAACAGTGCCGCTGGCGTTACTGGAATTCCAGGTTATATTATGCGTTGATCCTTCCTCCCATATTTCTTCGCCATTCGGACTGGTAACTGTCATTGAACAAATTATGTCTTTTATTGTGAAGCTGTCACATGAATCCCAACAATCATAATCATACGAACTTGAAACACCGATCCTGCATTTTGTTTGATCTGAATCTACTTCAGGCAATGTCACCGAATATTCACCATCATCCTTTATAAAATGAGCCAATTTTAAATATGATGGATGATCATTTGTTCTCAACCAAATATGAACAAATCCATTTGTGCCTGTTGAATTCCATTTAACAGTTACCGTAGATCCTTCATCCAATATATCCCCGCCAATGGGATTGGTGACTGTTATTGAACATTCAGGAATTACATCAAGAATAAAAAAATTGGCAGCGCTTACATCACTACAACTTGAATTATTAGCATCTTCAACCTTCACCTTGCACTGTGTTTGATCGGAATTTACCGTTGGTAGTGTCCAACTCCAACTACCGTTGTCCGTTGTTGAATTGGTTAATACGGTCCACGATGAGCCACCATCAGCGCTGTATTTGATCCTGACAGAACCGCTGGTATTATTAGAAGTCCATGTTATGTTATGGGTTGATTCCTCATCCCAGGTTTCACCACCATTTGGACTTGTGACATTTATTGAACATGTATTTAACTTACGAATGGTAAAATTATTATTACTAATATCATTGCAGGTTGAATTGTTGCTATCTTCCACCCTGATCCTGCACCGTGTCTGATCCGAACTAACCGTTGGTAACGTCCAACTCCAATTGCCATCATCTGGTGTGGAGTTTGTCAGCGTTGTCCATGATGACCCTCCATTAGTACTGTAACGAATCATTGCATAGCCGCTTGTTCCACTGGAATTCCAGGTTATGTTGTGGGTTGATCCTTCATTCCAGCTTTCACCGCCATTAGGACTGGTAACCGTTATTGAACACCCACTGCCTTGATTATGAATGGTGAAATTACTGTTGCTAATATCATTGCAGCTCGAATTGTTACTATCTTCTACCCTGATCCTGCACTGTGTCTGGTCCGAACTAACCGATGGCAAAGTCCAGTTCCAACTGCCATCATCTGAGGTGGAGCTTGTCAAGGTTGTCCACGATGAACCCCCATTGGTACTGTAACGAATCTTAACAGAACCACTTGTACCACTGGAATTCCAGGTTATGTTGTGGGTTGATCCTTCGTCCCAAGTCTCACTACCATTGGGGCTGCCAACTGTTATCGAACACCCACTACTCTGATTCCGAATGGTAAAATTACTATTGCTCATGTCATTGCAGCTTGAATTATTACTATCTTCCACTTTAATCCTGCATTGTGTCTGATCTGAACTAACCGATGGCAAAGTCCAGTTCCAACTGCCATCATCTGAGGTGGAGTTTGTCAAAGTAGTCCACGATGAACCACCATTGGTGCTGTAGCGTATCTTGACAGAACCACTTGTGCCACTGGAATTCCAGGTTATATTATGGCTTGATCCCTCATCCCAATTCTCACCGCCATTGGGATATGTAACGGTGGTAGAACAACTGACTCCACCTTCCTCATATAGACCGGAAGCCACGCATCCGTACATGCCAAATTTTACATTATCGGTAACATCATCGTAAGCAATGCGAAAATAGCCATTTTCACCCCATGAAGTTCCCCAACTGTTTTTTACTTTGAAATACTGCCCACTATCATTATACCCAACAATCAGGATAGCGTGCCCATTACCTGCCCAGGAAATATAACCACCGTTGTAGTCATAAACACCGCCTGAATAGCTGTCAAAAGTACCGTCTTCAGGAACAAGCATAGCAGCGCAAATTGGACCATATTGTAATTGTGCTTTAATATCATTTACGTTTGCCGGTTCACCCCACAATCCCCATTTCGAAGTATAATTTGTTATTTTCACCAAATATTCGGGATTTGAACATGTATTTGCACAATTACCATTTGTAGCTGTGTAGGGATAGCAACTCTCAGGGGAAACACCAGAATTTTTCACATATTCAAACGCATCAAAATACCAGCCGCCGTTGCAATCGCCCGGAGCACATGATACAATCTCCTGCTCGGATAAATCATTTCTAACACTTAAATTCTCAACTAAAGCAATCGCAGCAAATGCCCAGCAAGAGCCACAATACCCCTGGTTTTTGACAGGACTGTCATTACCACTCCAATCAATCGAAGTTTGTAATTTTGTTACATCATACTTTTTTAATTGAGGTGTATTTGTCTGCCAGTATTTTTTTACATCTTCCGGAACAATGAGCCCCCTGGCATGGCGTTCAATAGTGTTCTCTTCTCCGTTTGCTGAGGCGCTCAAGGGTAAATTATTTTTCAGAGCAAAAGATTTTGAAGAAAAGATTAACAAGAAAATAACATTAAACAATACAATCTTGTTAACAAAGGACGTTTGAAAATATTTTTTATTCATTTTCGACTTCCTTCCGGAATAGAGTTAGCGATCCATTGTTTTAACAAGGGCTGCAATTAACTGAATCGCTAAGTTGCAAAAAAGACGCCAGGAATGCCGGTGGATTCATGGTTTTCATTGCAATCCAAAATGTTTTTCAAACAATTCAGCAGACAACTTCTCCACTTCGTCCGTGAGCCATACTGATTTTGCCTTGCTTTTTGGATTGTCAATAAATCCTTTTTTGTATAAGCGATTCATCGTTTCCCAGTCAAATCCCTTCCATGCTCTTGCTCCAAAATCTCTATCATTCCAGGTTACAAGGTAAAGAAGCGCCAAAGTCATTTCATCAACTTTTTCTTCATTGTATTCCATTTTCGCACCTTTGAGTCCATTGATAAAAAAATTGCAGTAGGACAAGATGGCATCTTGTCCTACTTCTTAATTCCTAACTGATCAAACATAAAAGCATATTCTAAAGCAGTTTCACGATATCTCTTAAAACGACCTGATTTACCACCGTGTCCTGCCTTCATATTTGTATGAAGCAGCAGCAGGTTGCTATCTGTCTTTAGTTCGCGTAATTTTGCAACCCATTTTGCAGGTTCGAAATATTGCACTTGAGAATCGTGCAACCCGGTGGTGACCAGCATTGCCGTGTATTCTTTTGCTTCGACATTATCATAAGGTGAATATGAAAGCATATAATCGTAATATTCTTTATCGTTGGGATTTCCCCATTCATCATACTCGCTTGTTGTCAAAGGGATAGAGTCATCCAGCATTGTGGTTATAACATCAACCCAGGGAACTCCTGCCACAATTCCTTTGAACAGATCAGGTCTCATGTTGTAAATTGCGCCCATCAATAATCCACCGGCGCTGCCACCCATGGCAAATAATTCTTTAGTGCTTGTATAATTTGCTTTAATCAAAAATTCCCCACAATCAATAAAATCGGTGAATGTGTTTTTCTTTTTTAATAATTTACCGTCTTCATACCACCATCGTCCCATTTCCTGTCCACCGCGCACATGGGCGATAGCATAAGCGAATCCCCTGTCGAGCAGACTTAATCTGACAGAACTAAACGTTGCTTCCATACTGGCGCCGTAGGAACCATAAGCGTAGATGAGTAAAGGTTGTTTCCCATTTTTGTTAAAATCCTTTCGGTAAACAATCGAAATCGGTACTTCCACACCATCTCTTGCTTTGGCATACAATCTTTCCGATGAATAATTACCCGGATCAAAATCACCAATAACTTCCTGTTGTTTAAGCAGCTCTTTTTCTTTGGATTTCATATTGTAATCAAAAGTCGAGTTTGGCGTGGTCATTGATGTATAGCCGTAGCGCAGTAAATTTGTATCAAATTCCCTGTTGGTTGAAACGTAAGCAAGGTAAGCAGCCTCGCCAAAATCGAGATAGTGTTCTTCTTTTGATTGTTGATTTATAATCCTGATTTGCCGCAAACCTTTTTCCCGTTCACTGACAATTAGGTAATCTTTAAAAACATCAATACCTTGCAGAAGAACATTTTCGCGATGAGCAATCACTTCTTTCCAACTTCGCTTTTTTGTTTTATTTTCTTTCGTCTCCATCAAGCGGAAATTTTTAGCTTTCCAGTTGGTAACAATATAAAATTTATTTTCAAAATGATCAATTGAATATTCGTGGTCTTTTTCTCTCGGCTGGAAAATCTTGAATTTGCCGTGGGGAGTATTCGCATCCAATAATCGCATTTCGGTAGATAACGTACTGTAGGCACTAATCACAAGATATTTTTTTGATTTAGTCTTACCGATGTACGTGGAAAAAGTAACATCCTTTTCATGAAATACCAGATTATCTTTTTTCGTATCTGTCCCCAGGATATGCTTCTTGATTTTAAATGCCCGCAAAGTATGATCTTTGATGATATAAAAAACTGTCTTATTATCATTTGCCCAGGTTGCGCCACCGGTTGTATTTGGGATTTCATCCTTCAAAATTTCTCCGGTCGTCAGGTCTTTAAAATGAATTGTATATTTTCTTCTACTGACCGTATCCACGCCAAAAGATAAGAAACGATTATCTTCACTCACGCGCAAACCAACGACCCTGCAGAAATCATGACCTTTTGCAACTTCATCGTTGACATCGAGCATAATTTCTTCTTGGGCATCAAGATTTCCTTTCTTGCGGCAGTAGATCGGGTATTCTTTTCCTTCTTCGTAACGTCGATAATAAAAGTAACCATTGTCCAGGTAAGGAACGGACTCATCTGTTTGTTTAATTCTGCCTACGATCTCATCAAATAGTTTGTCCTGAAATTTTTCTGTGTGTTTCATTACGTTTTTCAAATATTCATTTTCATCTTCAAGATATTTGATGACTTTCGGATTTTCCCGTTCGTTTAACCAGTAATAATTATCAATTCTTGTATCTCCGTGAATGGTTAGTTTCTTTTCAATTTTTTCAGCTTTGGGGGGCATAATTTTCTCCCATGGTTTCTTTCGTTCTGTGCAACCTGTAAAGATAAAAAAGAGTAGCAAAATAAAAATAGAAAATTTTCCTGTGCTTCGGACAAAAATTTTAGTACTCATATCACACCTCAATTCAAAAAGTTGAGCCAAGTCGCTGATACCGCAACACCTGCAAAGAGCAAAAAAGTTACTTAATTGTGATTTTCAGAAAATGTATTATAAAGAAATATATCAATTAAATCAAGAGAAAAGATTATTAACAAAAACTTTACTAAACCTTCAAGGTTTAGTAAAGTTCCGCTGACCCAAAACTGCATCTCTTAAACTGAAAAATGAGGTATTATACAAAAAAAGCCATTAGCAAAATCATTACTAATGGCTTTTTATTAAAACTAAACTAATCAGTGGATTACTTCAACGAAATCAATTAACGGAGTTTCATTCCATTTAGGCAGCGAAACTGGCATAGTGCACCAATTTGTTGATAGCACTGTACAGACTGATCAAACTTATTATTATGCCCTGATGGCTTATGATTATTGAATGGAATGGAACAAATGAACTTAATAATCAAATAGTTAGCGGAATTTATCTCTGTGAAATGAGAGCAGATAACTATAAAAAAGTTCAAAAAATGATACTGGTAAAATAAATCGAACCTTTTTCTTCATAAATCTCGTAAATGAACAAATTAAGAATGTCCAAATTATACATTTTATCAACTATGAAAGGAAAACAAAATGATATTTGCAATAATTGCAATTCTTGTTGTTTTTATTTTTTTATTAGGGATCAGGATAATCAGACCAACTCGTCGTGGGCTGGTCGAGAGACTTGGTAAGTACAATCGTTTTGCAAACCCGGGCTTTAATTGGATCATTCCGGTAATAGATAGAATGATCACTGTCAACATTACCGAACAAATGGTCGACGCGCAACCGCAGGAAATCATCACTGACGATAACCTCAATGCAAAGGTTGACGCCCAGGTCTATTACAAAGTCAAAGCTGATGAAGAAAGCGTTAAATGTTCACAATATAATGTGAATGACTATCAACGCCAGATAGTCAATCTTGCCCGTACGACTTTGAGAAACATCATCGGTACTTTAACCCTGAAATCAGCGAATAGTGAAAGAGATAGAATTAACGGTGATCTTCTCGAAACATTAAGTAAAGAAACAGCTAATTGGGGTATGGAAATTGTCCGCACTGAATTGAAGGAAATCGACCCGCCCGCAGATGTACAAGAGACAATGAACAAAGTTGTTAAAGCTGAAAATGAAAAAATTGCCGCACTCGATTTTGCCCATGCAAAGGAACGTGATGCTGATGGTGTAAAAAGAGCTGAAATAAAAAAATCCGAAGGAATAAGACAATCAACAATTCTTGAAGCAGAAGGAGAAGCAGAAGCTATTAAATTAGTTAATGAAGCTGCAAATAAGTACTTCATCGGGAATGCCCAACTCCTTCGCAAACTTGAAGCGATTGAAAAAGCATTGCAAAATAACGCAAAGATTGTTGTGCCATCAGATTCTGAATTGGTGAACATTATTGGTGAAATGGCTGGGGTGTTGCCTTTGAAAAAGGAAAAGAAATAATTTTTTCTCCATCAGAATTAGAATCCCACAGAAAATTTGAACATTTTATTATTTTTCAGTGGGATTTTTTTTCCGTGGGAGAAATTTAAAATGTTTTATAATTCTGTGATCCACTACGTAAATTTCTAAAACAGGAAAACACAACATGAAAGAAATTAAAACTATCGGCTTGATCGGCGGCATGAGTTGGGAGTCCACAGTTGAATATTATAAGATCATCAACCAAACTGTCAATCAAAAATTAGGTGGCGTCCACTCTTGTGAATGTTTGATGTATTCGTTTGATTTTGCTGTTATTGAAGAATTGCAGCATAAAGGAAAATGGGACGAGTTGACCCGGCTCATGATAAATGCTGCCCAAAGATTGGAAACAGGCGGCGCTGAAATCATTTTAATTTGCACCAACACAATGCACAAAATGGCTGATGAAGTTGAACAAAACATTAATGCACCTCTGCTGCATATCGCTGATGCGGCTGCTGAAGAAATAAAAAAGCAGGGGATGAAAACAGTCGGTTTATTGGGAACCAAATTCACAATGGAACAGGATTTTTATAGGGATCGAATCGAAAAAAAGTTTAAAATAAAAGTGATCGTACCTGATGAGACAGAAAGGCAAATTGTTCACAATATCATTTATGAAGAATTAGTGATCGGAAAAATTATTAAATCATCAGCACAAAAATATGTTAAAATTATAAACAATTTAAACTTGAACGGCGCAGAAGGCGTTATTTTGGGATGTACGGAGATCCCGCTTTTGGTAAAACAGGAAGATTGTGATTTACCACTTTTTGATACGACAACGATTCATGCAAGAGCTGCGGTGGATTTGGCAGTGATTAGTTAGAACTAAACTTGGTTTCCCTTGATGAAAAATAATTCCCTCATAAATACGAAAAATTATTGACATTTTAAATTATATTTATTATAATTATTCATAGCTATTTTGAAATTAATATTTCACAACAAAAAATTTATTATAGAGGTATTCTAAATGAAGTTTAAAATTATATTAGAACCAAGTGATGAAGGTGGATATACAGCGATTGTTCCATCACTTCCAGGCTGCATTAGTGAAGGCGATAGCAAAGAAGACGCTATGAATAATATTCGCGAAGCAATCGAATTATATCTTGAACCTATTGATGATGATTTTGACTACAATCCCAAATCAGAAATAATGGAACTTGCATTATGACAAAAATACCAGTTTTGGATTATTGGAAAGTTATTAGTGCATTACGCCGTGATGGCTGGATAGTTGTAAGACAGAAAGGCAGCCATATAAGAATGCAAAAACACTCTTTAGAAAAGACACTCAAACTAACAATCCCCGCCCATAAACCAATAAAAAGATCTACATTATCACACATCTTAAAACAAGCAAATTTATCTGTGGATGAATTTATAGAACTTCCCTAGTACCCTTATATTCAATCAATACAATAAATATCAAATAGCTGAATTCTGTAAAAAAAGAGAACTGTAAAATAACAAACAATCCAACCATTCCTATCTAATCAAATTCATCCTCCTGCTAATGCTCTTCTCCCCTACTTTCAATTGATAAATGTATGTTCCGGATGGCAAAAATTCATTATTTTTATTTGTACCATCCCAAATCAAAGAATAATTTCCATTAAAACCATTGAAGTAATTAAGCCTTTTTACCTCCTGACCCAACATATTAAATATAGTCAACCAAAAATGATCTGAACTCTCGACCAAATTAAATTCTATCACTGTCGTATTTTTAAAAGGATTTGGATAATTTTGATTTAACGTAAATTTTTCCGGTGTTGAATTTCGAGAATTGATCTCTTCTACAGATAACGTTCCTTCAAAAAATTGTAAATAACGCCTCATTAATTCGACTTTTGTGTTGGGAGCTTCACCATCAATAAGAGCTCCTAAAAGAAATGTTGATGTAACGACTTTATAATTGCCGTTGTCATATGCCACAGCATACCCCATTGAATCCTGGGAGCTAAAAAGAAGCTGTCCTTCATCTGCTCCTATAACATCGGTTCTGACTATTGGACTGGGAAAGTGGCCATAATCAAAATACATATTTTCTACGAAAGTATTGCTATCTCCTTCTAAAAACCAGATGTCTCCAACTTCATTGCCGTCAGCAACATAGGCACACCCCAAAGAATTGAAAAAATCTGACTCATGGTGATCTTCTGCAAAATTATAACCTTCTACATACAAAGATTTTCCAGCATTTAAAAATGACTTTAACCTTTCAAGCTCGACCGAGCTTATCTGCCCTGCAGGCTTCACACCCGCTCACCCGCAATCAACGGCAAATCCAAGCGTGATAAAAATCATCTCATAAGGTGACAAATCTTCGGGAAGTGAATCAACAGTTACAAGACTTCGATTATTAATCATTAGTGCTAACCGGATTTCGTAATCAGATGTCAGCTCATTTCCATTTTCCGGTGAAATATACATGCTTACACCAACATTTTTCCAGACAAGAATATTTTGTGAATTTGATTGACCAATGGAAAAAAGAAAGATAAAAAGAGTAGATAAAAATATTTCTTTTTTCATTTTCATCCTTTTGTTCATTTCAGAATACATTTTTTTTAATTACAAAATTTATTAAAAACAGGGATATTTATGCCAGTTTAAGAACGAACAGTTATAAAAATTCTACACCTTCAAGCACTGAAAAATAAAATCCCCAGCCACCGCCGAGTTGGTCGATTTTTAGCAAAACAGTATTTTTTCCTTTCTTAAACGTCACAGTCAAAACATCTTGATTTGGTTCAGCTTTGCGGGCAACTTTGTTGTCCAGAACCAATTTTCCGTTTATCCACAATCGCACGCCATCGTTACTTCCCACGCCGATTTTCAATTCTGTATCCTTTGAGACTTCAATGACGTGTCGGGCATAGGCAACGCCTGAATCGGATAGTTCGCCATAAAGTTTGGCTAAATCAATAAATCATTTTTGTTGATGGTTTACGTGTATGAATAATGTGCAGCTCACAACCGCCGATTTTTTTTATTGTTTTTTGAAATTCCCGAGCAGCATATTTTTCGGGCGGAGCTGCATTTTCAGAAATATAAATCGAATATTCACTGATACCATTGTTAATTAAATCAATCTTACTTGGGCAGCTATTTATAACAATATTTACAAAAAGGAAAAACGCCATTAGTAATAATATTTTACTCTTGTTTTTCACGACTAAGCTTTGCATTATCTTCCTCCTGTTTGGTTTTTATTTTATCACCAGCATCTTGCGCTTTAATACTGTTGAACCGATTTCGAGCGAACAGACATAAATCCCGCTTACAAATTGGTCAGCCGACCACAAAATTTTGTGACTTCCAGCATTTTTTTGTGCATCCACCAAAACAGCCGCTTCTCGCCCCAGCACATCAAAAACGATAAGTTTAACAGCGCTGTCTTTTGCCAGTTCGTATTCAATTGTTGTTACGGGATTAAACGGATTGGGATAGTTTTGCTTCAAACTATACTGCAAAGGTGACGTATGTGGAGACTGCCCTTCAATGCCCGTCGTTTCCCCGATTGAAAATAATGTTCCACCGCCAGGCTGTAATGATACTTCAAATTCCGCGCCGTCTGATGTGTTCTCATGATCAACCGTCTGCCATTGGTCGATTTCGACATCAAAATATTGGATGTTTTCCACTAATCGATTCAGAGTTATTGTGGCGCTGACTTCGTTATTATAATCTTTATTCATTAACAGGATAAAGTCTTTATCATATTCATCTTTTAAAAGCCCAACAACAAGATCGGCATTTGAAGAAACTGATTTCACCAAAACATCGCCCGGTAAAGGAATAGCTCCGGGCGACACATTTCGCGAATGATAAACCGCTGTGGATTTCAATTTGATTAAAATTGTGCCGAGGCGGTTGATCTCCTGATTTAATTGTTGAATCGAGGCATACAATTCGTCACGTTTTGGAGAAGCAGTAAGTCCCCACGAGTGATCCCAGTGAAACCAGACAATCCCTTTGGCGCCGTAAGTTAGGGAGCTGTAAACCAGCCAGCGATGTTCTGCCGCAGTGGGAATACGCCAGTTCAGGACATCATATCCAATCGCCTGAATAATATTACAAAACGGAATATCGTAGATTACCGCCCATTTTCTGATGATGCCAAGATTGTAAAAATACCCGCCGCCATCATGACCATTAAAGAAATGGTAATGATCATAGCTCAACAGTTCCGGCTTAACGCTATCGATAAACTGTTCGACATGCTTTTCGTAAGTTTGCGCACCCAACTGCTCTTCATTCGCATAGGTCGGAAATAGATTGATATAACTTAACCGGGTCGGATCTTTTTCCCGGAGATAACTCACGACTTTACTTAGGTTCGCAAAAGCATGGGCATTGGGCTCATCGGTGATATAATATCCAAAAACGGTTTCCCTGTCTTTAAACTGGTCAATTATACTGTCTAATTTCGCCAAGTCATCAGCAGTCAGTTCTTCGGGCAAACGATTTTCCGTAGCCCTGAGATAGCGATGTTCGCCAAGCAGACTTCCGGCACGTAATTGATACTGCATTTCATACTGCTCTGCCTGAACAACAGATGATTCATCCGGGGGCAGCCACAAAACCATATCAAAATTAGCATTGGAATAGTAATCATAAGCCTCTATCGTCAGCGATGGCGGAGACCAGGCGCTCAGAAAAAATTTATCGAGCTTCCAGCTTGTGTCAACCACAGCTGCATCAAAAACCGATTCCACTGTGTCCTTTTCAGCAAACAATAAAAGCTTTAATTGGTGCGTGCCCAACGTGTTGCAACGCACTGTCCAATGCAGGGTGTCCGCTTGTTCCATAGCAAGCACACCGTGATCGGTCTCCCTCTCTCCCTGAATCAATTCAAATTCTTCTGGCAATTGAAGGATCGATTTCATCAAACCATCTTGATCTCCAGAGTTTTTCACCACAGCAATTAGGGGAATGTTTTTACCGGGTTTTAAGATTGTCCTCAGTGGTTTGAAAGCGTCTATCTCCGGTCTCGTCCCAATGCGGACGATACGGATGTAATCGATCTCAATATCAGATACCACCTGGGCAAGCATTGTTATTCTTGTTATCTGCTGTATTTGTCCTTTCCAGGCGTAACTTTTATATATTGGTATTTCATATTCATGGAGGGCGCTGTCTCCGATAACAGTGAATTTAGTGAACCCAAATGCAGTGGAATCACCGGTCCAATAAAGCACTACTGATTTAGGACCAATAGCTTTCAAACGAATTTGGATGAAACCATAATCTCGTGCGGGCAGGTCGATAACAGGTCCAATAAGTTGAGCCCAATCGCCGGTGACAGTTGCTTTCAATGTACCGTCCGAAACAGTTAATTCGGACAACGAACTAAATGTCTCCCAACCTTCAGAGTTTCCGTCCTCATTAAATTCCCAGGCAATCCCGATTTCTTCAGCGACTAATCCTTCAAAAGCTAACAGAAATAATAGAATCAATAATTTGAAAATTAATGTTACCAATCTCATTGGAGGCTCCTTTTAGAAATTTGAATAAGTATATTCTGCTACAGAGATTATTATCCTCTTTAGAGTGCTCGGAGTCGCAGAGTTTTTTTATAAAATTATTTTTTCAGAACTATTATTTAATACTTAATTAGTCAGATTGGAGTCCATTGTCATTCCGGCATTCCTGTATAGTTACATTTTAAAAATAAGGAAATACAGACTATGCCTGTACAGTTACATTATTATATAAGGAAATACAGACTGTGCTTTTAGCCGGAATCTCATATTATCTGAGGAGATTCCCGCTAAAAACGTGTGACCGTAGGGAATGCCTGTGGTACGGGAATGACAGGTTTTTTTGTGTACTTTTTATCCATGTTACAATTATTTTCTAATCTGATTAAGTGGTATTAAAATCCCAAAAAGAATCTCTGTGTTCTTTGTGTCTCTGTGGCTAATTAATTCTTATCTGGATAGTCATCTCCTATTTAACAATAGTTTCCTATTTTTCAAAATACAACATCGACCCCGGCACAATCAGCCGTTCAAACCCCTGTCTCTTATAAAATATATTCAAAACCTTGCTTGCGCCAGCCTGGAAATAAGTTACTTTAATTGGATAACTGCCGGGGGACAATTTGATGTTGCCACTTCTTTCTGTTGCCCCATGTTCGCCGTCATTGTCCACGACCAGCTTGTTGTCAATGTATAACTTGCTTCCGTCATTGGAACTTGTATAAAATGTGTATTCATCTTTATGCGTAATTTCAATATAGCCAGTAAAAACCATAGCGAAATATTCATCATGGATTTTTAATTCAGATAAATCGATTTGCAAAACACGACCGCTTTTCACTAATTTTAATTTCCCGAAATCCGGCAACTGTTTAAAAACGCCCCTGTACAATTCCCAGCGAACACCATTCTTTTGAGGATCAAAAAAATCATATTGCGCTGATGTTACGATACTCGGGTGATAGCCTGTTTTGTACGCTTTTGCTTTCACCATTGTGTTTTTTGTGATCGTTAAGAATTGCTCATAAATCGGTGAGGTTTCGTTTGGCTCACTTCCATCTAACGTGTAATGAATTTTAACGTCAGACGTTTTACATGTTATTGTAATTGAAATTTTATCACCAAGCATGAGACTCGTGTCTTTTGGGCTGAAAACTGGTGTCGAAACATAAGGTTCTGGGGTCTTAATTATAAATCCTTCCGAAGTGAACGAATATTTCCCTGATTCGATTTGATACGTAGTCCGATTATTTTCCCAACGTATAAACTCTATTCCGTTCGATTCTGAAATTACCAGTCCGCTTTCGCGAACAACATTTTCATTAGAGGCAGGCACATAAATAGTCGCTGTTGTGTTTGGCGGAATAGAAATATCCCAATAGAATTTATTATTGTTAATTTTCCATTCGCTTTTAATAGGTCCGTGCATTGAAGCATAGGATGCCTTGACAAAATCAAGATCGCCAACAATCTCGGGA
>JACKQG010002331.1_pt1 | contig 24988 bp, 21 predicted proteins | sample 8237621 | NCBI WGS metagenome assembly JACKQG01 (sample SAMN15677084, study PRJNA649215) | marine metagenome | biome: marine; feature: Black Sea; material: saline water; isolation source: suspended particulate matter (SPM) from the Black Sea western gyre | collected 2013-06-09/2013-06-10 | depth... | reverse complement strand
TTCAATGTCAAACGTAATGCTATGCGCCGTGTTGACGTCTTCCGATTGGCCGGAATATTGAGCAACCACGCGCATCTACCGGTACTCGCCCGAATCCTCTTTGACGCGGTAGTCCAATTGGATTTGTTCGTTTCTGGCGCGGCAGGCTTGGCGGCGAGCCAATACGTCGGGCAAATCATCGGGGTGAATAAAAGTGCGGTAGGAAGTGGGGTCTGCCATGATTTTGGCGGCAGTCACGGGCCCAAATAAATCTTCGCAGCGGGAATTCGAAAATACAATCTCGCGCTTGCCGTTCAAATGATCCTTGTAAGCCAGAGCCCAGCCAGGAAATTCATCGGTGAAAGTTTCCAGGCGCTGCAAGGCTAGGCGGCTGGAATCCACCGCCCGCAAGCGCATGATTTCGGCGCTGGCGCGGTTAGCGAATAGGCGCAAGACCGGTTCAAAAAACTCAGGGTTATCGAGCGGCTTGGAATCATATACAGACAAGTGCCCGAGCGGTGTTCCATCAGGCCCAGGAATGATGACACCCAGGCTTGAGCCATTGCCGAGGACTTTCAAGCTAGGATCCAGCGGGAATTTTTCCGCTATTCCCTCGGCGCAGTAATAACTGCCCAGCTCCAAAACCTGGCCCGACGGTGAAGGCGAGGCGTCGTACTCTTCGTCGGGGTGCAGACTGCCATTCCGGTAGTGAGCTAAGGACCGCAATCGAATCGGTTCGCCGGGCAAAATCACGCCCATAACGCAGTGAGAAACGCCGAGTACCGAAGCCAGCTGCTTGGCTGTGGTGCGAAAGAAATCTCCTTCAATCACTCCGGCGGTGCTGCCAAGCAGGGTGACTAGGTCAGATAACTGCTTATTTCCGACTTCGCCCACGCTGGTGGACGAGCCAAAAATGCGCTGAAACAACCCCGGCTTTGAGGTAGATGATTGAGATTCCTTCACGCATGCATTGTGCCATTTGTCAGATGCCGGGAGCTATTACAATTCCAGCGCAATCACATGTCCGAAATCCTCTGGCAACCGACCTCCGCGCAAATTGAGCAAACTCAGCTTGCCGCCTTTCAAACTCATCTGCGTGACCAAGGTTTTGCCGTGGGCGACGACTTCCAGCACCTGCAAGCTTGGGCGCTGAAGGATTCCGCCGAGTTTTGGTGCCAAATTTGGGAATATTGCGGCGTGCAGGGGGCAATGGGAGCAGAACTGCTGCACCAACCTGGGCAAATGCCGGGAGCAAAGTTTTTTCCGCAGGCCATGCTGAACTTTGCTCAAAACCTGCTGTTAGGAGAGGACGGGCAAGTCGCGATTATCTTTCGCAGAGAAGACGGCATGCGCATCGAATGGACCTACGCCGAGTTGCGCACCCAAGTTTCAAAATTGCGCGCTGCTCTGGTCCGGGTTGGCGTCGGCCGCGGCGATTGCGTTGCCGGCTTTTTGCCGAACATTCCGCATGCTGTTGCGGCGATGTTGGCGGCGGCGAGTTTGGGTGCAATTTGGTCTTCGTGTTCGCCAGATTTTGGCGTGCCTGGAGTCGTCGATCGATTCGGCCAGATTAAGCCCAAGGTGCTGTTCGCCGCCGACGGTTATGTTTATAAAGCGCGCCAGTTTGATGGCCGCGAAAAGTTGCTGGGCATTTTGCAGCAAGTGGATTCCATCCAAACAGTGGTGCTGATCCCATTTGTTGATAAAGATGCCACCTTTGACGGCGCTCATACTTGGGATGATTTTTTAAGCAGCGCCGTGGTGCACGGCGATCCTATCCCGTTTGAGCCGGTGCCATTTGATCATCCGCTTTACGTGATGTATAGCTCGGGCACGACGGGCAAACCCAAATGCATCGTTCATGGCCACGGCGGTACCTTGTTGCAGCATCTTAAGGAGCACCGTCTGCACACCGACCTGCGCGCCGGGGAAAGGCTGTTTTACTTCACCACTACCGGCTGGATGATGTGGAATTGGTTGGTCACCGCTTTGGCCGGCGGCACCACCATTGTTTTGTTCGACGGCAATCCGTTCCATCCTGGCCCAGAAACGTTGTGGAAGCTGGTGGATGAAGAAAAGGTCGATGTATTCGGCACTTCTGCCAAATTCATTGACGCCTGTAAAAAGGCAGGCTACCTTCCTGGCAAAGAACTTGAGCTGAAAAATCTCCGCGCCATTCTTTCCACCGGGTCGCCGTTGGTGCCGGAATCCTTTGATTACGTATACGAACACGTCAAAGCCGACCTTCAGCTTTCGTCCATTTCTGGCGGCACCGACATCGTTTCCTGTTTTATGCTCGGCTGCCCAACTCTGCCGGTGCGGCGTGGTGAAATTCAAACAGCTGGATTGGGGATGGCAGTCGAAGTCTGGAACGACGCCGGCGAGCCGGTTGTTGCCGAACCAGGTGAATTAGTCTGCACTCAACCATTTCCGAGCATGCCGGTAGGCTTCTGGAATGACGCAGATGGCAGCCGTTACCGCGCCGCTTATTTTGATCATTATCCTGGCATCTGGCGCCACGGCGATTGGGTCGAAATGAGTGTGAATGGTGGTTTGATTGTTTACGGTCGCTCCGACGCCACCCTGAACCCAGGAGGGGTGCGCATCGGTACCGCCGAAATTTATCGCCAAGTCGAGCAGTTCCCTGAAATCCAAGAAGCGATTGTTGTCGGCCAAGACACAGGCGACGGCGATCAACGGGTAGTATTGTTTCTAGTCATGGCCGCTGGGCATGAACTTAGTGCTGAATTACAGCAACAAGTCCGCACCCGGATTCGTGCCAACGCAACCCCGCGCCACGTACCGGCCGTCATGCATGCCGTTGCCGATATTCCGCGCACCCGTTCCGGTAAAATTTCTGAAATTGCAGTGCGCGACGTGCTCCATGGGCGGCCTGTAAAAAATACCGAAGCGCTGGCCAACCCCGAAACTTTGCAATACTTCGCCGCCGACGCGCTACCGGCTTAATAGCTGGCGAACCTTAGGCAACAGCACGTTGTTTTCAAGATGGATATGCACCTTCATGTCCTTCTCAAGTTCCATTAAGCCGCTATATAAGGCGCGGAAGATATTGCCGGATTCTTCGGGCAATTGGTAGTTGGCGGTGATTTCGCGGATAAAGCGAAAGCTGTCGCCGATTTCAGCATGGTCGCCTTCCATTTCTAACATGATTTCCAAAAAGCCATCGGTTGAGTCGACGGGGTTCTCTTCCAATGCCAGAAACCGTGGGAAAATTACCTCGTTTTCCATTTCCATATGTCTTTCCATATTGGCAAATAATCCTTCGGTAGCTTCGGAAAGGTAGGGCAGGAAATCATAATGAGGCCCAAAAGTGAGCAGTACGCCGGTTACCGCCGGCCGCAAACCTGCCAACGAATCGACGTTGAATACATGGTGTACCTCCATCAGTTGGGCGACCAAATCCTTGATACTGCGTTGGCCCCAATTGGGCGTCGCCGACTGCTTGTCAAGGCGCCGTAATTCGGACAGAACTTCTCGCATCTCCAAACCCATCGACTCAACGGCGTCGGCCAAAGTGAGATGGCCTGCGAAGCAATAATCAATATTCCAATGGTCAAACAGCAGCATCGAGGCGGGTAGATCTACTACCACCTTGGCGACTGGGGTTTGAGGAAGAATGTCCATGTTTCTTCATAACCCAACTTAAAACAAAGTCCAGTGTTTCGCTTGTGGCTAGTGCGGTCGAGGGTTAATCCTCCGGCGGACGCGGTCCAAGCCGGATTTGCGGTCCGCAACTCAAAATACGAAGCATCATGAGTTCCCAAAACATCCTACGCGGTGGAGTTTTGGCTTTCACGATCCCAATGCTGTTCAGCGCCCTGGCGACGTCGGGCTTGGCGCAGCAAGCGGAAAAGTCCTCCTGGTCATTTTTTGGAGATGCGCGACTCAGGCATGAGTCGAATGACTTGATGGCGCCTGCGCCGGATTGGCATCGAGAACGCGCGTTTATCCGTTTGAATGGAGTTTATCACTACACCGATGGGCTGGAGCTTGGCGTCCGGGCGGTGACGGGAAGTGCCGATAACAACCATCCTTTTTTTGATTTGGGCAATGGTGGTTTGGGCAAAGTCGGATTTCACTTTGACCGTTTGTATTTGCGCTACCAGCCAGACTTTTTTGACATTGGCACATTGTGGGTTGGCAAGTTTGGCAACCCTGTGCAGCGCAATCCGATTTACGGCGATTTGGTAAACGATTGTGATGCGCAATTAGAAGGCGCATTGATTGAAATGGAGCCCGGTCCACTCGGGCCATTTGACAGCACCCGCTTGTTGTTGGGGCAAGTGGTCGCGTTGGAGCAAGCGGCAGGCGAAGAGTCCACCTTTAGCATGCTGGGATGGAGTGGTGCCAGCAACATAGACGCGCAAAGCAAGTTTGAATTGACGTCGACCTATTACTTTTATGGCGACCTGACGCCAGACGGAAGTGGGGCTTTGTTAAACACCAGAAATGCGCGCAGCGGTGGTAATTTCACCTCTGATTTTGGCGTGCTCGAAACCGTCGCCGCTTACCATTTCGACGATTTCATTTTTACCGGCGAATACATCAAAAACTTCCGTGCCGCGGACGGCGTCGGCGATACTGGCTGGGCATTGGGTGGATTGATGAAAACCAAAAAGGGTAAGTTTTATTACCAATACCAAGTGCTGGAGCAAGATGCGGTTTACGCCAATTTTGCGCAGGACGACTTTTTGTACCCGACCAACCATGCAAGTCATCTAGTGGGGTGGAAGAAGCCGCTGTCGAGTGCAGTGTTGTTCCACGTGTGGGCGATGGCCTCGAAAATGGACGAAAGTTTTGGGGCGCTGAATGAAACGGTGACCCGGATTCGCGTCGCGCTAACGGTTAAGTTCTAAGCCGAACTTGGTTTTCTGAAACGCCAGCGCCGCCCTAGTTGTTGCGCAAAGCGTCCCAAACGATCAGGCGATCGAACCACCTGGTCGGTAGCAGGCGTTGCAGCCAAGCTCCCATTTTTGCATCGGTACCAATTAAGTAACGCGCTTTCGGGCGCCGTATACTGACCGCGGTGTAAACCACTTCAGCGACGCGTTCAGCTGGAATCGCGCGTTTTTCGATTTTGGGTAAGTTGTTGCGCAGACTTTGCACAAACGGGGCGTAAATCTCGTTGGATTGCTGCGGGAATTCCGGTTCCATGCGCTGCGCGCGTATCGAAGTGGTGCGCCAGATCGGAGTGGCGATGGCACCCGGCTCAATCAGCACCACGTCGATACCGTGGCTCAATAATTCACGCCGTAACGCGTCACTCATGCCTTCCAGAGCAAATTTCGACGCGTTATAAGCCCCGACCATCGGCGTGCCGACGCGCCCACTAATGGAACTCACCATCAAAATCCGCGGTTTGTGGCTAGGCTTGGAAGCGGCGGCAAGTCGCAGCAACGGTAAAAATTGCTGGGTCGCAGCGAGCGCGCCAGTGGTGTTCACGTCGAGTTGTTTGCGAAAGCCATCCAGTGGCAAAAATTCCAGCGGACCAGGCACGACGATGCCAGCGTTGTTGATCAACACCTGCAGACCGGCGTCGCCGCAAAATTCGGCGGCAATTTTGGTGCTAGCGGCGAGGTCGTCGGCGTTGGTGATATCCAAATGCAAAGGCTGCAAGCGGCCGCCAGCGGTGGTGGCGGAGTTGGCATTGCTTTCATTCGCCTTGGCCGCGGCCAGCAGGTCGGCGCCATCGACCTTGCGCCTAACACCGGCCAGCACCGACCAGCCACGGCGGTGCAAATCCAGCGCGATAGCGCGACCAATTCCAGTCGAAGCCCCGGTGACGATTACATTTGCCATAGCAGAGCATAAAATCGCCGCATGACCGCTGCCGAAGTCCTCTCCGTCCGCGTCGCGATGCCGCGCGATGTTGCCACTAAAAATGGGCCGCTGCACACCGGCATGCTGAAACAGGTGGTAGCTGGGCCGATTCAGCTGAATTTGACCGGCCTCAGCGGCGACGGTTGGGCTGATCGGCAGCATCACGGGCTGGAAGACCAGGCGATTTGCGCCTACCCGGAGCAGCATTACGTCGGTTTGAGCGAGGTGCTGGATTTAGAGCTGACGGCAGGTGCTTTTGGCGAAAACGTCGTCGTGCGCGGTCAGGATGAGAACCACGTTTACATCGGCGACCATTATCAATGGGGGCAGGCGCTGCTGGAGGTCACCAAAGCACGCCAGCCATGTTCGACCCTGAATAAGGTGTGGAATTGTTCCAGATTGGCGGCCGAACTGGGGCGCAGCGGCCGCACCGGTTGGTATTACCGGGTGCTCAAGGCGGGCCAGGTCAGTTGCGCCGACGCACTGGAATTGGTTCTGCGCCAGCCAAACGCGGTCACTGTTCGGCAACAGTGGATGGCAAAAGTAGGTTAAGATTGCGGGGAAGCCCCTCAGCTTTCCCTCACCATGCATTGCATCCTCCAAATTAGTCTGGGCACCGTAGCCGTTTTCGGGTCCATGAGCCCAACCCTTAGCGCGCAGGCACCAGCTGCCGCAAATCCATTGCAAGTCAGCCCACAAGGGTTGTTTCAAAGCCAGCCGCAGGGTCAATGGAGTCTGCAAGCGACCCCGACCGGCGGCGATTTCACCGCGGTGACCTCGGATCTACTGCTAACTTCAAAGAGCGGCGAATTTCACCAAATTCCACAGGTCAGCGGCACCGGTTTTTTGGTTTCCAACTCTGGTCAGATCATCGTGACCAAAGCCACCCATTCTGACGCCATGCCCGTCCATTTGCGGGTGTTGAATCGGATCGGTCAGGAGCTTTATCAGCGCCAGGTGGAGGGGCTGACTGATCCGCAACTATCGCTGGATCGCGATCAATTGGCCATGCGCACCCGCATCGGGGTTGAGGTGCTGGATCTCACCACCTTCGCAACTCAAAGCTATCCACGCTACGACGCTTTTGCCGTCGACGCTGATGGTTGGCTGGCCGGCACGGTGCTGGATTCCAACCAAGTTCAAGTGCACAACGAAGATGGCTTGGCGATTCAATTCAGTCTTCCTGCCAACCCACGCCGGCTTGCTTTCGCACCCAGCAATGGAAACCTATGGGTGCTGACGGCGTCGGCGTTGTATGAGATGGATCGTTTGAGCGGCGAGGTTGCGACTCGATTTGTTTTGACAGTGGAAGGGGAACTGCGTGACCTGCAAGTTGCTAAAAATGCAATCCATCTGGGAGCGCGTCGCGTGACCGCAAACGGATTTGTCGGCCGCCATGTGGTGTTGAGTCCTAGTGGTCGTTTTCAATCCATGGCCAGCGGCCCGAACGCTATCACTCCTCCCAGCCATCAGATCGACGCCGAACAGCGCGGCCTGATCCCATGGCCGCTGGCGCCGAATTCACAACACCCGATCGGCAATACTTACGGTGAGTACCAAAACTACGGTGGTTCTCCGTATTTGCACCCGGGCATCGATGTGTTGGGGAATAACAACCAACCGGTTTACGCGGTTGCGGCAGGCAAGGTGAAAGCCGTTTTGACAACCAGTGGGCAATATCACTGGCGCGTCGCCATCGGTGGACAGGGCAGTGGCACTACCACCGGCTACCTTTACGCCCACCTGGTGCAATCTTCGATTACCGTCAGCGTCGGCGATACCGTCACCAAAGGGCAATATTTGGGCAACTTGGTGGCTTGGCCGACGTCTGGTTTTACCCATTGTCATTTCGCTCGTCTCGAAGACAGCGGCAATCAGTGGTACGGCGATTGGTTGTGCCCGGATAACCCGCACGTCGACTTGGAGAATCGCAGCGAGACCACAGCGCCGGTATTTGAAAATGCCGTTAGCAATCAGCTGTTTGCGTTCTGCCGCAACCAAACCTCGACCTATAGGGATCCGAACAATTTGTTCAACAAGGTCGATATCATCGTGCATATCGGCGATCGCTTGAATTCAAACTGGACCTGTGCGGTGCAGACTTTGCGCTACTCGATTTACCCCGTGGGCAATCCTGGTGCGCCAGTTGTGGATAACAAGCTAGCCGTCAATTTTGACATGGCGCTGGACACTTACGGCAGTAGCACGATCGACGCGTTTTTGGTCGACTTGCTGTACAAAGAAGACTCCACCTGCAACACCAATGGCGACTACAACAGCCGCGAGTTTTTCCACATCATTACCAACTCCGACGGCGATCAGATTTACAACGCCGCCGACGAAGCTGAATCTTGGAATACTAGTTTGGTGCCGAATGGTGACTACGTGGTCGAAGTTGTGGCCAAGGACGCCGCCGGCAACCGCAGCGTCGGACGCATGACTGTGACCGTCAACAATTAAAGTAACGGCCTATAATCCGCCAATGTCCGACACTCCAACCTTCGAAGAGGAGCGCGCTCGCCTGCAGGAATTGGTGCTGGAAAAGGGTACGCGCACGTCCAAGCGGTTTTTCAACTTGGATCAAGCCGCGTACCGCGACGGCGCGTTGACGGCGCGCACCAAAGAATTGCTGGGCTTGGTTGCCAGTACTGTTTTACGCTGCGATGACTGCATTCATTACCACCTGAATCGCACTCAAGAACTCGGTTTTAGCCATGACGAAATCCGTGAAGCCCTAGACGTGGCTTTGATCGTGGGTGGCTCGATCACCATCCCGCACGTGCGACGGGCGTACGGAGTTTTGGAAGAAACCGAAGACCGCTGCGGCGAATAATGAAACTGCGCAAACTGCTCTTTCGCGGTGCGGTGGCCTTGCTGTTATTGATAGCGGTGATGGCGGTGCGCACCCTGATGCAGCCGAGTTTGCAGGTGGAGGTGGAGGCCGTAGCAAAGGTGCACCTCGACGAAACCGCTTTGGCGTTGCGGTTGGCGTCGGCGTTGCGGTTTCCGACCATAAGTAGTTCAAATATGAGCGGGCCGGAACTGCAGCCATTCGCCGATTTGCTGGATTGGTTCGAAATCAGTTACCCAACCGTTTATGCCCAGCTACGAGCCGAACGAGTGGCGCAACATAGTTTGGTGCTGACTTGGCTCGGTGCCGATGCCAGTGCGGCGCCCGGTTTATTTATGGCGCATTTGGATGTAGTGCCGGTGGAACCAGGCACTGAGGCAGATTGGACACACCCAGCTTTTGGCGGGGTGGTTGCTGATGGTTTTATTTGGGGTCGCGGCGCGCTAGACGTCAAAAGTGGGGCGGTTGCCTTACATGAGGCCATCCGCGAATTGGTGGCGGCTGGCTTTCAACCGCAGCGCAGCTTGTACTTCGCTTTTGGCCACGACGAAGAAATCGGCGGGGCGGCTGGGAACGGCGCGATCGTGCCTTGGATGCAAGAACGCGGCATTGAGTTGCAATTTGTGATTGATGAAGGTGGCTTCATATTAGATGGCTTGATTCCGGAGTTAGAGCCAGCGCCAGTGGCTCTGATCGACATCGCCGAAAAGGCGTATTGCACCATTCATTTGCGCGCCAAATCGGTGGGAGGGCATAGTTCCATGCCGCCGGTGAGCACTGCGGTCGGCAAAATTGCGGCGGCGATCCATAAGCTAGAAAGCAATCCATTTCCGTTACGCTTGACCGCGCCGATTGAGGCTCAATTTCGTCATTTGGCCCCGGAAATGCCGCTGCTGCAGCGTTTTGCTTTGAGCAATTTGTGGCTAACTGCGCCGTTGATCAAATCCCAGCTCGCCGCCGACGTCCGCGCTCGCTCGTTAATTCAAACCAGCACTGCCGCCACCATCATTGCCGGCGGAGTCAAAGAAAACGTAGTGCCTCAGCACGCCACCGCGACGGTCAATTTCCGATTGCTGCCTGGGGATACGCCGGAAGCCGTGTTGATTCACGTGACCGATCTCATCGACGACCCCGACGTAGTCGCCGAACTTGGTTTGACGACTGAACCCGCAGCGCCGTCCAGCGCCAATTCCGCTACCTACAAAGCCATCGCCCGGTCCGCGCGCGAGATTCATCCTAACTGCATCGTGCTGCCGACTTTATTGGTAGGCGCCACCGATTCGCGCCATTACCGCAGCATCGCCAAAGAGGTGTATCGCTTTTCCGGCTTACGCTTGCACTTAGACGACGTCGCCGGCTTCCATGGCACCAACGAACGCATGCGCATCGATTATTTTGCCGACGGCGTGCGCATCATGATGCGCATGATCCAAAACCTAAGTTCGGAATCAAATCTTCCTAAGAACTAATCCTCGATCTTACCGCGCTTGGATTTGATATCCGAGCGGCGCTTTTTGGAATCCAATCGACGCGTAATTGAGCCGCGCGTCGGTTTGGTTTTGTAACGCTTGCGCGGCCGGAAATTCAGAGCGCGCAACTTTTCAATCAGCCGCGCCATCGCATCTTCTCGATTGCGCTTTTGGCTGCGCGACGCCGTCGCGACGATGGTGATGCCGCTCGCTGGGTGAACTAGCCGCACCCCGGTTTCCACCTTATTGCGATGCTGGCCGCCCGGCCCGCTGCCGCGAATAAAGCTCCATTCGACCTCCTTTTCCAACATCTTTGCATCCGTAGACCAGCGCGTCGGCGGGCTTAGGTCGGGCGGCGGATCTCCGGCTGGCTCGGAAGGGGAATTCATGGCTTGGGGGGTGGCCTATTCTGGCTTAGAATACCGACCTCATGGTTCATAATCTTGTCATCATCGGATCCGGGCCGGCTGGTTACACCGCCGCCCTCTACTCGTCGCGCGCCGGCCTCAAGCCGCTCATGTTTGAAGGCATGCAGCCCGGCGGGCAGCTGACGCTGACTACCGAGGTCGAAAATTACCCTGGTTTCCCCGACGGAATTACTGGGCCCGAGCTGATGGAGAAGTTCAAAGCCCAAGCCGAGCGCTTTGGCACCGAATTTATTACCTTTCGCAATATCTCCAAAATCGAGACCGATAAACGGCCGTTCGTGCTTCACGACGATTTTGGCGACAGCTACGAAGCCCATGCGGTCATTATCGCCACCGGTGCCACCGCCAAGATGATGGGGCTAGACAAGGAAAAGGAAATGATGACGCAAGGCCAAGGTGTTTCGGCCTGCGCAACCTGTGATGGTGCTTTTTACCAGGGTAAGGAGGTCGCAATCGTGGGTGGCGGCGATACCGCAATGGAGGAAGCCAATTTTTTGACTCGATTTGCCACTAAGGTCACGCTGCTGCACCGTCGCGATTATTTCCGGGCATCTAAAATCATGCTCGAGCGCACCGAGGCCAATCCGAAGATTGACATTAAAATTTGGCGGACGGTGGATGAAATTCTGCAAGAGGACAGCGGTCGAATTCGCGGTTTGACCCTTTCCGATCCGCGTGATAACAGCCAAGAGGAATTAGACGTACAAGGCTTGTTCGTCGCCATCGGCCACTCACCGAACACTGGCTTCTTGGGCGCAGAATTCGAGCGCGACGACGTCGGCTACTTGAAGTTGGAGAAAGGAACGTGCACTTCGGTTGAAGGGATTTTTGCCGCAGGCGACGTGCATGATCCGGATTACCGTCAGGCAATTACCGCTGCCGGTGCCGGATGCGCCGCGGCGTTGGAAGCACAGCGCTGGTTGGAAGAGCAGGGCATTGAATAAGCTTACTGCTCGCACCCAAACTTTTATTGCTTGACCAAACGAATGGCATCGGCCACCACTACCCAGGTGCCGGTGCCAGAGTTGTCCATGCCAATCAGCGATTTAGTGCCCTTAGGCAGCCATTTGGTAGTAACCAAGTTCCACTTGCCACCGTTGTTTTGCTGATTGACCGTGGTCGTCGTTGTGCTGCCGTTTATGCGCCAGCCGACCTTGGTATTTGGATTGCGATTGGAACCCTGCGGCCACCAGTAGTAAATTTTATAAGTACCCGCCGAGGGAATGTTTGGCCGCCAATAAGCCAATGCATAATTGGTATTGGTGCTAGCCCAGCGGTAATTGGAGCCGTATTTGTCACTCGAACTGGTTCCCGTGTTCCAATTGCCGGAAAAAATGGCTAGGCCGTTATCTAGAATGATTTCTGTTCCGCCACCGCCTCCGCTTAACTTATCATCGATGTCCTGGCGCAGACTAGGCAATTGATTGTAAGCCAAGTCGCCTGGGCAAGCGGTTGAGCTTACGTTGCGGTGACCATAGATAGTGTTCATGGAGCCGCCGTAGCCGGAATACCAAGCACTGCCCAAGGGATTGATATTTTTTTGATCACACTTCCACGCGCCTAACTCGCAAAAGGAGTTTTTCATTGCGGTGGTTAGGGTTTGATTATACGGAGTGTGGAAATATCCCATCATCGCCACGCCCATCGAGCCGCAGTTAAAACCGTCGTGTGCACCACGCACGTCGTCACCGCCGGCGCGGCCTTCAAAAATGTAACCGTGAACGTCGATCAAATAGTTGTAGCCAATGTCACACCAGCCGCGCGTGTACATGTGGTAAGCCTGAATCGCCAGCACATTGCCCGCCGACGTCGACCAATTCGGACTGTTGTATTCCGATGCACCCGCCGTGTGATGTAAGGCAATATGAGTCACAGTGCAATAGCCGGAACTGCACTGCGGCGGATCCGCACTCCAACTACTACGGCTATAAACCGACGGCTTGGGATAGCCCGCTGGTGCTTGTGGTGGATTTTTCACTTCCGGCTTTGGTGTAAAGTTTTCATCCCAAGGCAGCCACACGATGCTGAGTTCTTCAAGCTCGGTCAAATTCGGCAGCACCAGGCGAATCGCATAACTTGCGCCGTCGTAATGGTGGGTAAGCGCCGCCACTACGCTATCGCCCGCCGGGCCAACTGCGCCAGCGTGTTCGGCACTCAAATCGTGCGCCTCAATGATCGGGTAGAGCGGACTTGAGCCGCCATGGACGTCGATCAATTGCACTTGCGCATCGTTTAACTCACCTTGCCACCAAAATCCTACCGAGCGAATTTCGGTAGGTGCAGCGATCAAATATTCGTTATTAGATCCGCTGCGAAATGCTTGCAGCCCCTCTGCACTAAAAGTTTCATGCTGCACCGGCAGCGGCAGGTCAACCGTCGGAGTGGGGCTGGCTACTTGCGCAGCGAAGGCAAAAAGGGCGGGGAGTAGCATGCAGCCAGCATAACAAGCAGCGCGAAGCAATCTCTACTCGCCTAGTTTTGACAATTGCTGCTGTGCGAGTTTTTTCATTTTCTTCACTGCTGGCGTATTTTGTGTGCGCGGACGTAACAGCTGAATCGCGTTCAATGCCGCCCGATATTCCCGTTTCGCCTGTCGACGTTTTCCGCAACGCCAATACACTTCAGCCTTGTGCATCAGCCACGATTCTTTGCGCCGCGCCGACGTCGCCAGTCGATCAAGGCGTGCAATTGCCTGCTCACACATGCCTAGGTCGGTTTCGAGCTCCACCGCCAATAGCTCCAACGAAATGCACGCACCGATGCTTGTTAAACCTTGTTTTACGCATAGCAGCGCTTTAGGCAGACTGGCCGGCCCAAGTTTTTGTAGCGCTTTTGCTTGGAAATGAAAATAATCGGGCTCCGGCGTAGGGAACAACGGAATTGCAGTTTGCATGGCGTCGGCCGCTTGCTGATATTTTGTTAAAGCAAAGTACAAACGTGCTTGCAGTTGCCAACTGCGCGCATTTTCGACGTCAAGCTTGTGGTATTGATCGGTCTTTTGCAAGGCCTGCAAGAGTTGACCTTGAGCTTGAAACAAGTGCGCTTCTTCTAATACCAATGCCAAATCGTCTGGCGCGGCGGCGCGCACGACTTCCAAGTCAGCATGTGCTTCGGGCCAATCTTCGTGCATGCGATAAAGCTGGGCGCGATACAAATACAGTTGCCAATCTTGTGGATCCTTTTTAATTTGTGCCGTCGCTTTTTGAATTAATTCGCGCACACCTTCATGCGCTGCCGCTGGCGCAAGTGTGGGCGCTGATTCTGGCTCTGCCGTTGCCAGCGCCGATCCGGCAAAGGTCAGCAATGCCAAAGCTGCGAGGGTTTTATTCAAGCTCCACATGGGCTAAATCAATCAAGTACATCTTACCGGTTCGATACAGTTGCTCAAATTCAGCTTTTTTAAGCAGTTCCGGGGTAATGATCGAAAGGCGCTCCGCCTGGCGATCGGTGACTATGAGGTAACCACGCCCGTGTTTTTTTAGCCAATTTGGTAATTTCGTTAAGTCCCGACTCTGGTGCAAGCTTGTGGTAAGTCGCCCTAAGAAATGCAGGTCGCCGTGATACTTGCCAGTGTAAAGCACAGCAATATTTTGCTCTTGCAAAGCATGTACGCGCTGCGCCATTTCTTGCATGCGAAACGGTTGCAAAACAGAATTGGGTACGATCAATAGGGCAATCAATAATATGCTTGGCATCAGCCAACGCATCCTTTTCCATACTCCGCTAAACGCTTTAGTCGATGAATTCACAGTCGTATCCGACGTCGCAGCTATGGCCAATAGTGGCATGAGCGGAATAAGGTAATGCGGTTGTTTGCCGCTCATCGCACTGAAAATCAAAAATGGCAAAGCAGCCGACAGCAGCAGCCAACGCGTGCTCGGGTTGGCCCAAGCTCTGTTGGTACCACGCCAAAAGCTGGGCACAAAAATCCATGGCAGCAGCAAGGCCAAGGAAATCGGCAAGTACCACCACCAGGGATGGTCATGCGAAAAACTCTCTTTCATACGCCCGGCGGTTTGACCCCACAAAATGTCGTCGGCGTAGGCGCTGCCGCCGCGGTTGGCAGCGGGTAATGCCCATGCCAATGCAATGCTTGCAGCGAGCAATAGCGAAGCAAGCATTTGCAGATACCACTTGCTCTTCGAGGAATTAGAGCGTTTAGAGACTTGAGTCTGCTCAGGATTCGCAAGCGGGAAAAACGGGGCGAATAAAGCCAGCGGCAAGATATAAAGCAGGATGACCGGACCTTTGCACAGAATTCCCAAGCCCATTGCGATTGCCACCAAAGGCCAGCCGCCGCGCAATTGACGTTGAGCTCGGAGCACACCGAGCCAGCCCATCGTGGTAAATAGTGCCATTAGCATGTCGAACAGCAGTGCTGTGGAATAAAACACCCACGCCAAACTGCCGACCAACAGAGCTACCGCGATTTCAGGTCGAATGCGAAATCGTTCGGATGAAGTGGCAGCCGACAAATTGCTGGCAAATCGAGCAACTAAACCCAAGGTCAGCAAGGTGGCGAGCGCAGGCAGCAAACGTGGCCACCACTCATTGACTCCAAAGACGGTCCAGCCTGCATTGATTAACCAAAAGAAAAGCGGCGGCTTTTGCGAATAAGGGTTGCCATTCAGGTGTGGAACCAACCAGTCGCCGTCGATATGCATTTGCCAGGCGACGGCGAGGTATCGCGTTTCGTCCAGCGGCACTGGCGGCCTCATGAATAGGCTAAATATTCCCAACGCTAAAAAGATAGGCGCATATTTGAGCACAGTTTGCCGAGCACTCATCTGGTTTGTTCAGTCTCTTTGCCAGAGCGCTTAATCAGATGCAAATTGCGCAAATAAATCATTGTGCCAGTACATTGTCCGACGATGATCACTGGGTCGCGGTCGAGCACGCCATAAGCCAGTAGCATGAATGAGCCGGCAATGCTGATATACCAAAACGAAAGCGGAATGACGCTTTGTCCCCTTTTTTCGCTGGCGATCCATTGCACTAAAAAGCGCATGAAAAAAACGGCTTGGCCAGAAAATCCAAGTATGGCTAACGGGCTTTTGGCGCGGCTGAGCACGTCGGCTAACCAGCTTGGGTCAGGATCAATCAGCAGCATGAGGGACCATTGGTGGAGATTGTTGGGCCGCATGTAGCTCTTCGACATGAGGAACTGCGTTACGGCGCAGCAGCCACATCACGCCCATCAAATCCCAAATGCCTACCCAAGCTCGGTCCCAAACGCCATATTTAGATTGGCCGCGGGTGCGTTCGCGGTGCCCAACCGGGATTGAAATGCTAGTGCCACCAGCGCGACGAACCAACGCCGGTAGGAAACGATGGATATGGTTGAACCAAGGCAGTTGCAGGAACAACTCGCGCGGGAAAATCTTAATGCCGCAGCCGGTGTCCGGCGTATCGTCGCGTAAAGCTCGCCGCCGTAAACCATTGGCGAACTTTGAAGCGAAGCGTTTGGCGCCGGTATCGCGGCGGTCCAGCCGATGTCCTATTGCCATCCAACACGGCGCCGCCTCGGTGGGGCGCGCCGCCCACAATTTCGGCAGGTCTGCAGGGTCATTTTGACCGTCGCCATCTAAGGTGGCGATCCACTCATAGCGAGCGGCGCGTATGCCAGTGCGTAAACCGGCACTTTGGCCGCTGCGCCGGTCGTGCCGCAGTACCCGTAACTGCGGGAATTCGTCGAAAAGCTGTGGCAGCAGGGCGTCGGTGTTGTCGGTGCTGGCGTCGTCGACCAAAATGATTTCAAATGGCATCACGGCGTCCAGTGCTTGGCGAATTTCCTGCAGCAAATCGCGCAAGTTCGGTGCTTCATTCAGCACGGGTATGACGACGGACAACATGGACGTGTTGGATGGGGCGTAGAAATGGCCGAGCGACGGCAGGGCCGAGGGGGGACAGGCCAGCTTGCAAGCGCTAGAATACAGCGGCAGGGGATATTTTCCTCTCCACTATTTGCCGCTCCTCTGATGTCCAGCCCTGCTCAATTCTCCGCCCCGATCCTGGTGACAGGAGCGGCCGGGTTTATCGGTTTTCATACCGTTCAGCGGCTGCTGGAGGCAGGTTTCGAGGTAGATGGCCTGGATAATTTTAGCGGCGCCGCCGACCCCGGTCTGCAGCTCGCACGCTGGCATAAACTGGCTAATATGCCTGGTTTCAGCCCCATTCAAATGGATTTGGTCGACGGCGAGGCACTTTCAACCCTGTTCCGCGACCGCGAATATCAGCAGGTCATCCACCTTGCCGCCCGTGTCGGCGTGCGCGATTCGGTACGCGACCCGCATAACTATTTGGAGAGCAATTTGCGGGTGTTTTTAAATCTGTTGGAAGCCTGCCGCGAGGTTTCGCTCCAGCATTTGATATACGCATCCTCCAGCTCGGTTTACGGCGCCCGCGAGGCCGGATATTTCGCCGAGGATTCGGTCAGTGATCAACCGGTTTCGTTCTATGCAGCTACCAAAAAGACCAATGAGCTGATGGCCCACGCTTGGTCTGAGCTGCATGGCATCGTAAGTACCGGCTTGCGTTTTTTCACGGTATATGGGCCGTGGGGCAGACCCGATATGGCAATTTACCGATTCGTCGGCTCGATACTGAATGGCGAGCCCATCCGGCTTTATAACCACGGCCAAATGCGCCGCGACTTCACCTATGTAGACGATGCCGTCGACGTGATCATGCGCTGCCTGACCGCAGCGCCGACGAACACGCGCATATTAAATGTAGGCGGTGGTCGTCCTGTTGAGCTGGGTAATATGATTGCCATTATGGAGCAGGTGCTAGGTAAGCCAGCTCGCAAAGAAATGCTGCCGATGCAGCCTGGCGACGTGCCCTTGACCGCTGCAGATACGCGTCTGCTGCGTGAAGTTTTGAACTACGTACCGTCTACTGATCTGGCCGACGGAATCCGCCAGTTCGCTGTTTGGTACCAGGAATATCATGCTGCTGAATTAGCTATTCCTGCTATTGTCCAGTAATGAAACGCCTGCTTTTGCCTTTGATGTTGCTCGCTGCCTGCAGCGTCACAAATGTAGATGAACCCATCCTCGGTACCTTCGAGGTTGACCCGGTTCAGTTGTTGCGCAATGGGCAAAAAATGGCAGGTAATGCTGATTTTGTGGTAGAACACGCTAATTTCCGTTACCAATTTGCGTCGGCGGCGACGCGCGACGAATTTTTGGCCGATCCGACCGCGTTTGAAATTCAATTGGGCGGTGGCTGCGGCCGCATGGGTGCATTAAGCGGCACCGGTCGCACTGATTTGTTCACGGTGCACGACGGTCAGCTGTTTGTTTTTGCCTCCGCACAGTGCGCTGCGACATTCAAGCGCGATCCTTCCAAGGTGCTAGAACCTAGTTACGAATCTGCGCCAAAAACGACGACGGCTACGTTGCAGCGCGGGCGAGATCTGGTGGACTTGGCAGTGGCTTGGCTGGGCGGAGCTGAGAAATTGGATCGGGCGGTGATGCAATTCAGCCAGGAAGAATGGATCGATTGGGAAGGCAAAAAGCGTCGTTCGGCCAGCTTTTTGGTGATCGCGCCGAATGAATCGTTGCGCAGTGATTCGATCTGGGATGGTCAAGCTCGTAGCCAAGTGGCAACGGCGGGTAGCGCATATTTCGTCGCTCCCGAAACTGGAACTCGGACCATGCAACCTGCACAGCGGATTGCGATGGAGCGCAAACGTCAGCGCAACGTGTTGGCTTTGATGCAATCACGCAACGCCGATGGATTTATTGCCAGCGCCGACGGCCGGGTTGTGCTTGGCGGTGCAAAGCGCGTTTATATTTGGTACCGAGGCATGAATCATGCGGTTGATATCCATCCGCAATCTGGGCAAGTGCTGCGCCACAGTTTTGTAGGTTGGGGGCCGCAGGCCAGCATCGGCAATATTGAGCAAACCTATACCAATTGGACTACCCGCAATGGTGTCAAAATTCCGGTTGCATGGGATTCGCGATTTGATGGCGTGAAGGGTGCATCCAAGGATTTACTCGCCGACGGCTATCAAATCGAAATCGTCGACAGTGTGCCAGCAGGAACCTTTTAAGAGCGGGAAACTCTGACTAATTTGGATCCAATAGGTCCAACGCTTTTTGCAAGTCAGGATCCCTAAGCTGAAGCACGTCGTCGCGGGTCCAGGTCACGGTTTCGGTTAGCGGAATCGATAGCCCTTCACCCATGCGACCATTTGGAGTACGCACGCGCATCGTGCAAAAATGAATGGTCGCGCCAGTACGGGGTAATTCAAACGGCCGCGGCGCACCTGTGCCGGCACCATTGGGCCGGCCTACAAAACGCACGTTTGGGTGTACGTCGGCGAGGCAAGCGGCGACGTTATCGGCAGTGCTAAAAGTGCGCTCATCTATCAAACAAATCAACGGCGCGCGGATTGAGTTTTCGCCCTTGGCGGCGGTGGATTTGTGTTTGCCGAAGTTGAGCCAATCCATGCCGAAATCGCTAGAGAGTTGGAAATAGATATAACCCGGGTCGACCAGGCGATCGACTAAAAACTGGCCGAGCAGATCGGTGCCGCCAGGATTGTGACGCAGGTCAAGAATGAGGGCTCGGCACTGCGCCAGCTCGCCGATGATGCGGTCAAACTCTGCATAAGTGTCAGCCAAAATTGCGTCGCGTTTTTCAGGCGGGCCGGGCCAGCCACTGTCGGTGGGCGGTGAAAAATTGCCCGGGCAAAAGTAAGCTACTCCATTTTCAAGCATGCGATGCCTGCGCTCTTTGGAAATCAATGTTGGAGTCATTATGGTTTGGTAATAAGGCGGTAGAGAAGATGAAACGGCGAACTGCTTTGCGTCGGCGGATTCAAAACCAAATTCGCGCTCCGGATTGGTGTCCCATTTGCACATGAATTGGATCGCTTGGTGGCGTCGCGAAAGATCGGTGGACGCAAAAACCTGGTGTTCCGCTTTGCTAATGAACTTTTCAATCGCGACCCCATCTATGGTGCGCAAAAGGTCGCCTGGTTTGGGCCTAGGCAAATCGGCTTGCACTCCATGCACCATGATGCCTTCGGCCACTTCCACCAAACTAAATGGCCAGCGATGTTTCGCCGCAAGGGTGTGTTCCGGAGTGCTGACGAAAGCATGCCCGTCCTTCAGGCCGGCAATGAAATAGGTCAGTGCCAATTTAAAGGTATGGTTGTCCGGTTGATCGCCCAGGAGCGCAACCGCAGTTTGTTCCAACGCGGCCAAATCCAAGCCGGAAATTTGGGCACGATGTTCGCCGTAAGACCATCGCTCGCGCACGATTTGGGCGGCGGCGCGCAGGTCGGCGAGGTAAGGATCTGGCTCTTGCACGATGGATTCATCCAACTCCACCAGTTCCTGGCTGCTTTCGGAATGGGAGCTGGCTTGCAGAACCCAAATCGTGCCCCAGTAGGTCGCAAGGCCCAAAACTAGGCAAACGAAAACGGTGCCGAGCATGGAATGCCAAGTGCGTGGTGCGCTCACACCGGATTCTAGCTGCTGCCGGAGAAAGTTTTGGCTATGGGCTGGGGGCAGGATGCGTAGACTAGTAGCAAGAGCAACTACTAATGACAATTATCCCAGATCCCTCTCGAGCCCTGCAAGACCTAGGACTAACCGGTCTAGAGTCCGATATCTATGTACAACTCCTTAAAGAGTCGCCACTTACGGGATATTCCATCGCAAAAAGCTTGGCCAAGCCGGTGGCGAACGTCTACAAAGCTTTGGATACGTTGGCCAAAAAAGGCGCCATCGAGCGAGAGGAGGGCAAGACGCGGCGGGTGCGACCGATGCCCTATGAGGAGCTGCTGCGTAACATGGAGGTCAATTTCAAGCGCCTGCGCGACAAAGCCGCAGCCAGTCTGGCCGACCTGCCTGGGCCCGAAAACGACCGCAATATTTACTACCTGCACAACATGGATCAAATGCTGGGCAAGTGCCAATCCATGCTGGCCCAAGCAACCACCATCGTCGCCGCCGACGTCTTCCCACAGGCGGCTGAAATGTTGCGTAATGATTTTTCAAAGCTGATCGAGCGCGGAGTGACCTTAATTCTCCGAACCTATGCACCGTTTGAATTCTCCGGCGCGATTCATAATTTAGCCAAAAGCGGCGACACCATTCAAAAGCGCTGGCCGGCTCAATGGCTCAACTTGGTGATAGACGGCAGTCAATCCATCGTCGCCGTATTTGAAAATGACGTGCCGCAGGTCATTCAGTCTTATTGGACGTCGAGTCCGAGCATTGCCTATTTAAATCACAACGGGTTGATGTCTGAAGTTGCATTCGCCACTTTGCAGCAGGAAATTGAAAACAAACGCAGCCATGCCGAAATGGAAAAAACGGTGCACAGCATGCTCTCCCACATGGGCGATCCTGTGCCTGGTTTTTCCCGATTAGTGAGCAACCTTGGCTTAGTGCCAAAGCAAGAAATCCTGGAGTCTAGTCATGAATGAACGTCCTTCCCTTTTGAACTGGAGCGTGCTGATGAGCATGCTTTTGTTTGGCTTGGCGCAAGCGTCGCCAGCGCAGTTGCCTAGTGCCCAAAAAGTGCTCGATCATTGGGCCGAGGCGGTCGGCGGGCGAGAGCGGCTTGATGCTTTAGATAGTTTTCAGGCGAATTACGACCTCAAATTGTTCGGCATGGATGGCACAATAAATATTTCAAATTCTGTGCCAGGCAAGCAGTTGAGCAAGATGGAATTGGGTGGGATTTTTAACATCACCAATTTAGTTGTGGGCGACCGAGCCTGGATCAAAGATCAAAATGCGCAGGTTAGCGAAGCCTCTGGGGCTGGATTGGCCGACCTGATTACGTCGGCGTATTTTGACCACTTTATGCACTTGCGCAGCGATGCATCCAAAACTTTGGCGGGTGTGAAAATTGCAGCCGAATCTAGTTTTTACGCTTTGACACTTACGCCGATACACGGCACGGAGACTACTTTTGTGATCGATCCAAAGACTTGGTTGCCGCTGCGGCAGCAAAGTGACAGCGGTAGTGGCGACACCAGTACGGTGCTGTATTCAGATTGGAAAAAACACCACGGGATTTTGTTTGCGCAGCAAATTCTTCAAAGCAGTGGCGACGTAACAAACGACCTAAAAATGACTTTAACTGCGATTGAAGTCAACCCACGTTGGGCAAGGGATCCGTTTAAGCCGCTGGCCGAAAAGAAGACGTCGCCGGTGGTGCTTGATGCTGAGCGCGCGGCGGCCATTCCGATGCGGGTACATGGAGTCCATATTCTGGTCGACGTCATGGTGAACGGCGAAGGGCCATTTGTTTTTGCTTTTGATACAGGCGCGGGTATCAATGTAATTGATGAGAGCTTGGCCAAGAAACTCAAACTGAACATTCAAGGTGAGCTTGCTGGTGGCGGTTTCGGCGAAAACAAGGCCGAGCTGCAATTGGCGACTGGAGTAAATTTGGCCATGCCAGGGGTAGAGGTCAAGGACCAAACCATCGCTACTTTGGACATCAAAAACTTGTTGGAGCCACGCCTCGGCACGCGTATCGACGGGATTTTAGGCTTCGGCTTTATCAGCCGTTTTGTGACCAGGGTGGACTACAAAAACCAACAAATCGGCTTTTACGACGCCAACCATTTTGATTACCAAGGAACGGGTGAAATCGTGGCGATGGAAATAGAAAACTCAACCCCGTATGTTGATGCCACCATTTGCGGCTATGGACGTGAACCTATCCGCGGCCGATTCCTGGTGGACTCCGGAGCGGGCGGCCCAGTGGCGATTAACGGACCGTTTGCCGAAAGTATTCGGTTGGCATCTTCAATGCCGAAAACCGTGCTTTCAAAAGGTGGATTTGGGGTGGGCGGGGAAGTCACCTCGTTAGTGGGGCGACTGCAAAGTTTGCAAATAGGCAATCTAGTTTTTCATGATCCGGTGGCCGATATTTCCCAGAATAAAAAAGGCGCCGGCGCGGATAAAAACAGAGCTGGCATTTTGGGAGGCGGAATATTTTCCCGGTGTGTGGTTTATTTTGATTACCCAGGCAAACGCTTGATATTGGAACCGCAAGCTGGTTTCGACGATCATTTTTGGTGGACAAATAGCGGATTGACCCTAATTTCAGGTGGCCGAGGCAATTTTCATCACTTGGCTATTACTCGTGTCGTAGCCAATTCTCCGGGAGCGGTTGCTGGCCTAAAAGAAGGCGATCAATTGCTCGAAATCGATGGTGAATCAGCAGAGCTATGGACTATTGGCCGCTTGAAGGAATTGTTTCAGAAGCAAACTCGGGTGGTGAAGTTGCAGGTCTTGCGTGCCGGGAAAAAATTGCAACTAAGTATGAAGCTGGAAGAGATCATTTGATCCCATTGCCCAATGCTTCAGTTACGGATCAAGCGAAACTTGAGCTGATCAAACTGCTTGTTGATTTTGCCACTGGTCATGTCGGCGTCCAACAGACGCACCCTCCAGTACAAGCTGCGGCTGCCGTCAGCGTGTTCGTCGACATAACATTTGCCAGTCCATCCTAAGTTCGCTGGCGTTTCGGTGAGTTGCTTTACCGAGTTAAATTTACTTCGAGTTCGGGCTTCCAGGCCTACGTAAAAGTCGTCTTGATTGCGCTTTTCTTGCGGATGCCACGACGATTCAAAAGCAACGCCCGCGCCACGCCATGTGTAAAGAGTGGGAAAGGCGCAGCCCCATTCGGCTAGCGGTGCATAGTCAAAACGATGCCATTGTTTGGGTCCGGTCAGCGTTACCTGCCGACCTTTTTGCTTGATTGAAACAGCTTTCTCTGCCGCCAAATTGGGCAGATCCATTTGCAACGCAGGGTCACCAAATACTGCTTGGTTGTAGAGCTGATAATAGTACAAGCCGCCGTTGGATTGTCCGTGTTCCAAAACCGCTAAAGTGACTTGATTGAGCGCTTGCTTTTGAGCTTCGCCGATAGTTTCGCCCGCCAACAGCGCATTCATGAAAGCGCTGTTATAGAGACTTTGCTGAGCCACTCCACGTCGGGTATTGCCGACGAAGGCTACCGCGCCATTTTTGAGTAAGCGCGTTGCCACTGAGCGATATTCTGCGTCTTGGTCCAAAGAGGCAGTGCTGCAACCTTCCGAGGCAACTAAAGCTGGCGCTAACAGAGTTTGGCTATCCCAGGCGTAAGTCGTACCCATCACCGTCCACATTGCGTGCGAACCATGCATGATCAACCCGGCTTGGCTCAATGGCGATTCGGCTTCAAACGGCTTGCCTTCTGGGTGATGGCCTAAGAATTCCAAACCGGCGGCTTTAAGGGTAGGTGCGCAATCTCCAGCCCATTCGGCGGTGGCAAAGGTACTCGCCCAACCTTGCTCGGGCATGAGTTGGCGCGAGTATCCGCGGCAAGCAAGCAAGGTCGCAGAAGCAAGGTTTTCAGCCACAAAACGTGCGTAGGATAATTCAATAAAGGGGTCGTCGTCGGTTTGGGCGAAAGGTAGGTCGGAAACTAAGTCGCAATCGATGCCTTGGCCGTTGCTGATAATGGACATCGGCAGCGCGTCTGGCCAGCCGACCATGCAGAGGAAGTGTGGTTGGAATTCAGCTGCCATGTGAAAGCGGTTTAGGTCTCTTTGAATTTCTGCAGTGGTCGGGGAGGTCAGCCAAATGGCTTTGCCGCGATTGCTTTCATCGGCTTCTAAATCTACACACCAACTTTGCTTAGACAGCATGAGGTTCGTTCCGGTATGTAGCGGTTTTTCAGCTTTGCCGACGTATTTGCCGTCGCCGTTGGTGTCGAATTGCATCCACCATTGGCCGTTTTGTGGATTCCGGCCGGCGATAAAGTTGCGCTGATTTTTGCCATCGGTGAGGGAGCCTTGATGCCAACCCATTGAGCTAGCGGCGGCGCCTTTTGCGGCTTTTTCCAATGCAATGGTGGCGTCGACACGCTGTTTCCACTTGGTGTTATAAGGCAAAGTTGCAACTGCGCCTGATCGAGCAGCAGCAAGTAATGGGGCAGCCAGACTCAAATGACGATCGCGACCTGCAGCACTTTCGTTGCTGTTCACCGCCGCCAAATAATCTACCTTGAGTCCATGCTTCACCATCCAACGAGCGACGCCTTCGCCACCCCTAATTTTTTCCACCGCGACGTCCGCCGCCTCCAAAGCGCTGGTGAAATCCGTGCTCTTTTGTTGGCCTATGATGCTGGCTTCAACCCAAAGTACGCGTAGGCACTTTTTAGTTTTCACCCAATCCAATACAGCTTTCGCAGTTTGCTGACCGGAGACAGGAAGCAGCGGTGCCCCGAGTCGCGCCGCCAAAGCACTGGCCGAAAGAGCGGCCGCGCGATCCTCGGTGGGGTAGGCCACAATTTGGTGGATAGGTGGTTCAAAGCAGCTGCTCATTGCACCCGCTGCTTCAAAAGCATTGCTCGCTGGAATGAATTGCAGGGTTGCTTCCCAGGGCGTCGGCGTG
>JACKQG010002327.1_pt1 | contig 25008 bp, 15 predicted proteins | sample 8237621 | NCBI WGS metagenome assembly JACKQG01 (sample SAMN15677084, study PRJNA649215) | marine metagenome | biome: marine; feature: Black Sea; material: saline water; isolation source: suspended particulate matter (SPM) from the Black Sea western gyre | collected 2013-06-09/2013-06-10 | depth... | reverse complement strand
TAGGCAATATTAAAATCATGAAACTGGATTTTGCCCAGGCCTTTTGTAAGTCCCTGGTTAAATAAAAATTCATCACATACTGCATCGTCTCTTTTACGGATCTCAGGGAAATCACCAGGGTTGAAAAAATAATTGGCCATGAATTTAATAATGAGCGCCATGTTTACATGGACGGTTCCTTCCAGTTTGGGAAGAGCCCTGATATCTGTAGCTGCCATTTCAAAATAGGTGTCTTTTTCAAAACCCCTTGCAGCTATCACATCCCATATCAGGTTTATGACAGTCTCTCCCTGGCTGGGAACCTTCATTTTAACCATGGGATTATATAAAAGGTATCTTCGATCATCCTTGGAAGCGCTTCTAAAGTAGTCTGAAGCACGCTGGGAAAACAACTTCATTGCGACAAGCCTTGTATATGCATCAACAAACATCTGTTTGATGTGGGGAAAATCCGTGACCCATTTACCATAAAGATTCCTGTTTGCTGCATGGTTCAGGCCTTCATAAAATGCATGGGTACAGATTCCAATGGATGCCCAGCCAAGGTTGAATTTTCCCACATTAATGGTGTTCAATGCTGAATCCCAGGCATCCTGTCCTGTTGAAAGAATGTCTTCTTCTGTAACAGGATAGCCGTTTAAAGCGTATTCAGCCACATATCCTTCCCAGTCCACCACATTCTGGACAAGATCATAGTTTTCATGTTCGGGATTCACTGCAAAAAAGACATACTCATCCGTTTCACTATTTTTTCCAAAAGTTGAAACAATACCGGCTATATTGGCATTGCCAATATAATATTTTCCGCCATCAGCCACATATTGTCCTTTGGCCAGAGGGGTTAAAGACATATCAGAGGAATAAAGGTCTGCTCCATGGGTTTTTTCTGACAGACCAAAGGCAAAGATATGGCCGTCTTTTAATAATTGGGCGGTTTTATTTTTAATTGCTTCATTGGGACTCATCCAGATGGGCCCAAGCCCTAAAATAGAGACCTGCCATGTATACCAGTGGGACAGGTTGTAAAACCCCAGAATTTCGTTAAAATCACAGATTCTCCTGGTATCCCACCTGGCATCTGGATTTTTTATGGCATACTTTGAGGGCGTAAGCAAAGTTGCAAAGATCTGATTTTCTTTTAAAAATTTAATAAAATCTTCATACCAGACCTTTTCATGATAATCAGATTTCAGCCTTTTTTTCCCCCGGCCCTCAAAGAAATTAATGGTTTTTTTCATTATTTCTTTTGATTTCAAATCAAGATGGTCAAAGTTTTCTGTTTTTGGGTTAAATAACGTCATAGGTTTTTCCTTTAGTAAAGATAAGATTAAGATTTTGCTGCTATGGCAACACCAGCAACAATCATGACTCCACCCGCAGTCCTGTACAACCGTTTAACAGAACCTGTGCTGGAAAAAAACACTCTTGCCTGATTGGCAAGATAGGCATAAAAAATCAAAACACTTGATAAAACAATAGAAATAGTGATGGCAACAATACAGATATCAATCGGGCCAAGGGAAGATAGATCCATGAAAGTTGGGAGAAAACCGCAATAAAACAGGATAACTTTTGGGTTTGACAAGGTAATAAAAAGGCCACTTAAAAAGTTCCCATAGTTTTTGTTTTTGCCCCCCTTTATTTCTTGAACCTGAACCGGTTTGGATCTCCATATTTTAATCCCTATAAAAATCAGGTAAGCCGCACCAACGATTTTGATTACTACAAAAAAATTACCCATGGCCTGGGCAATGACGGACATCCCCATGATGGCAAACAAAAGAAAAATAATATCACCCGTCACAATTCCGGCAATCACAGCCAGGGACGGGACAAACCCTGAAGCAAGGGATCGTGAAATTGTGGCAAATACTCCGGGACCCGGAGTTGCTGCAAGGATAAACATGGCAATGGCCAGACTGAAAATAGAAAGCAGACTCATATAAACACCCTATAGTAAAATTAAATTTTAAAAGTTGATTTTACTATATTACTGTTTATTTTCAAGTAATAATTTTTGGAAATGCCCATATTGACTTTAACCCCATATTGACTTTAACAGGGACAAACCTTATAACGCCGGACAATGATGACATATCATAAAAAATACTCTGCATTTCTCACCCCCTCCTTTGTCATGAATGCAATTATTTATACCAATGTTATAATGTTTTTAATCAGCCTGATCTATAGCGGCAGAAACATGATCCTGTCCTTTAATCCGTTTTATGCCTTTACCCCATCCATGGATGTATTAAATTTTCTTGGCGCATCCGGCAGGCTTCCCATTGTCAAATATGAAGCATGGTGGTCTCTGATTACGGCCAACTGGCTTCATGGAGGACTTCTCCATATTCTGTTCAATATGATGGCCTTAAAAACTCTTGCTCCTTTAGTGATGAAAGAATTTGGCCCGTCTCGAATGTTTTCCATTTATACGCTGTCAGGGATTGCAGGATTCTTGTTATCCTATTTTGGAAATGTATATCTTACCATAGGTGCTTCATCAGGCCTTTGCGGACTGATCGGGGCAGCTCTTTTTTTCGGTAAATCAAGGGGCGGACAATGGGGTCAGCTTGTGTACAAACAGACATTCGGATGGGTTGTCACTCTTGCCATTATTGGTTTTCTCATGCCAAATATTAATAATTGGGGTCATGGGGGCGGATTGCTTGGCGGTATCTTTTTTGGCTGGATATTGGGATATAATGAAAAAAGAATGGAAAATATGTTTGATAAAGCATTAGCCATTTTCTTTGCTGTAATAACTTCCTGGCTTTTGCTTAAATCTGTTGTACAGGGTTTTTTTCTTATTTACTCTTGAAACAGACATTTTACACAAATTTTACACAGCCTGCTTGAAATTGTCCGGGTTGTACCTTATTACAACCCTATGAAAACTCGTGCAATAAAGAAGCTATGTAAAATAGCTGTTGTCGGTATGGCCGGAGTATTTCCCCAGGCCCAGGATACCAGGCAATTTCTCGACAATATTATCCATAAAAGAGAATCAATTATTACTGTTCCGGATCATCGATGGATAGGGCCTGTCAATGATTTTATCTCCCATCAGACCCTTCCTGATAAAGCTGTCTCAAATAAAGCCGGCCTTATTGAAAATTTTCATTTTGATCCAACGGGTTTTCTTGTGGATAAAGACCTTTTATCAAGTCTTGATCCATTGCATCAACTTGTTCTCCATGCTGGAAGGGATGCTCTTTTACAATGTTCCCATACAAATGAAGATAAAAAACGAACCGGTGTGATAATAGCAGCCATTGCCCTTCCCACTGAAACGTCTTCTCAAATTTCCTGGCAGATTATTTGCAATGGTAATAAAGATTATAATAGCAATAAAGATTATAAAGGACTTGTTCCAAAAGATTTTTCAAGTAGCGGGGTAGTGTCTTTTCCTGCTGCAATTTTTGCAAGGGCCATGGGTTTGCAGGGAGGATGCTTTACCCTTGATGCAGCCTGTGCCTCATCTTTATATTCCATCAAGCTTGCCTGTGAACATCTTCATTTAAAAAAGGCAGATATCATGGTGGCCGGCGGGGTTTCACGACCGGATTCACTTTATACCCAGATCGGATTTACACAGCTTCAGGCCTTGTCTCCCACGGGCAGATGTTCTCCCTTTGATAAAAATGCCGATGGACTTGTTGTGGGAGAAGGAACCGGTATTGTCGTGTTGAAAAGACTTGAAGATGCCATTGCCTGCCATGATAAAATCCATGCTGTCATTACCGGGACCGGGGTTTCCAATGATATTGAAGGAACCCTTGTGGGACCGGCCTCCGAAGGCCAGGTTCGAGCCATGATCCAGGCCTATGAACAGGCATCCTGGTCTCCTTTGGACATCCAGTACATGGAATGCCATGGTTCAGGGACCCCTGTGGGGGATCAGGTGGAACTATCCAGCATACAGGCTTTGCTTGAAGAATTTAACTGCCCGGATAAAAGCCTTTCCATCGGATCTGTCAAATCAATGATTGGGCATCTTTTAACTGCAGCAGGTGCAGCAGGATTTATAAAAACTATTCTTTCAATGAATGAGGGCTTTTTGCCGCCGTCATTGAATTATTCAGCACCTTCCTCCAAAAGCATTCTAAATGAAACTCATATCAAGGTTCAAACCAAAGTTGAGGACTGGGACCCTGAATCTATTAATTCAACAAGAAAGGCAGGTATCAGTGCTTTTGGTTTTGGTGGAATCAATGCCCATCTTCTGGTTGAGGAATTTAAATCAAGCTCAAGTCGCGTAATCGTACAAAATCCAGAACAAGGGTTTATAGATACAAAAGAGATGTTAAAAAAAGTTCCCTGTGCCATCGTGGGTATGGAAACCATTGCAAAGGATTGTTCCTCCTTGTCCCGGTTTAAGGAGCTTGTATTTGATAAAGCATGCTTAAAACCGGAACACCCGGGATTAAGATGGAGAAGAAAAAAATCCCTGGGTTGTATCGAAAAACCCGGATTTTATCTGGATGATATGTCCTTTGCCTTTGGTGAATTCCATATTCCTCCCAATCAAATGGAAGATATTTTACCCCAGCATATTCTTCTTCTTAAAGCTGTTAAAGGGGCACTGGAAGACGCAAAGATCAATCCAAGGCCTTTAGCGGATGAACCTTTGAGGCATCATATCGGTTGTGCAATCGGGATTGAATTTGATTATGGAGCAACAGATTTTCATCTGCGATGGAAAATCAATCATCTGGATGAGAAACTGAAAGATGCGCTGTCTTTGCCATTAACCTTTAACCGGACTCTGGGTGCCCTTGGCGGGATTGTGGCATCCCGTGTGGCAAGGGAATTTAAACTGGGGGGTCCATGTTTTACCCTGTCTGCAGGAGCTGCTTCCGGTATCAAGGCCATTGAAACCGCTGTCCATTCTTTAAGTCGTGGCGAAACAGATGTTTTTATCTGTGGCAGTGTTGACCTTGCAGGGGATATCCGGCAGTTTGCCCTCAATGATATAGCTAAACCCCATAGTGAAGAGATCCTGCCATCTGAAGGGGCTTGCGCCATTGTTTTAAAACGGCTGGATCAGGCCTTTAAAGACAATGACCAGATTTATGGTGTCATTACTGGAATGGCAGGTGCCAGCAGTGGTGCTATCCCTGGTGAAACAGGGTATGATTCAAATATTTTACAAACCCTGTACGGCCAGTCTCTTACAAATGCCCTTAAAGATTCAAAAACACAGTTAAGTGAAATCGGTCTTTATGAAGGAAGTTTTACAGGGATAATGGAAGAAGATGCAAGCGAGATCAATGTGTTAAATACGTTTTTTTTAAAAGATCCAGGTATTTCCCCCTGCCATGTCACAGCAACATCTTGTGTCATAGGAAATACCAGAGGTGCATCTGCCTTATTTTCTATTATCAAAACAGCGCTTTGCCTCAATTATAAACTGATGCCCTCAAATAAAATAAAAGCTTTGGGGTTTGAAAAACTGGATAAAGAACGGTTTTGCTTCACTGATACACCTGTCCATTGGAATAAAAAGGACTCACAATCTGTCAGAAAAGCCTGTGTTGCATCCATCACAATGGATGGTGCTTGTTCCCATGTGATCCTTGAGGAAAACAAAGAGGATGGCAAAAGCAATTTGGACGTCTCTTTTTTTGAAAAGAAAGATAAATCATTAGTTCTTAAAGCCCAGTCAAAAAAAGATTTTATTTTAAAAACAAATTCACGACAGATTTCAGAAGAAACACTCCTGAAAATCCATGAACATCTTGCTTTTAATGAAATTACATCCCCTATCTTTGATCCGGGTCTGATTGCCAAAGGCAGCCTTGCCACATCCAATGCCCATGAAAAATTTCTTGAGTTTTCAAAACAAAATATGCAAATTCTTGAAAACCAGTTTGAAATTCTTACCCGGCTTGCAGGCAACGTGGTACAAAACTTTGATGGGCAGACAACATCAGATAGGGAAGGGGCAGACCCTGAAATGGTTCCGGAAGTAAAACCTCTATCACCTGTAAAGCCTTGCTTTCTGGACAGGGAGCAATGCCTTGAGTATGCAAGGGGGAAGGCCTCCCATGTGCTTGGAAAAGAATTTGAGATTATTGACACTTATCCTGTCAGGGTTAGACTTCCGGATGAACCCTTGATGCTTGTGGACAGGATCATGGATATCCAGGGCGAGATGCTGTCCCTGACATCGGGTAAAATCATTACCCAGCATGATGTCAAAGAGGATGCCTGGTATCTTGACGGCGGCAAGGCACCTGTTTCCATTTCCATTGAAGCAGGGCAGGCAGATCTTTTTTTATGCGCCTGGCTGGGCATCGACCACTGGATCAAAGGTAAAAGAAAGTACAGGCTTCTGGATGCAAGGGTTACTTTTCACAGGACATTGCCTGAACCCGGGGAAACCATTGAATACCACATTGAAATTGATCGGTTTTTAAAGCAGGGCGATGTATATCTGTTTTTTTTCCATTATAAGGGGTATATTAACGACCAGTTACTGATTTCCATGCGGGACGGGTGTGCAGGTTTTTTTACAGAACAAGAGGTTAAGGATTCAGGCGGTATTATTTTAAAGACTGAAGAATTAAAACAAATAAAATCCCCAATAAAATCCCCAATAAAATCCAATGATAAATTTTCTCCCCTGGTTCCCGTTAAAAAGGAAAGCTTTTCCGATGAAAAGATTGAGGCCTTACGACGGGGGGATCTTGGTTTTGCCTTTGGGAAAAATTTTAAACATATACAGCTTGGAAAACATTTGAAACTTCCCGGCAAAAGGATGCATCTAATTGACAGGGTTCTTGAGTTTGATCCCAAAGGCGGTCGCTTTGGTCTTGGCTCCATTATGGCCCAGGCAGACATCCACCCGGATGACTGGTTTTTAACCTGTCATTTTATTGATGACAGGGTTATGCCAGGCACTCTTATGTATGAATGCTGTGCCCATGCCTTACGGATTTTTACCCAGAGAATGGGTTGGGTAAGCGATCAAGATGATGTGTTTTATGATGTTGTTCCAGACAATGAAAGTGATTTAAAATGCCGGGGACCTGTGACCCCTGAAACAAAAAAAGCCAGGTATGCAATAGAAATAAAAGAGATGGGATATAACCCTGAACCATATGTAATAGCAGATGCCCACATGTTTTCAGATGATTTAAGAATTGTTCTGTACAAAAACATGGGCATGAAACTTGTGGGTTTGACAAAAAACGAGTTGGATTCTTTCTGGAGAAAAAAATGAGATATTCCAAGGTATTTATAGAATCATTTGGCTATGAACTTGCCCCTAATGTTGTAACTACAATAGAGCTGGAAGAAAAACTGGCACCTTTTTATGCATCTGTGGGGTTTGGGCCGGGACAGCTTGAAATTTTGACAGGCATAAAAGAAAGACGGTATTGGGATGAAGACCATATCCTTGCAGACCATGCAGCTATTGCAGGACAAAGAGCCCTTGATGAAGCCAATATCACCGGTGACCAGATCGGGGCCCTGGTATATTGCGGGGTAGGTCAGGATGGATTTGAACCAGCCACTTCCTGCTCTGTAGCTGACCAGTTGAACATTGGGGAAAATGCCCATATTTACGATGTTAAAAGCGCGTGTTTAGGGATGGTAACAGGTATGGTTCAGGTGGCCAATGAAATAGAGCTGGGCAATATAAAAGCAGGACTTGTGGTCTCCTGTGAAACAGCACGACAGATTGTTGATTCAACCATTGACGAGATCAACACCCGTAAAAGTGTTGAGTTTTATAAAGAAACTATTGCCACGATGACGGGTGGTTCAGGAGCCGTGGCTGTTTTGTTAACCAATGGAACCCTTGGTAATCCAGACAATAGAAAACATGCCCTTAAAGGCGGTGTTGTAAAAAATGCCATTGAACATTACAGACTTTGCCACTGGGGATTTGAACAAAAAGGTATGCCCACAGATTCTAAAGTTATCATGCGAACCCAGGCCCAGGAGGTTCTTGAAAACGGTCTTGTCCTTGCAAAAAAAACCTTTGATGAATTTAAAAAACAATTTAATCTGCCCCCGGACAAACCAGATAAATTTATCGGGCACCAGGTAGGGGCAGCACATCATCAGAGATTTTACCAGGTCTTGAACCAGGATATACAAAAGGATTTTGCTACCTTTCCTTTTCTTGGAAATGTGGGATCAGTATCACTTCCCCTCACTGCAGCCATTGCAGATGAAAGAGGCTTTTTGCAGGAAGATGATTTTGTCGCCTTTATCGGTGTCGGATCAGGACTGAATTGTTATATTTTAGGTGTTGAATGGTAGAAAAACGCATTAATGATAAACTGACTTCCACAAAAGGCTTTGAAGATCTTTACCCCTTTGATTCCTCTTTCATGAATATTAACGGGCATGATCTTCACTATATTGATAAAGGTGAAGGAAAACCAGTTTTTATGGTACATGGTAATCCAACCTGGTCGTTTTACTTTCGTCACCTGATCCAAAGTCTTTCAAAGAATTTTCGCACCATTGCCCTGGATCATATCGGATGCGGATTTTCAGACAAGCCTGATGCAAAAACATATAAATATACCCTGGAATCCCGGGTGAAAGATCTTGACACCCTGATAAGACGTCTGAATATCAGTGAACGAATAAATCTGGTAGTCCATGACTGGGGAGGGATGATAGGCCTTGCCTGGGCCGTGGATCACCCCGATAAAATCGATAAGATTATTATTACCAACACCTCAGGGTTTTTCCTGCCAAAGGGAAAGCAATTTCCCTTTGCCTTATGGCTGATTAAATATATTAAGGTTTTTGCAATCCCTGCTGTACTTGGGTTGAACGTGTTTGCAAAAGGGGCTCTTTATCTTTGCAGTAAGACAAGATTAGGCCCAAAGGTCAAAAAAGGGCTTGTGGAACCTTATAATTCCTGGAAAAACAGGATTGCGACCTTAAAATTTGTTCAGGATATACCCTTAAGTCCACAGGATCAAAGCTATGACATTGTCAATCATGTGGACCAAAATCTGAACCGGCTTGACCAAGCCTCATTATTATTTTTATGGGGGGCAAAAGATTTTGTTTTTGACCTGGCATTCTTAAATGAATTTAAAGCAAGGTTCCCACAAGCCGCCACCCATGTTTTTCATGATGCAGGCCATTACCTGTTTGAAGATAAGCCAGAAGAAACAAGCCAACTGATTGAAGCCTTTTTAAATAAATGAAGCAAACAAATAAAGTATTCTTTGTTTTGACATTTAGTGACAGCTTAGGGTAAAAAGCAAATAAAGAAGTTGTTCAGGTGTTGATTAAAGCAAGCATTTAAAAATAACAAAGAAATTTTTATGACAACTTATACAAATATTTCAGCGGGCCTTAAAAAAACACAGGAAAAATACCCTTATAAAAGAGCAGTCGTTTATCCGGCCGGCAGAGACAAAAAAGGCCGGGTTCTATACAGTCAAATGACATTTACCCAGCTGGAAACCGAATCAGACAGGCTTGCCTTTGGTCTTGAAAGAATCGGCATCATCAGGGGAACCCGAACCATTTTAATGGTACCCCCTGGCATGGAATTTTTTATCACCATATTTGCCATGTTCAAGGTTGGTGCCGTGCCTGTTGTTGTGGATCCTGGTATGGGAATTGACAGGATGCTTCAATGTCTGGAACAGGGTAAGCCCAAAGCCTTTATCGGTATTGAAAAGGCCCATCTTTTAAGGAAACTGAAACCTGGTTTTTTTAAAACGGTAAAACACTGGGTTACTGTGGGAAAAAGATGGTTCTGGGGGGGATATACCCTTGATCAACTCATGATACACACAAATGACCCTTATACAAAAGCCCTTACCACAAGGGATGAAACAGCTGCCATTGTTTTTACTACAGGGTCAACCGGTCCTGCCAAGGGGGTAATATATACCCATGGTAATTTTGAAGCCCAGATAAAACAGATCCAGGAACATTTTCAGATTGATCCTGATGAGATTGATCTGCCCACATTTCCTTTATTTGCACTTTTTGATCCCATCCTTGGCATGACAGCTGTCATACCGGATATGGACCCGACCAAGCCAGCCCTGGCAAATCCTGTAAAAATTATTGAAGCCATTGAAAATCATGGAGTCACCAATATGTTCGCTTCTCCGGCCCTGTTAAACCGGATGGGTTTATTTGGTAAAAAGAACAATATCAAACTGCCGTCTTTAAGGCGTGTCGTATCTGCAGGCGCACCTGTGACCCCTGCCAACATAGAACAATTTTCAAGCATGCTGTCTGATCATGCCCAGATCCATACCCCCTATGGTGCAACGGAGGCTGTTCCTGTGATCTCCATCGGGTCCAATGAAATCCTTGCTGAAACCAAAATACTTTCTGAACAAGGGTATGGCATGTGTATTGGCAGACCCATCTGCGATACCCAGGTCAAACTGATTAAAATCAGTGATGATCCCATTACCCAGCTCCATGATAAACTCAAGGTTCCTGAAAACCAGGTGGGTGAAATAATCGTAAAAGCAGATCTTGTGACCCAACACTATTTTGATAATCGCGAAGCAGACCTTTTGAGCAAGATTCCTGATTCAGACGGCAAAATATGGCATAGGATGGGCGACCTTGCATGGATGGATTCAAAGGGAAGAATATGGTTCTGCGGAAGAAAAAGCCACAGGGTTATCACTCTGGATGAAACACTTTTTACAATCCCTGTTGAAGCCATTTTCAACAATCACGAAAATGTTTTCAGAAGTGCCCTTGCCGGTGCAGGCCCGCGAAATATGCAGACTCCCGTCATATTTATCGAACCTTATTCAAAAATAAAGGATAAAAAAGCTTTTATTAATGAGCTTCTTGTCCTTGCAGAATCAAACCCGCTAACAGCCAATATCCATCATGTTTTTATTGAAAAAGATTTCCCTGTGGATATCCGGCACAACTCAAAAATATTCAGGGAAAAACTTGCTGTTAAAGCAAAAAAAAGACTTAATTTATGAAAACCACACCTTAGGACTCGCTCAATCCGGCAAAAGATCATAAAAATACGTCATTGTGTCAGACCGGGTAATTATTCCCACAATTTTATCTTCTTGAATGACCGGGATTCGTCCGACATCATGTTTTATCATAAGCCTTACAACTTCTATTATACTTTTGTCATGGGAGATGGTGACAACATTCCGGCTCATGAATGCCTTTACAGGCGATTGCATGTGCTTTGATTTTCTGAGTTTCTTAAAATCACGCCGGGAAATTACACCCGTGATATGCCCATTTTTATCCACAACGGGCATACCGCTGCAGCCCAGGTCTCTTAACATCATGGCTGCCTCTTCAATTGTTGCATCCTCATTAACTATAACCACCGGATGGGACATGATATCCGACAATGAGACCGAAGACTGCTGATTTCCGGAAATGAGTTCAACCAGCATCTCTTCAATTGTATCCGGGTTGACTTGTTTCAAAAGAGCTGAGCCGGCTCCCGGATGTCCACCGCCCCCTATAGTTTTCATTAATAAACCAATATTAATTTCATCTATATTACTTCTGCCGATGACAATGCATTTATTTTTTTCAAGATCCTTGAAAATTCCAAAGGCAGCATCAACATTGACAATTTTCCGGTACATTTCAAGGACCATGGCAAGGTTATCGATTCGTCCCTGGATTTTCATCTTGGCAATACTGATGGAGAATCCGCTGATCTCTTTTCTTTGTGCTTCCTGTATCATTTGAAAGAGGATATCTTTTTGTTTTTTCCCATAGGCTTGTCGTAAAAAGGTGGAAAGAATCTGGAGATCCGCCTTTCTGTCAAGAAGGAACCCGGCTGCATAAGCATCCTCGGCCAGGGTAGAGGCAAATGTCAGATTGCCCGTATCTTCATATAAGCCCATTAAAAAAAGCGTGGCCTGAATCGGGGTGATCAGTTTTTTTTGTTTTGCAAGCTCTTTCACCAGCAGGGTGACAGCAGCCCCTGTTTCTTTGATATTTTTTTGACAGGTTTCAATGTTCCCTTCAGAATGATGATCCCACACAATGATTTCAAGATCCTGCCTTTCTTTTAACTGCTCCATTCCTTCCAGGCGATCCCAGGAGTGAGTATCAACAACCACAAGGGTTTTTACATGATCAAGAATAATATCGCTGGGAGAGCAGAGTTTAAACAAATCTTTGTGAATGGCTAAAAAGGCCCTCAGGTTTGCATTAATAGACATTGGTAAAACAGGTATGGCATCTGGATATAGCAGGCTTGCTGCAACCAGGGATGCCAATGCATCAAAATCCGATTCTTTATGGGTAGTAATTATAATCATATGTTTCTTTTAAATAATATTGAAAAGCGGTCCGCCCCTTTTTCCCAATGCATCAACTTTTTCTACTATTTTTTTATCAGACATCAATGGATCAGAATGAAAGGGTTTTATTCTGGCATCTATAATTAAAGGTGGTTTGCATTCCCAGTGTTTAAACAAGGTTTTTTCATTTATCCCATAAATATCATGGGAAGGGTTTGACCTTAAAAAAGTCACCCATAAAAAATTTGAAAATGATTTTGTTGAAAAATCCGTATCATCTACCACCACAAACAAGGGGAGTGAGTCCAGGCCTGTTTGTGTCTGCAAATGTTTTTTCAGCCGATTGATCTGTATTTTTCCATTTGCATATGTTTTAAAATGGGGACCTTCAACCACTATTATGCCAGGCAGAACAATTTTGGGATGCTTGAATTCTTCCGGTAAAGAAAAATGTTGAGGAAATTCATTTTTTAAATGACGTCTTTTTTCACCTGCCGCCGCTATCATCAGTTTTGAGCCTGAGGTTATGTTTTGGGTGGAATAATCAAGGGTATCCATGGTGGTTTTTGTAAAAAAATGAAGATCAGTGCTGAAATCTATCCGTTCAAGCATATGGATGAAAAAAGCTTTCTCATCATTTACATTCAATTCAGGGTTGTCTTCGTGGGCGCAGATCATCAGATATTTTGCCAGAGACAATTGACCAGTGCCCAGGATTCTGCTTGCATGGGTTAACAATTCCCTTGGCATTCTATTTTCTTTTTCATAGGGCACATACCGTTCATGGGCTTTTACAAGAAGCAAAGGGTGAACCCCTGCATGATCCACAGCATTTACGGCAGTAACCCCGGGGATGCTGTCGGGAATCGCTGATCTTGTGATTTCATGGATCAATTTTCCAAAACTGGAATCTTCCTGGGGCGGACGACCCACCACTGTAAACGGAAAAATGGCATCTTTTCTGTGATAAACAGATTCTACCTTTAAATAGGGATACTCGTGTTCCAGGGAATAGTAACCTAAATGATCTCCAAAGGGCCCCTCTTTTTTTGTTCTTCCCGGGACAATCAGGCCTGTGATGCAAAAATCTGCATCTGCAGAAATCAAATAGCCATGTTTTTTTGCATATTTAAAGTTTTTGCCTGCCAAAGCTCCTGCAAAGGCAATTTCCGGCAACCCTTCCGGAAGAGGCATAACTGCGGCCAGCGCATGGGCAGGCGGTCCACCAATAAAAATGCTGACCCGCAGGGCCTGATTTTTTTCCAAAGCCTTTTTATGGTGATTGCCAATCCCTCTGTGCAATTGATAATGAAGGCCGATCTCTTTGCCAGGTTTGTAATCATTTCCTGAAATCTGAATACGGTACATACCCAGATTTGAACTGAAAAGAGACGTTTTTTCAGGATCCTGGGAAAAAACCTGGGGAAGCAGTATAAATGCACCCCCATCCTTGGGCCAGCATTTAATCATGGGAAGATCCTGAATATGGCATGTCTTTTCAAGAACCTTTGGGTTGGATGTTTTTAAAGGTAAGGAATGAATTAATGCAGGTAAGGCTTTTAATATTTTGCCGGGAGATTTTAAAACCGACCCAAAATCTGATTTGATATCCACAAGAACTTTTACAGATGCAAGCTGGGGTTCAAAAATTTTAAGTGTTCGCTCAAAGGTGCCGAACAGGTTTGATACAGCAGAAAATTTAGTATTCTTGATATTTGTAAATAATATTGCAGGGCCCTTGGCATTAAACACTCTTCTTGTGATTTCAGCCATTTCAAGTTTGGGGTCAACGGGTTGGTGGAGCTGTACGAGCTCGCCCTGTTGTTTTAAAACGTCTAAGCATTGCTTTAGGCTTGAAAATTTCATAATTAATTATTTATTGGTTGACCGAAAACCACCAGGTTTTTGATCAACAACTATTTGGCATAACCCCATTTTTTAAGGCGATTATAGGCATAGTTAGAATATTCACTGGATTGATAATTTGTCATTTTAAGATAGGTCATGTAATTATCTGCCGCAGGCTTAATCTCCCCATTTTTGTCAAGACAATACCCCTTGTAAAAACTCATTTGCGGGTTGCCGGGCAAAAGTTTATCACAGGTATCAAAATTTTTATAGGCAATGGTGTATTTTTTAAGCTCTTTGCTGGCCAACCCTGCAATATAATATCCCTGAATTTCAGCAGGATACAATTTTTTTGCTGTATCAGCATAAGCCAGAGCCTGGACAGGGTTTTTTCCGAGAAGTTGGCATTTAGCCATCAATACATGGGCTGTATAATCATTTTTTAATTTATTCAGGGATTTTTTAAATATTGTTTGGGCCTGGTCATATTCTTTTTTAGCCATATGCTTCTCGCCTTGCTGCAGCAATTCTATGCCTTGTTTTTTTGCCCGCAAAGAAGAAATGCTGTCCATATATCTTTCGCCGTACAAAGAAGAATCTTTTGAATACTGGTAAATCCCTTTTTCCCTTTGAACAGCAGAAGTCAAGCGTTCTGTACTCATGGGATGGGTTGAAAAAAGGATCTGGGCAGAACTTGGTTGTTCTTTGTTTAAAGAATCAAGCATTTCCATGAGCCCGACAAAGCCCTTGGAAGGATAGCCAGCCTTAACCATATACTCATTTCCTAGAGAATCAGCTTCTCTTTCATTGTCCCGGCTGTACTTGGATAAAAATAATCCCTGCCCCAGCATGCCAAGCTGCTGGGTCAGGTCACCAAGTCCTGAACCCTGTGTGCTTGCGACAATGGACAGCCCTGCCACAAGCAGGGATGAAAGCTGTCCTTTGGAGACCTGTTCGGCTGTATGCCTCGCATTGACATGTCCCAGCTCATGTCCAAGTAATGCTGCAAGCTGGGCTTCATTATCCAGCTTTAATAAAATTCCCCGGGTAACGGCAATGGTGCCTCCGGGAAATGCATAGGCATTAATATAGGTGGCATTCACACATTGGAAAGTATAGGGCATGTCTGGCCTGTGAACGCCGGGGAATAATCCTTTGCCTACACCAGAAATATATTGATTGATGCCAGCGTCTTTTGTAATGCCATAATCAGAAGAAAACTGAAAAGGTGACTGCTGCTTATCAATCCCGATCTCCTGCTGCTGGGAAACCATCATTAATTGCTTTTTTCCTGTGACAGGATCAATTGCACACCCGGTAAAAAATATCGGGCCTGCAAATGTGGCAGACATGATAGCTGAGTTTTTTAAAAATTGTCTTCTGGAAATTCGGATAATTGTCATGGCTTGATTCCTTTGCCTGTTGAAGTCCTATCCTTTGATCCCCGTATGTTTATAGAGACGGGACTAATGGTTTTTTACAATCAGGCTGATCAATAAAAGAATAACACCCAGCCCGAGTAAAAAAATAAAAAATGGTGCTGAAAAAATCAAGTAATCCAGTGAATTTTTTATAATGGGGGCATTTATGAATCCTATGATAGCCTCAGAAGTATCTTTTCCAATTATTTTTGAAATCGTTAAATCTACCCAGAAATTTTTACTGCCCGTAAATAGAGAAATACCATTGAAAATACCCACAAATACACCTGCCAACAGGGAATAAATCCCAAGCCTTGTCATCATAATGCTTTTCCTTATTTAGTGCCAGACCAAAACCGCAAAATTTTTCACAACTTATCATTCACCCTGAATATTTTCCATAGAGCATTTTACATAACCCGTTCCAGGCAGCCGGCCTTACGTCCGCTGGATGGACATTGCAACAATATTTACCATTCACAATTATTAATATATTCTGCAAATTTTATCCATGTCAAACTATTTTACCCTATAAGCCTTTTATTTGCCAATCCTTTATGATAACCCTATCCATATTACGATTATGGCAAATAAAAATATATTAAAAAAAGTTGGAATTGCATCCTTTATCATGATGGCATCTGTATTTGCCAGTCGAATAATCGGTGTTTTCCGGGAAATGACCATTGCCGGCATGGGCGGTATTAAAGCCTCTGTGGATGCCTACCAGATAGCCTTTATTATTCCGGAAATCCTTAACCATGTTGTTGCAAGCGGTTTTCTCTCCATTACTTTTATTCCCATATTTGCCCATTATCTTTCTTCAGACAGAGAAAATGAAGGATACAGGGTTTTTTCCATTATCATGAATGGTTTTGGGCTGCTTCTCTTGTGTTTTATTCTGATCACATGGATATGGGCACCAGAGCTTGTTCATATGTTTGCCCCGGGCATTCAAGATCCTGATACCTTTGCCCTTGCCGTAAAAATGACCAGGATTATCATTCCAGCTCAGTTTTTCTTTTTCACAGGCGGGCTTCTCATGGCAATTCAATTTGCAAATGAAAAATTTTTAATTCCTGCTCTGGCACCGTTGATATACAATGTAGCCATTATTCTGGGCGGACTTATTCTGGCCCCCTTCATGGGTATGGAAGGGTTTGCATGGGGGGTGCTGGCAGGAGCCTTTCTGGGCAATTTTGTGCTGCAGCTTATTGCTGCAAAAAAAATGGGTGTCCGATATTATCCCATCTTAAGTTTTAATCACCCTGATTTAATAAAATATATTTTGCTCACCCTTCCTTTAATGATCGGCCTTACCATGACATTTTCAACAGAGATTCTCCTGAAATTTTTCGGATCCTATTTAAATGAAGGCAGTATTGCTGCCATGAATTATGCCCTAAGGGTGATGTTTATCCTTGTGGGACTTTTTGGTCAGGCCATCGGGGTTGCATCCTATCCTTTTATGGCACAACTTGCCCAGAAAGGAGATCTTTTTGAGTTAAATAATTTGCTGAACAAAACATTGAAATTTATCTTTCTTGTTATACCTTTTTCCGTTCTTTTTATAGTTTTAAGCCATGAAATCGTAACAATCCTTTTTCAAAGGGGGCAATTTGATGCAAAAGCCAGTCTGGTGACTGCAGGAATTCTGCCATTTTTCATGGTGGGTGCCTTTGCCTTTGCAGCCCAGAATATTGTTTCAAGGGGATATTATGCAATTCAGAACACGGTTTTTCCAGCCATCTTTACAAGCCTTTGCGTTATCATCAGCTTTCCTTTTATTTTTTTGTTGATGAAAACTTTTGGTCCAAGGGGCGTGGCCTTTGGATTATCAATATCTGTAATCATTCAGGCTTTTGTTTTGTTTGAATGCTGGAGCAAAAAAAGTTTAAATTCTGAGAAAAAGCAGGTGTATCTTTTTTTTCTCAAAGTGATCCCCATCAGCCTGATGATAGGCGCTATCCTTTTTATCAGTGCTTTTATCCTGAGAAATTTTATTGATCAAGCCACATTTTCTGGTTCTTTAATCATTGCTGGTATTGTGGGGATTGAATTTTTATTTTTATTTTATTTAACCGGAATTGTATTTAAAGTATCTGAAATTCTGATTGTATATGAAAATATTTTTAACCTGAAGGTCACACGTAACCTGAAGGTCACACGTAAAAGGATTTTCCCATGGATGAAAAAATAAAAGTAGTTGCACAAAAGATTAAAGAATCAAAACAATTGGTTTTCTTTACCAGTGCAGGTATTACCACTTAACCGGGATCCTGACCTTATGCCCGGCCTTGTTTTTAAACACCAGGAATTGATTTTCTTTTCCGTATACATATAAATCCCGGGTAACCTTTACATCCTGTTTGCAATATTCAATTATTTTATCCATCCTGCCTTCCTGCCACCACTTAAGAGCCATGAGTCCATCTGCACTTTTTTGGCAGCCAAGGGTCTGTCCGGCAAGGTGGTCAAGGGAAAGTCGATACCCCAAAGTTTCATGAATCTTTAACAAAATGTCCAGGGTGGGCAGGGATAAAAAATCAAAATCACAAAGTCCTGACAATACTTTATAATCAAACTTGATAATATTAAACCCGATTACAAGGTCATATTTTCCAAGGTCATGGCTAAGAGTATCAATATCTTTCTGGAAATATTCCAGATAAGCATCAATTTTTGAATCATAGAGAATGGCACAGCTCACCCCCATTCGATCAGCTCTGTTCCATCCACCTACCTCCTGGGCAGATCTTCTGGTTTCTATATCAAGAACCCCATATCGCAAATGTTTTTTAAGGATTGGTGTTGAATCAAAAGTTAAAGGTTCTTCAGAAATTGATTGTTTATGACCATAAACCTGCTGAGAGTAGTCACGTTTTAAGGGTTCAACAACAAAGGCGTTCATATCATTGAATGTATCTTCTTGATTACAGGACAAAATCATTTTAAGAATTTTTAAAGCAGACAATTTGTCAATGGGGCGATTCCCAGACCCGCATTTGGGAGAATGCACACATGCAGGGCAGCCAGTCTCACATTTACATGATTGGATAGCATCAAGGGTTTTTTCCAGGAGTTCCAGGGCTTGCTCAAATGCCTGGAGGGTCAATCCAAGACCCCCGGCAGCGCCATCGTAAATAAAAACAGCTGCTGTCCCGGTCTGGGAATTAAAAGGAATGGAGATTCCCCCAAGGTCATTTCTGTCAGTCATTACAAGAAGGGGCATAATCCCTATGGCAGCATGCTCCAATGCATGAATTCCCCCCATGAAATGCATTTGGGCGGATTCAATTTTATCCCTCACATAATCAGGAATTTCTATCCATAGACCCTGGGTCTCAAATTCAAGTTTTGGTAAATCCAAAGGCATGATTCCTATAGATCTTTGGTTGGACACAAGCCTTCTGTCATAACCAGTCACCTGTTCGGTAATTTTTAATTCTCCAAATCCGACTCTGGTGCCCTTAACCCGGCAGGAATCAAGTTGTCTTATGATTTGTGTAGATTTTGTTGAATGAGCCTTTGTAAAATATGGAACATCTTTTCTCTTTGCCTCAACAATGCCTTTTTCATGGTCAAACCGGGTTATGATATAAGATTCTCCCCTGTGCAGGTAAACGGCACCTTCATGGGTCTCAAAATAGGACCTGTGTTTATCAATATCTCCAAGGCTTTGTTTTGTATTTTCAAGAAAAATGGGAAGGCTTTTTCCAGTTCCTCTCAGATTGACTTCCCTGTGAGGGGATTTTCTGGCTGCATACAAATAGTCACCCCTATGGCTTCTTAAAAGTTTTCCGCTATACTCAAGTTCTGTGACAGCTTTTTTTACTGCCTTGTCACTTAAGAAAGCGTCAGAGTTATCAAGTCTCAGCTCTGCTGCAGCACATTCCAGGTGCTGTTTTAATATAACTTTGTTCCAGGGATTGATAATGGCTTTTTCAGGCGGCATATTAAAAAAAATATCTGGATGATTGATAAAATATTGGTCCAGGGCATCTTCATGGGCAATGAGTATCAGGGCTGAATCCTTGCCCTTCCGGCCAACGCGGCCGGCTCTCTGCCAGGTGGCCATGATGGTCCCGGGATATCCAACCAAAATGCATAGATCCAGATTACCGATATCGATACCAAGTTCCAGGGCACTGGTGGATACCACGGCTAATAGTTCTCCTGTGCCCAGTTTTTTTTCTATGGATCGTCTTTCCTCGGGTAAAAACCCTGCCCGGTAGGCAGTTATCTTGTCTGAAAAAGAGGGGGCCCGCTGGGATGCCCAGATGGCAATCAGTTCTGTGATTTTCCTGGATTGCGTATAACAGATCGTTCTTAAGCCCCGGTGAACAGCAGAATGAATAAGAGCAGTTGCTGTTTTTGCAGCCCCTTCAAGCCCTCTCATTAAAACAACATCCTTTTTGCCCGTGGGAGCTCCGGATTCATCCACTACACTGACATCAAGACCTGTTAGTTTTTTAGCCAGGGATGCTGGATTTGCAATGGTGGCAGAACAAAAAATAAAAATCGGTTTTGAGCCATAAAGACGACAAATCCTTTGAAGTCTTCTGAACACCCAGGCCATGTTTGATCCCATGATACCCCGATAGGTATGAACCTCATCAATGACAATGTATTTTAAATGTTTAAAAAAATCTTCCCATAAATGGTGGTGGGCAAGCATTGCCAAATGAAGCATTTCAGGGTTTGACAGCAAAATATGGGGCAGGGCGTTTCTAATTTTAGATTTTTGATAAGCTGAAATGTCTCCATCATATACAGCAGCCTTTAACTGCAGGGCTGCCTTATTTTCTGCTCCAGCAATGGCGAGTAATCCTTGAACCGTTTCCAGCTGATCCCGTGCCAGGGCTTTTAAAGGGAAAAGGTAAAGGGCATGGGACTTAGGATCGCAACAAAGTTGATCAATGACAGGCAGATTATAGATAAGGCTTTTGCCACTGGCTGTCGGGGTTGCAATAACTGTGTGAATACCCTTTTGAATCATTTCCATGGCTTTTTTCTGGTGTTTGTAAACCTTTTTAATGCCAAGAGATTCCAATAGAAGGGAACTGTTTTTCAATAATAGTTCAGCAGAAGCAAAAACAGCTTTTTCAGGTAAAAGGGTTTTGTGGCAGACAATATCCCCTGCAAAGCCTTTATAGGTTTTAAGGGATTGAATATATTCATCCAGGCTCACAAAATACTCTTTCCCAATGCAGATAAAATCAATTCAACGGCAAGTTCTGCTGTTTTATTGGCAACATCTAAAATTGGATTAATTTCCACCATATCCATTGAATTGATTTTGCCGGAATCTGATAATATTTCCATTAAGAGGTGTGCTTCCCGATAGGAAATTCCACCAGGAACAGGGGTTCCCACACCAGGTGCTTCAACAGGATCAAGGGCATCCATATCCACGGTCAGATGGATTTTTTTTAAATGAACAAGTTTCATCAAAGCCTTGTTGGCCACGGAACTGATTCCCTGTTCATCAATATCCCGCATGGTAAATACAGTTATCCCGGTTTTTTTCAATCTTTTTTTCTCATTTATATCCAGGTCTCTTTGTCCTATCAGCACAATATTATCAGGATGAATTTTGGCACCTGGTCTTCCCACATTGACAAGAGATGGGTGACCTTCTCCAATAAGGGCCGCCAAAGGCATCCCATGGATATTTCCGCTGGGAGAGGTTTGGGGGGTGTTGAAATCACCATGGGCATCAATCCATATAAGACCTGTGGGTTCCTTGTTTGTAACGGCAGCAACAGTTCCCACAGCAATGGAGTGGTCTCCGCCGATGAACAAGGGAAAATCTCCTTTTTGCACTACTGCTCTGCCAGCCCTATATATAGACTCACAGATCTGGGTGATTTCCTTTAAATATTTGTCTTTATCCTTGCTCTCATTATACCTGGCAATAGTGATATCGCAATCCCGAATGGGAATAGGAATATCTCCTGTATCAACAACCTGATGTCCCAAAGCCCTGAGTCTTGAAATCAATCCTGTGTATCTCACGGCAGCAGGCCCCATGTCAACTCCGCGAAGCTGCTGTCCAAAATCCATGGGAACGCCGATAATGCTGATATTTTTTACCATTGGGTCTGGCTCCTTAAAGATTATTTCTCACCTTGACAGCTCATATAGCATAGAGTATGAAAACTATTCAAGATAAACCCACACACCGCTTCAGGAGCATATTATAAATGAAGTTAAAATATGAAGTAAGAACAAAACAGACCATTGATACAATTAAGCATTTAATGGATAATGGGGTAAAAAAAATCAGCGTTCTTATACGTCATTCAGACAGATTTTTTTCAAAAGACGCAAGACTGGAACCCTTTATGGGATTAACTGATGAAGGTAAAGAGTTAGCCTTTGATTTTGGTGCCAGTATGCCGTCAACCCAAATGCCAAAATTATATTCCAGTTTTCTGGGTAGATGTGTTGAAACGGCTTTTCTGATTGATAAGGGATTTACAAAAAAAAATAATCATACCATTGATCATAATTGTATGGATGCCATGCTTTCACCATTTTATGTTAAGGATATCACAAAAGCACTTCCCCTTATTGAAGATCAGGGAAATGAACTTTTTCTGCGGAACTGGTTTGATAAGCGTATTGATGAAAGTATAATGGAAAATCCAGAAAAAACTTCAGATATTTTAAGTGAATTTATGACAGAGCAGATAAAAAACCTAAACAAGAACCAGATTGCCATCTGTGTTTCCCATGACTGGAATATCTATCCTTTAAAAGAGTTTAAACTGGGTTTTAAACATGAAACAGCAGGGCAGGTGGGTTATCTTGACGGGCTTGTGTTTTTTGAAAAAGACAGTCAATACTATATTACAAACTACCAGACAAATCCTGTATTATTGTAATATTTAAAATTTCAGGACATCATTTTTCCTGAAAAAATCAAATACAATTACTTTGTTACCGGCTTAACATAATATATATTTAAGCTGGTGGCAAAAAGCCATCGGGTTAAAGTAAAATCAGGCAGGTAGTGTCCATGTGCCTGTTATAGATGGTGTCAATAAGGGATAAAATGAATCAGAAAACTGCAATCATAATTGGTGCTGGCCCGGCAGGGCTCACTGCCGCCTATGAACTTCTTGATAAAACAGACATTAAACCGATAATTTTTGAAAAATCATCAGATATCGGTGGAATTTCAAAAACTGTTAATTATAAAGGTAATCGTATAGATATTGGTGGACACCGGTTTTTCTCCAAATCAGAAATGGTTATGAATTGGTGGGAAAACATACTTCCAATACAGGGAAAGCCTTCTATCGATGATATTATTTTAAATAGAACAGTGATTTTATCAAAAAAAGAAAATGCTCCTGATCCTGAAAAAACAAACTTTGTTATGTTGGTTCGCAATCGACTCTCTAGAATATTTTTTCTTCAGTCATTTTTTGATTATCCGATCTCGTTTGGATGGGGTACGTTTAAAAATCTTGGGATCAAAAAAATTATAAAAATCGGATTGAGTTATATCAAAGCTCAGATATTTCCGATTAAAGATCAACTATCTCTGGAGGATTTTTTTATCAATCGGTTTGGCAGGGAACTTTATCTGCTTTTTTTTAAAGATTATACGGAAAAACTCTGGGGAGTTCCATGCAGTGAAATAAAATCGGAATGGGGAAATCAAAGGATTAAAGGATTATCTATGAGCAGGGCCATAGCTCATACTGTAAAAAATTTTTTTCATAAAGATATATCAATAGATCAAAAGAAAACAGAGACATCTCTTATCGAGCAGTTTCTCTATCCAAAGTTAGGACCAGGTCAATTATGGGAGAAAGTTGCCAGAATGATAGAAGCAAAGGGTGGGGAGATTCATTTTGAAAGCACTGTTATTGGAATTAGTGTATTCAAAGGAATGGTTTTAGGAAGTAATGTAAAAAATAATATTACGAACATTATCAGTGAATATAAATGTGACTATATAATCTCGACGATGCCTGTTAAAGAACTTATCCAGTCCATTGTTCCTGCACCTCCAGGGATAGTTCAAAAAGTTGCAAAAGGGCTTTTATATCGTGATTTCATAACGGTAGGTGTTCTTTTAAAAAAAATGAAAATTTCCAATGAAACAGCCATTCCTACTATTAATCAGATAGTGCCGGATAACTGGATCTATATTCAGGATAAAGATGTAACGCTCGGCAGGTTACAAATATTCAACAACTGGAGTCCTTATATGGTAAAAGATCCCAACACGATATGGATTGGTTTAGAATATTTTTGTAATGAAGGGGACGATATCTGGAGTAAGTCTGATGATGAATTCATAGAATTTGCCATTAATGAATTATCCCAGATGAATATCATTAATAAAGAGGATGTCTTGGATTCAACAATAATAAGGATATTAAAAGCCTATCCTGCCTATTTTGGGACATATAATGACTTTCATATCATTAGAAATTTTACAGATAAAATTGAAAATCTTTTTTTAATTGGAAGAAATGGCATGCACAAATATAATAATACTGACCATTCAATGCTAACTGCAATAACTGCGGTAGAAAATATTGTTAGCGGTAAGACACGAAAAGAAAACATTTGGTCGGTTAATACGGATAATGAATATCACGAAGAGGGGTCATAAAATGTTATCATATAATCCACCAAATGCTGAAAAAACTGCCTTCTTGATTAATCAGATGTCCCTGAAATGGAAAACAGTCAGCAATGATTTTCTTTTAAAAATTTTTCTTTTCATGTTTTTTTTCTTTTTTCTTTTTATATTTTTATATTGGCCGCCTGTAAGTGACTATTCAGATTCAGATTTGTTTTACCATTTATCTGGAGGAAAATTTCTATTTGAAAACCACAGAATCCCTTGTACTTCTTTTTTTTCATTTATAGAACCCATGAAATCATGGAATAATTATTATTGGCTTTTCCAGGCAGTTGTTTATTCTGTTTATAAATTTTCCGGATATTTCGGACTCGTTTTGCTCAGAGCCATAGTATTTTTTACAACTGTATTCTTTATCTGGAAATTTTTACAGGCAGGGTTGAATATAAAATATTTTAAAACGAAATATTATATATCAGTTATTTTCATCATGATAGTTATTTCAATTTTTCCCAGAATGTTATACTCAATTCGACCCCATATTTTTTCATATATGCTGATAATTATTTTTTTGTATATTTTAGAGTATAAAAAAAACCTAGTCTGGTTGCTGCCATTTCTTACAATTTTTTGGGTCAATGTCCATGGAATTGAATATCCTATTTTGATTCTGATCGTTTTAGCATTTTTAATCGAGCAGTTTATTTACAAACTGGTTAAATATAAGAATCAAATAGATGTATCCAGAAAAGAAAAATTATTTCTGATAAGTCTCTTCTATTGTCTTTTAATTTCCCCCAATGGGATTAATCTTTTAGTTATGCCTTTTGAGATTTCCCCTTTCTTCAGTCAGATCATTTCAGAGATG
>JACKQG010002325.1_pt1 | contig 25026 bp, 23 predicted proteins | sample 8237621 | NCBI WGS metagenome assembly JACKQG01 (sample SAMN15677084, study PRJNA649215) | marine metagenome | biome: marine; feature: Black Sea; material: saline water; isolation source: suspended particulate matter (SPM) from the Black Sea western gyre | collected 2013-06-09/2013-06-10 | depth... | reverse complement strand
AGAAATAAAAGAAAGATTTAACGGGATAAATAGAAAACAGAGATTTCACGGGACAGGTAAATCAGGTTTCGAGAATGACAAATTTTGGTTTTTTCATTTTCACATGTCCCTTTTTATCTTAATATCTTAGTTTTTATAGTGGACTCATTTATTAATCGTTATTGAATATGAATAATTAAAAAAATCTCCTCTAAAAAGAGGAGTACGGCTTTAGCCGGGAGGTGTGTTTTATCGTGTGAAATAACTCGAAACCAAAGATATTTTTACTAATCATTAATGCCTTTTTTCAGAAAGCAAATTCCTTAAAAAATTCTACCCCATCAAATCCCTCAAAATACTCATTTTTTCCCTTCCAAATATTTTCATAACTCCCTTTAAAATTAATAGTTAAATATACTTTTAAAAAGTTTGACACCATTTCCTGCAACTCGATATTTTAGCTATAAATAATATGTATTTCAGGAGGATCTGAATGAAGAAATACTCAATGGATAGCATACGAAATTATGCTCTTGTCGGTGCCAGTGGATCAGGTAAAACTTCCATTGCTGAAGCGATGTTTTTCAACGCTGGAGTGATAAATCGGCTTGGACGTGTTGATGATGGAAATACTCTTATGGATTATGATTCGGAGGAAATTTCCAAAAAGATGTCTATCAACCTTTCATTAGGTAATTTAGAATGGAATAAAATTAAGCATAATATAATTGATACACCTGGATATAGTGACTTCAAAGGTGATATGATCACTGCATTTCGTGCTGTTGATACTGCTCTTATAACCATCAGCTCAGTGACCGGCATAGAAGTAATGACTGATCAGGCAATGAAATATGCCGATGAAGTAAGCAATAGCAAAGCGATCATTATCAATAAACTTGATAGGGAACATGCAAAGTTTGCAGAAATAATCGATGAACTAAGCAACTATTCCGACCAGATCGTTGTACCTGTCCTCGTTCCCATCGGAACAGCAGAACACTTCAAAGGTGTGATAAACACGATCAACAAGAAGGCATACAGCCAGGGCAAAGAGATAGAAATTCCTGCTGATCTTGCGGATGAAGTTGAAGATTGGCATGAAAAAGTTATTGAAGCTGCTGCGGAATCCGATGACAAACTCATGGAGAAATTCTTTGAAGATGGCTCCCTCTCTGAAGAAGAGATAAGCAATGGACTGAAAAATTCTATCATACAGGGCACTGCTATTCCAGTATTTGCATGCTCTGCTTCCGAAAATATCGGCATTCAGGAAATACTTAATCTTATAAATATGTTCTTCCCCTCACCAAAAGATATCACAGAAATCCCTGTGCAGAAGAACGGTGAGAATGAGACACTTGACCTCACCAAATATAATAAGAAACTCGGCTATGTGATAAAATCTGTAACGGAACTTAATTTTGGTGAAATCGCTCTCGTGAGAATGTATTCAGGCAACTTAAATACAGGTGTGGAGGTTGAACTTCCTGAAAAAGCTGCAAAAGACAAGATTGGGCAGATGTATTCCGTATGCGGCAAAAAACGCGAAGAAGTCGATGAAATACCTGCTGGAGATATTGGCGGACTGGTCAAACTGAAAAATACTAAAACATCATATACTATTACTGAAAAGGGAGAAAACCTCTTAGTTAAGCCATTGCTTTATCCTCAGCCCGTATATTGGAAATCTATCCATGCAGTCAGCCAATCTGATGAAGACAGGATCGGTCCCGCACTTAATAAGATCACTGACGAAGATCCTACTATAAGAACAGAGATCAATGTTGAAACTAACCAGAATATTCTTTCCGGACAGGGAGAGATACAGATCGGTATTGTGCAAAAACGTCTGAAGGACAGATACAATGTTGAAACAAATCTTACTGATCCGAAAATACCTTATAAAGAAACTGTAACCGGCAAATCAGATGTGAAATACAAACATAAAAAACAGAGCGGCGGACATGGACAGTATGGTGAAGTGTATGTAAGAATTTCACCTACAGAACTAGGAGCCGGATTCGAATTTGTTAATTCAATTGTTGGTGGCGTTATTCCAAGTAAATATATCCCGGCAGTTGAAAAAGGTCTTGTGGAAACTATGAAAGAAGGTATTCTCGCGGGTTATCCTGTTGTTGATATTCAAGTTGAACTTTATTATGGTTCTTACCACGATGTAGATTCCTCAGAAATGGCATTCAAGATCGCTGCTTCCCATGCGCTGAAAGATGGTTTTGCTCAGGCAAATCCAATATTGCTCGAGCCCATTCATAAAGTGCAGATCGTTGTTCCCACAGAATATATGGGTGATGTCATGGGCGATATCAGCAGCAGGAGAGGAAAAATTCTCGGTATGTCACAGGAAGATAACAAGCAGATACTTAATGCGGAAATTCCTCTTTCGGAATTGTACTCCTATTATACTTCATTGAAATCAATTACTCAAGGACGTGGATATTTCACACAACAATTTGCCTATTATCAAAAGCTTCCGAATGATCAAGCCCAAAAAGTCATTGAAAAAAGCAAAAAGGAAGATGAATAGTAATATCAGTCAATTGACGGAGGTATAATGTCCGGACATAATAAATGGAGTTCAATAAAGCATAAAAAAGCCAAGGAAGATGCCAAGCGCGGAAAGGTCTTCACGAAGATCATTCGTGAGATCATTGTTTCAGCACGTGATGGTGGGGGAGATCCCGATTTGAATCCGGCGCTTCGAAATGCCGTTAATAAGGCAACTTCCGGAAATATGCCTAAGGATAATATCGAGCGTGCAATCAAAAAGGGAACCGGTGAGCTTGAGGGCGTCAACTATGAACATATCATGTATGAAGGATATGCTCCAGGCGGCGTGGCAATGCTCATTGAAGCCGTTACAGACAACAAACAGCGAACTGTTGCAGAAGTCCGTCACATACTTTCCAAGCATAATGGCAGTCTAGCAGAAAAGGGCTCGGTTTCCTGGAATTTCACCCAATCCGGTACTATTCTCGTGGCAAAAGAAGAACTTGACGAAGACGAATTCATGATGATCGCTCTCGATGCAGGCGCTGAAGATTTCTCACAAGAAGACGAATTCTTCATCATAACTACTAATTCAAAAGAATTATACAATGTCGTTCACGGTCTGGAAAAACAAGGAATTAAGATAGACAGCGCTGATCTCGAATATGTTCCTCAAAACACTGTTCCTGCCAATGATAATGCATCTCAGGTAATCAAGCTCATCGAAGCTCTCGAAGAACTCGATGACGTGCAGAATGTCTATGCAAATTTCCAGATCGATGATGATATATTAGAGCAAGTTGCAGGTGAGTAAACAAGAAATAATAGTAGGTATCGATCCTGGCTCAAAAGCTACGGGATATGCATTTCTCTCTGTTGAACATAAAAAAGTAAAACCGTTGGCTTATGGAGTCATTAAGAGTAACCCCAGAATGACCCTCGCAAAGAGAATTACTTTGCTCTATCAAGAGCTTAATAAACTAATTGTTGAATTCAACCCAACAATTGCAAGCATCGAGAAAATATTCTATGCAAAAAATGTCAGATCCCTTGTTTCTCTTGGAGAAGCACGTGGCGTATTGCTTCTTGCATTGGAGCAAGCACAGATACCAATATATGAATATTCTGCGAGAGAAGTTAAAAAAGCAGTTGTGGGTAATGGCAATGCATCCAAGCAGCAGGTGCAATATATGGTAAAAAGTATAATGAGGATCAAAGACGAAGAATTGCAGTTTGATATTACAGATGCGATTGCGATAGCTCTTTGTCATGTAAATAAATTACAATATGTTTGAGTATATTAGCGGAACGATCGTAGAGAAAAAAACAACATACATTGTGTTGGAAACGAATGGAATTGGATACTACATTACCATTCCGATCAGCACTTATGATAAGCTTGGTGAACTTGGCTCGGTTAGTAAACTCTATACTCACTTTCATGTGCGGGAAAACGAACAACGGCTTTTCGGATTTGCTACTAAAGAAGAAAGGATCATGTTTAACTCTCTTTTGAAAGTTGCTGGTATTGGACCGAAAATAGCAATCTCTATTCTCTCCGGAATCTCAATTAAAGATCTTTTTGATGTTGTTGCAAATCAGGATGTAAAGCTTCTCTCCACAGTTCCGGGCATAGGCAAAAAAAGCTCTGAGCGTATTATCGTAGAACTAAAAGACAGCTTTGATGATGTCCTTACCAGCAAATTCATTGAATATACTGCGACTAAGGAAGAGCAGAGTTTTGCACAGGATGCAGAAGATGCATTATTATCTCTTGGATACTCCAAAGCATCCGTATTAAAACAAATTCAGAAATATATGACCAATAATAATCCCGCATCTGCAGAAGAGATCGTAAAAGCAGTAATAAGAAACTTTTATTCCAAAAAATGAACCCGAGATTAGCAGCTTTTTATTCTTTAAATGAGATTCTTCTTGAACGAAATAATTCCGAGAAAGTCTTGGCTCGCTTTTCTGCAAAGATCACTTCAAAGCCGGATCATAGTCTATACTATACACTTGTGAAGGGCTCCATAAAACAGAAAATTCATTTGGAATTTTTACTGAAAAATTATATTGATTTTAAGAAAACCGATCCCAAAGTACTGAATCTTCTTTTACTTGGTCTGTTTCAATTAACTTTTCTGGATTCAATTCCAAATTATGCCTGCGTGAACGAAACGATCAAGATAAGTAACAAGGAATTCAAAAAAGGGGTGAGCAGTTTTATCAATGCAGTTCTCCGTTCTTATATCAGAAAGGATAAACCAATCCGCTTTCCACAAGATGAAGTTCAGGAAATTTCTGTAAAATATTCATTTCCTGCATATTTGATCGAGAAATGGGTACCGCTTTTTGGCAAAGAAGATACTATTGCATTATGTAAATATTTTAACAGTACTCCAAAGCTTACTCTTCGAATCGAGACAGATAAAATTTCTTCCGATAAATTCAGTAAATACCTTACTGAAAAGAATGTTCAGTTCAGTAAAAGTAAATATTTTAATGACATGTTAGTTATAGAATCAACTTTCAATTTCCTTGATGATGAATATTTCAAAAAAGGATACTTTTATATTCAAAATGAAAGTGCTCTGCTGCCAGTGCTTCTTCTTCATCCTGCAAAAGGTGAAAAAATCCTCGATATGTGTGCAGCGCCCGGTGGCAAGTCACTCTATCTTGCTTCTATGACAAAAGATACTGCTGAAATAACAGCGGTTGATAATGATCCCGGACGTATCAAACAGTTCAAAGAGAATGCAAAACGCATGGATCATCCATCCGTTGATATTGTGATGAAGGATGTATTGTACTTCAAATCCAGAAAGAAATACGATAAGATCATTATTGATGCTCCCTGCACAGGATGGGGAGTGATGCAAAGAAAGCCGGACATACGTTTGCAGTCTGAAAATCGCCTGCGAAGTCTGATACCTTTACAGCACAAACTCCTGGAGAAGGCAGATTCTCTTCTTAAGAAAAATGGCATTTTGGTGTATTCAACCTGCACGATCAACCCTGATGAAAATGAATATCAGGTAGAAAAATTTCTGAAAAATCATCCAAATTATTCTATTGAAAAACCTGATCAATTTGTTGAGAAAGATTTCGTATCTGGCAAATATATAAAAACTTATCCTTTCAAGCATTTTATGGATGGAAGCTTTGCTTCTGCATTAAGGAAAGTGTAATGAAAACATTAAAAACGATTGGCTTTGTTGTACTGAGTTTTATAATTATTTCATTACTTGGTTTTGTGATCTCTCGCACTGTGCTTTATTTTTATACTCATCACAGAAATGAGGTCGAGGTGCCTGAACTCTCAAATAAAGATTACAGAAAAGCCAAGCACGACCTTTATAAAATGGGACTCTATATTAATAAAGTTGGTGAGAGAAACAGCATGGATGTACTGAGCGGGAGCATTATTTCGCAGGAACCTCAGGCAAAGACTATCGTGAAAAAGGGTTACACGATCGACGTGATCGTGAGCAAAGGTCCGGAACTTATTAAGATACCCACGCTGGATAATTTAACGCTTGATGAAGCTCGAATACGGCTCATAAATAGCGGTCTGGAAGTAGGTAACGTGAATTATTCCTATTCAAATGAAATTCAAAAAGGAAAGGTTATCTATAGCCAGCCCGTGTACGGAATAGATGTTCCGAGAAATTCAAAAGTTGATCTGGTCATGAGCTTAGGTAAAATTCCTTCTACAATAAATTCAAAAAAAGATATATATGATTCCTTACTGGAAAATCTTAATGAAAACTAGCAAATTGAGGTAATATGGTAGCAAAATATGATGCGACTCGAATTAAAGTTATGAAGGGACTGGAAGCAGTCCGTAAACGACCTACTATGTATATTGGCGGAACCGGCGAACGCGGTCTTCATCATTTGGTCTATGAAGTTGTTGATAACAGCATCGATGAAGCAATGGCTGGATTCTGTAATAGAATTGAAATTATCATGAATACCGATGGCTCTGTAACTGTTATTGATAATGGTCGCGGAATTCCTGTTGACAGACATAAAGAACAAAAAGTATCTGCGGTGCAGGTGGTTATGACCATGCTCCATGCCGGCGGAAAATTTGATGATAAATCCTATAAGGTCTCCGGCGGACTTCACGGTGTCGGTGTTTCAGTAGTAAATGCCCTGTCAAAATGGCTTGAAGTAAAAGTCTACAAAGACAATAAAATATACAGACAATATTACGAGCGTGGAAAAGTAAAATCTTCTTTGGAGATAATTGGGAAAACTAAGAAAACAGGCACAGAAATCTCTTTTATGCCTGACGAAGAAATTTTTAATGATATTACTTTTAGTTTTGATTATCTCTCTGTCCGACTTCGCGAATTAGCATTCCTTAATAAAGGTGTGAGAATCATACTGGAAGATAAGCATCATGATGAGAAGCATGATTTCAAATATGATGGGGGAATCGTTTCTTTTGTAAAATATCTGAATGAAAACAAAAGAGTTATCTTCAACAGACCCGTCTATATATCCGGTGCAAGAGATCACACCGAATTTGAAGTTGCTATTCAGTATAATGATGGCTTTCAGGAATCAATTCTGAGCTTTGCAAACAATATCAACACTATCGAGGGCGGCACACATCTGAGCGGTTTCAAATCTGCTCTAACCCGTGCTGTTAATACATATATTAAAAATTCCAATCTCTCAAAAAATGAGAAAAGTACTCCGCAGGGAGGAGATATCAGAGAGGGAATAACCGCAGTTGTAAGCGTGAAGCTGAAGGATCCTCAATTTGAGGGACAGACAAAGACAAAATTGCAGAATCTTGATATTGATGGTATTGTTAATTCCATTGTATATGAAAAATTGATGGAATACTTTGAAGAGCATCCTGCGGAAGCAAAGTCGATTTCGAATAAAGCCATACTGGGAGCTCGATCAAGAGAAGCTGCAAGAAAAGCACGCGAGCTTACACGAAGGAAATCTGTGCTTGAAAGCGGTAGTTTACCCGGCAAACTTGCTGATTGCTCCATCGAAGACCCCACACAAACCGAGATATTTCTTGTTGAGGGTGATTCCGCAGGCGGTTCTGCAAAAATGGGAAGAGACAGAACCTTTCAGGCGATCCTGCCATTATGGGGAAAGATGCTTAATACTGAAAAGGCGCGTATCGATAAAGTCCTTAATAATGAAAAGATACAACCGATTATCCTCGCTCTTGGAGCAGGTATAGGAGATGAATTTGATAAATCCAAACTTCGTTATAATAAAGTAATTATCATGTCTGATGCCGACGTCGATGGACAGCATATAGCTACACTCCTGCTCACTTTCTTTTTCAGATATATGCAACCCCTTGTTGAAGAAGGAAATATCTACATTGCTCGTCCTCCTTTATATCAGATCAGGAAAGGAAGAATGTCCCGGTATGTGTATTCTGATGAAGAACGGGATGAGCTTCTAAAGGAAATCGGCTCAGTAGGTGTGAACATTCAGCGTTATAAAGGACTCGGTGAGATGAATGCAGACCAGCTTTGGGAAACTACACTGGATCCCGAAAAAAGAATTCTCACCGCAGTCAGAATGGATGATGCGATCGAAGCTGATCGAATTTTCACTATCCTGATGGGTGGCGATGTGGAACCTAGAAGAGATTTTATTGAGAAAAATGCTAAATACGTAAAAGTTGATGTGTAACCGGAGGATAAATGATTCACGATAGATCAAGAATTGAACAGATAGAAATTGACGATGTATTGAAAAAAGCTTATTTGGAATACTCAATGAGCGTGATCGTATCACGAGCTTTGCCTGATGTGCGAGATGGTTTGAAGCCCTCACAGCGAAGAATTCTTTATGCGATGCACGAGCTCAAACTCGAACCTGGAAAGGGATTCCGAAAATGCGCAAAGATAGCGGGTGACACTTCCGGAAACTACCATCCGCATGGCGAGCAGGTTATTTATCCGACTCTTGTAAGAATGGCTCAGGAATGGAGCTTGCGTTATCTTCTTGTGCAGGGACAGGGCAACTTTGGCTCACAGGATGGTGATCCGCCTGCAGCTATGCGATATACAGAAGCACGCTTGCATCAAGCTGCAGTTGACCTTATGGCTGACCTCGACAAAGATACAGTTGATTTCCAATCAAACTATGATGACACACGAAAAGAACCAAAGGTATTTCCTTCAAAATTTCCAAACCTTATTGTAAATGGTTCATCCGGTATTGCGGTAGGTATGGCAACAAATATGGCACCTCATAATGTTTCGGAAACTTGTGAAGCTATCTGTGCACTTATCGATGATCCGGAACTCGAACCCCTTGACCTGTTACAATATATGAAAGGTCCTGACTTTCCAACTGGCGGATACATTATCGGAAAGCAAGGAATCAGCGATTATTTCCAAACCGGATACGGCAAGATCATCAATAGAGGCAAAGCTTCTATTGAGACAAAAAATAACGGTCAGGAAGCGATCATTGTCACAGAACTTCCATACCAGTTGAATAAAACACTGCTGATTGATAAAATAGTATCGCTTGTAAAAGATAAAAGGGTCGAGGGCATCAGCGATATAAGAGACGAATCCGGACGACAGGGAATGCGCCTGGTCATTACCATAAAAAGGAATGCCGATGGAGATTCTGTCCTGAAAAAACTGTATAAATATTCTCAGCTTCAGGTAAGTTATGTAATCAACAACCGTGCACTTGTTGGTGGAGTTCCACAAGTTATTAATATGAAGGATCTTATTAAAAATTATATTGATTTCCGACACGAAGTGGTAGTGCGCAGAACTCAGTATGAACTGGATAATGCAGAAAAACGGCTTCATATTCTCGAAGGATTCCGTATTGCCTTGGATAATATCGATGAGATAATTGCAACGATCAAAGCATCCGACAGTACGCAAGATGCAAATGAAAACCTGTGTAAGAAATTTGGTTTCACGGAAATCCAGGCAAAAGCGATCCTCGAAATGAGACTTCAGAAACTGACCGGTCTGGAACGTGAAAAAATAGAGTTGGAATATCGTGAGCTTGTAAAAACAGTCGAAGAACTCAAAAGTATTCTTGAGATACGTGGAAAACGCATGCAGATCATCAAAGATGAAGTTCTTGAAATGAAACACAAATATAGTGATGATCGCAGAACAACCATTCTTGAGGGCTCTGCAGATATTGAGACCGAAGATATGATCGCTGACGAAGAAATGGTTGTAACGATCTCGCATGAAGGATACATAAAACGACTTCCTATTCGAACTTACAGGAAACAACTACGTGGTGGCAAAGGATTAGCTGGTTCCAATCTGAAAGAAGAGGACTTCATAGAAAACGTATTTGTGGCTTCCACACATGCCTTCATACTTTTCTTTACAGATCTCGGGCAATGTCATTGGCTGAAAGTGCATAAAATCCCTAAAGTAGGCAGGTTAGCACGTGGAAAAGCTATTGTTAATCTACTTCAGCTCGAAAGAAATGAAAAGATCGAAGCATATGTTACAGTCCGTGATTTTGAACTTCCGCATTTTGTAATCATTGTCACTAAAAATGGAATAATCAAAAAAACAGAATTGGCAGCATTCTCTCATCCTCGTGTCGGTGGTATTATTGCGATCAAACTCATCGAAGGAGATGAACTTATTGATGCCCGAATTACCGAAGGTGATAATGATATCATTCTTGCAACGAAGAACGGCTTTAGCAACCGCTTCCATGAAGTCGATGTCCGCCCTCAGGGAAGAAATTCTCAGGGTGTTATCGGCATTCGTTTGCGAAATGTTGATAAAGTTGTATCAATGGTTATCGTAAAACGGGAAGGTACCCTTCTGTCTATAAGTGAAAATGGCTACGGAAAACGCACTCCTATTGCTGATTACCGAGTAACAAAGCGCGGAAGCATGGGTGTCATCACCATAAAAACCACTGTACGAAACGGACATCTCGTAAGCGTAAAAGAAGTCGTTAATGATGATGACCTGATCATCATAACAAGCTCCGGAAAAGTGATACGACAGCATGTTGAAAGTATCTCTGTGATCAGCAGAAACACTCAGGGTATGCGGCTTATAACACTAAATGAGGGCGATAAAGTCACAGATGTTGCTCGTGTAGCTCACGAAGAAGAAATTCCTGAAGACGATGAAGATGGCATTCAAAATGATGAACTCAATGAAGAAATGAACGGAAACGAAGCACCTGAAGAAAATGAAGAAGCAGAAAATGAAAATAATGAAGAATAGATAATGAAAAAAAACATCATTATTTCATTAATAATATTTTTATTGTTAACTGCTTGTGCGCCGAAGATCCTTCCCATTCGCTCTAATAATGTAAAAATTCAAGAAAATTATGCGGTGATCACTCACAAGGATTATAACATTGCAATTGAGCCCTCAAGCTGGAATGATCCACCCTCAAATCTGGAAAACTATTTTATGGTCTTCTATGTAATACTTCGTAATAAGACAAACCAGAAAATGCATATCGATAAAGATGCCTTTGTGATGATCGACGACAAGGGTGAGCAGTATTCAATTTTTGGTCCTCAACAGATCGTGCAGATCATGTATGGGGATAATCAGTACTTCGATCTGAACTATTTCATGAACTTTGATGATGAAGATCATAAGGATTTGAAAGAAGAATACGAAACCCGCTTGGATGGTATCCGAAATATAATGATGAAATCCTTCCAATTTGACCCAATACGTCCACAAGCACAGGAAAGCGGCTATCTTTTCTTCGAGCGGTTGGAATTCAAAAAACAGGCGCTTTTCAAGATATACTATAATGATGATGTTATGGAATTTATCATCACAAAATAGTTTATGAATCCATCACAGCTAATTATCAAAAAACGGGATCGACACTCCCTCTCACAGGAGGAGATCAGATATTTCATTTCGTCTTTTGTAAAAGGCGATATAGAAGATTACCAGATGTCCGCAATGCTCATGGCAATTCTTCTTAATGGTATGAGCGAAGAAGAAATCTACTGGCTTACAAATGAATATATTGATTCCGGTGTAACCTTGAATTTCCCCGAATCTCAGGGAAGATGTATTGATAAACACAGCACTGGCGGAGTGGGGGATAAATTATCACTCATGATCGCTCCGCTTGCAGCAGAATGCGGTGTCATGGTACCGATGATCTCAGGTAGAGGACTCGGTCATACGGGCGGCACGCTGGATAAGCTTGAATCGATTCCTGGTTTCCAAACCCAAATCCCGCTTGACAGATTTCAAGAGATCGTTCGTGAAAACAATTTTGCCATCATCGGACAGTCAGATAATATCGTACCAGCAGATAGAAAGATATATGCACTTCGTGATGTGACAGGTACGATCGAGAGCATTCCGCTTATCACAGCCAGTATTATGAGCAAAAAAATTGCTTCGGGTGTTGATGCTCTTGTTATTGATCTCAAAGTTGGGAACGGCGCTTTTATCGGAACAATGGAACATGCTCGTCAGCTTGCAGAATCCATAAGTAAGATAGCAATGGATTTCAACAAGAAGATCATTATTCATTTCACTGATATGAATTCCCCGCTTGGAAGATATATCGGTAATGCTATTGAGGTTATCGAAGCCATTGAATTTCTAAAGGGAAATATGGAACCGGATCTCAAAGAAGTAACCTATCAACTTGTTGCTGACATGCTCATTTTAGCTGGAATTTCGGAAAATTTCGATGAAGCAGAGATAATGATGGATCAAGCAATTGAAAGTGGACGAGCACTTGAACGTTTCAGAAAAGGCATTGAATTACAACAAGGAAATCCCGAAGTAATTGATGATTACTCATTATTCCCACAACCAAAACATAAAATCGAGATCAAAGCTCATCGATCCGGATTTATTAAGAATATCAACAGCAAGGGTATCGGGTATGCGCTTATCGATGTAAAAGCCGGTAGAAAGCAGACAAAAGACAAAATCGACTATGCTGCCGGATTGAAATTGTTAAAAAAGGTAGGGGATAAAGTTACGAAAGACGAGCTAATTGCAGAGATATATTACGATAATGACCATGGAAATAAAGCTGCAAAAGAAATTGAAAATTGCTTTGAATATTCTGAGGATGAAATTACTACAACGGGCAGGTTATTAGGCACACATAAGTAATTAGGTAATGTGAGGTGTGATATGAAGAAAATATTTATTTTGGGAATTTTCATAGTATTATTCACAAATCTACTTTATGGTGTTACGGACAGTCTCAATGTCGTTGATTCCATTTTAACTTCCCATAACGAAATAAATCTAAGAGACATTCGTTCGTCAAAAGGAGAATTTGGAGTTTCAATAGGACGAGTATTTGGCGCTGGATTAACTCTTCGGTTATGGTTCAAAGAAATTGGTGTACAGGGATCATTTGCAATGCTTCCGATTATTCCAAGCGAAAATAACAAAAAAGATTACTCCTTCGGACTTTCTTGCTTATACGACCTAGTGAGTTTTTCTCATGTTAGATTTTATATAATCGGAGGTACAACATTTATTTTAAAATCAGATAAACAGAACAATTGGTTTTTGGGAATAGCTCCAGCAGTTGATTTTTCTCTTCCTTTTCTTGAATTGATAAGTTTTAATTTCGGCTATAGTATCACATATCCAATACTTGATCAAGGACTCAATGAAAATTTCAAAGGGCTCAGATTGCTTCCTGAACTTGGGATTTATATTAGGTTGTATTAGAACATTTCCGTTCATTCCCAGAAGTTAAATTTCAAACTGATTTTGGATATAAATATTGATATTTTTTTCGTTGTGAACAATGCATAAAATCCTTGTTTCAACTATGAATTTTTCTAAATTTTCAAATACTCTATTAAACTTGACACAAAATTCCAGCCCGAAAATTTCGTTTATTCATATAAATCAAAGATAGTTATAGAAGTATATTTATAATTATTCTCGGAGGTATTCAATGGCAGTGCCAAAGCAGAAAAGATCGAAGTCCAAAAGCCGTAAACGAAGAACGCATTATAAAGCAACTGTAGAACCGATGGTTAAATGCAGCAATTGCGGAGAAACCATGCGTCCTCATTATGCATGCCCTCATTGCGGTTTTTATAGAGGTAAGAAAGTAATAACAGTTTCAGAATAAATTTATGAGAATTGCAGTCGATGCATTCGGGAGCGATAAAGCTCCATTTCCAGAAGTCGAAGGGGCAGTTTTAGCGATCAATAATAAATGCTGCTCCAAGGTATTCCTGGTCGGGAAAGAAGAAATTCTTTCCAAAGCTCTGGAAAAATATTATTATCCCAAACAAGCAATCAAGGTTATTAATGCAGCCGAGGTAATTGACCCTTCTGAAAAACCGGTAGCAGAGCTTCGAAAAAAAGCAGATTCCTCATTGAGAAAAGCGTTGAATCTCGTTAAAGAAGGTCAAGCTGATGCGCTGGTAAGTGCTGGTTCGACAGGTGCGGTTATGGCTGCATCCCTGCTTTATTTTGGAAGGATAAAAGGAGTTCTCAGACCAGCTCTTGCAATCTCTCTTCCAACTATAAAAGAGCCGGAAATATTGCTGGACGTCGGAGCAAATGTTGATTGCACCTCAGAAAATCTTGTACAATTTGCAGAAATGGGAAGCATTTACTCAGCATACTTTCAAAAGAAAAAACAACCCCGTGTTGCTCTCATCAATATTGGTGAAGAGAGCAAAAAAGGAAATGAAGTAACTGTTGAAACTTATGCAAAACTACAGAATCTCAAATCAATAAATTTTATCGGTAATGTTGAGGGTAAAGATATCCTCAAAGGAACAGCAGATGTCATTATCTCAGACGGTTTTATCGGTAATATTATGCTGAAAACCGTTGAAGGTGTAGCATTCTCTCTTTTCGAAATACTCAAGCAGGAATTCGAGGATGACTGGATCGCAAAGATCGGTGCAATATTATCTTATCCCGCATATAGACATTTAAAGAAAAAATTGGATTACTCGGAGTACGGGGGAGGATTCTTACTCGGCGTAAATGAAATTTCAATAATCGCTCATGGACGCTCTAATGCAAAAGCAATCTCCAATGCTATCAAATTTGCAAGTTTTTCAAAAAAATCAAAGTTTTTAAATCACATTAAAGAATACTACCAGAAAAAACTGGAGAATTAAAGGTGAGTGATATCAGAGTAAAAATCGATGGGGTTGCTATGGCAGTTCCTGATAAGATCCTTACTAATAAAGATTTAGAAAAAATTGTCGATACTTCTGATGAATGGATCCGTACTCGTACAGGGATGGTTGAGCGCAGAATAAGTGATGAAAACACTGCGGCTTCTGATGTTTCTCTCAATGCTTGTCACAAACTTTTTAAGAAATCTTCCATTCGAATCAGAGATATTGATCTTATTATAGTTTCCACCGTAACTCCTGATCATGCGTTTCCTTCTACAGCGTGTATATTACAAACCAAACTAGGCATTCCTCATTGTCCTGCTTTTGATATTTCCGCAGGATGTACTGGATTTATTTATGCAATAACTATTGCAAAGCAATTCATCGAGAATGGATCAGCAACCAATGCGCTTGTTATTGGAGTAGAATTACTTACAAAGATCACTAATTGGACCGATAGAAATACCTGTGTACTTTTTGGCGACGGAGCCGGTGCTGCGATAGTTACTCAAGCACATAAAGGTGAAATCTCAGAGATCATTGATACGTATATTTCTTCAGACGGACGCTATGGCGATTTGCTCATTCAGCAAGGTGGTGGTTCCCGCAATCCTGCATCAAAAGAAACGATAGAACAAAATATGCACACTTTGTATATGGAAGGAAATAAGATTTTCAAGATAGCAGTCAAATCCATGGGGGATGCAGCTGTAAGGATACTTGAAAGAAACGGATTCACCGGCGAAGATGTTGATTGGCTCATTCCTCATCAGGCAAATCTGCGTATTATTGATGCAACTGCAAAACGAATACATCTTCTTCCTCAGAAAGTCATTATAAATATTGAAAAATATGGCAATACTTCCTCTGCCAGCATTCCACTCGCCTTTGCAGAAGCAATAGAAGACGGACGTGTTCGTCGTGGTGATCTTGTTGTGCTCGATGCTTTTGGAGCTGGACTTACTTGGGGAAGCGTACTATTGAGGTATTAATGATCAAGAAAAATTTTGCTTTTGTTTTTCCCGGACAGGGCGCTCAATATGTTGGAATGGCTAAAGAATTCTATGAGCTTCCTGAATATAAACATTTTTTTAAAGAAGCGAACGAACGGATAGGGTATGATCTTACAGATATTATGTTTGAAGGTCCTGAGGATGAGTTAAAGAAAACTCACAATACTCAGCCGGCAATTCTGCTTCATAGTGTAGTTGCTTATAATTATTTCAAAGATCACGTAGATATTGTCCCAGCTTTTACTGCAGGGCACTCCTTAGGAGAATTTACCGCACTCGTCACAGCTAACTCACTTGACTGGCTAGATGCATTATATCTGGTACATAAACGCGGTGATTTCATGATCGAAGCAAGTAGAGGTGTACCTTTTAAAATGGCAGCTATCCTTGGGCTTGATGCAGATATCATTATTGATTTCTGTGAAAACAGCACCGGAGTTGTTGTTGCAGCAAACTTCAACACGCCTGTTCAAACTGTGATCAGCGGAGAGAACAAAGCAGTAGCTGAAGTGATGGACAAATGTACTGAAGCCGGTGCGAGACGAGTAGTCGAACTCGTTGTTGGGGGCGCATTTCATTCACCCCTCATACATAAATCAGCAGAATGGCTCAATGAGGAGATGAAAAAATGCAATTTTTCTGATGCAATTATTCCGGTCATTCCCAATTATACTGCAAAACCAGAAAAACTTAAAAATGAAATAATTGACAATTTAACACAGCAAATTATTTCTCCTGTCCAATGGGTGAGATCAGTTGAATATATGTGTGAAAATGGTATCGATACTTTTATTGAATTCGGTCCAGGACGTGTTGTGTCGGGCATGATCAAAGCTATAAATAAAGACACAAACAGATACACTATAAACACCCTTGATGATGCAGAAAAAGTCATTACTGCATTCAAAAATATTTAGGAAGAACACATGAATCGATTTGATGGAAAAGTTGCACTCATCACCGGTAGTGCTCGTGGTATTGGGAAAAGCATTGCACGTCTCTTTGCCGAGCAAGGTGCGCAGGTCGTGATCGCTGATATACTTCAGGAAGAAATCGATGCAACTGTTCATGAATTTACTTCTGAGGGCTTGAAAGCTGTTGGTTCTCAATGCAACATTACTTCCGAAGAAGAAGTCGAACGATTTATGAAAGATATCTATCAGCAATTCGGATCAATAGATATTCTAGTAAATAATGCAGGTATTACTGCGGACAACCTGATCATTCGTATGAAAAAGAATGACTGGGATAAAGTTCTTAACGTAAATCTGACAGGCACCTTCATCTGCACGCAAAAAGCTGCAAAATTAATGATGAAACAGCGACATGGTAAGATCGTTAATGTATCATCAATAATCGGTTTTATCGGCAATGCGGGACAGGCAAACTATGCTGCAACAAAGGGTGGAATCATCGCTTTTACAAAATCTGTTGCAAAGGAGCTTGCATCCAGAAATATCAATGTGAATGCAGTAGCTCCCGGTTTTATCCGTACACCTATGACAGATGCTCTTCCAGAAGAGATTCAGCAAAAATATCTTGAAAATATTCCAATGAAACGCTTCGGTACACCGGAGGATGTAGGTAAACTTGTGCTCTTCCTCAGTAGCGAAGATGCTGATTATATAACAGGACAAACGATAATAATAGATGGTGGAATGATATAAAAGAAACCTTAAACCAAAGGAGAAAACAATGGACGAAAGCATCAAAGAAAAAGTCAAAGGAATCATCGCAACACAATTGGGTGCGACCGAAACTGAAATAACAGTAGAAGCACGCTTTATTGAAGATCTTGGTGCAGATTCTCTTGATACTGTCGAGTTAATAATGCAATTCGAAGAGGAATTCGATATTGAAATCCCTGATGAAGATGCAGAAAAACTCACAACTGTGGGTATTGCTATCGAGTATCTCGACAAAAAATTAAACGAATAATCCATAAAACCCCACATATTGTTAAAACGGTGTGTGGGGTGCATTCCATCAGCCAGCTGGCAGAAAGGACACTATTCCATGAAGTTAAAAAGAGTGGTTGTAACCGGTCTTGGTACTATAAATCCCCTCGGTTTGAATGTCGAAGATACTTGGAAAAATCTCTGTGAAGGAAAGTCGGGTATTGCTCTGGTTACAAATTTTGATGTGGAAGACGTTGCTTCCAAGATCGCTGGTCAGGTCAAGAACTTCGATCCCCTCGATTATATTGATCCGAAAGAAGCAAGAAGAATGGATCGTTACTGCCAATTTGCTATTGCCTCAGCAACTCAGGCAATTGAGAATTCAGGCATCATTGGGCATGTCGATCCTGATAAATTAGGTGTTATCTCGGGAACCGGTATTGGCGGAATTCAAACTTTTGAACAGCAAACGAAGGTTTTTCTTACACGTGGACCAAGAAAAGTAAGTCCCTTCTTTATACCTATGATGATATCGAATATTTCTGCCGGTAGAATTGCTATTAAGTTCAATGCTCGTTGTATCAATTTTAATGTTTCTTCAGCATGCACATCCAGTGCAAACGCTATTGGAGAATCATACAGAGCAATTAAATACGGCGCCGCAGATGCTGTGATAGCTGTTGGTTCAGAAGCAGCAGTTACACGGTTTACTCTTTCCGGCTTTTCTGTGATGCGCGCATTATCCACACGTAATGATTCACCGGAAACAGCCAGCAGGCCCTTTGATAAAGAGCGTGATGGATTTATTCTTGCTGAAGGAGCAGCAGCTCTTGTGCTGGAAGAATATGAACTTGCAAAAGCCAGAGGTGCAAAGATATACGGAGAAATGGTCGGTTACGGAGCAACCTGTGACGCCTTCCATATCACCATGCCTGCCCCAAGCGGAGAGGGTGGTGCACATTCTATGCGTAATGCTATTGAGGATGCAGGAATTTCTCCTGAGGATGTACAATACATTAATGCCCATGGTACGTCAACTCCTCTTAATGATAAGAGCGAAACTCAAGCGGTCAAAACAGTGTTTGGTGACTACGCATACAAGTTGAAAGTAAACTCCAGTAAATCGATGCTCGGTCACGGGCTTGGAGCTGCCGGTGCATTGGAATCAATTATTGTTGTAAAATCCATTCTAGACCAAAAGATACATCCCACAATAAATCTCACTACTCCTGATCCTGAATGTGACCTTGATTATAATCCCAAAGGAACCATTCCTTTGGTGATAGAGCATGCTATCTCAAACTCCTTTGGATTCGGTGGTCACAACGCGACACTGGTTTTCAAGCGATATGATGATTGAGCATGACACGATTGTACTTCGCCCTCAAGCTGACTCCCAAAAAATCGAAAAGTGGAGGAAATCACTTCCGCAATTAGAGGAAAAGCTTAACTATTTTTTCAAAAATACTGATCTTTTAGAAGCAGCACTTATTCATAAATCCATCTATAATCAAGAAAGCGACCATTCTATTGCCGAAAGATTGGAATATCTCGGGGACTCAGTTCTCGAATTAGCCATCACAGAATATCTATTCAAAACCTTTCATGATAAAGATGAAGGATTCCTCACAAAAAAGCGCTCGAAAATAATCAGTAAGGTTTATTTGAACAAAAAAGCCGGTGAGATTGGATTGGCAAAATACATCCTTGTAAAGGAAGATGAGATAAATCTTAATCGCCCAAAGCGCTCATCACTAACTGCCGACACCATGGAATCGCTCTTTGGTGCGATATTTCTGGATAGCTCTTATTTAGAAGCGAAATATGTAATACAAAATCTTATTCTTTCAAATTTTGATGAACTGATCTCTCATACAGATCTTCAGAATTATAAAAGCAACTTACAGGAATTCTCCCATACCGAATTTGCCGAAAATCCAGTCTATGAGATAATTAAAGAAGCCGGACCCGAGCATCAAAAAAAATTCTACGCAAAGGTTTCGGTAGGTACAAAGTACTCATCGAGTGGTAGCGGGAAATCCAAGAAAACTGCTGAACAAAAAGCAGCCCGAAATCTTCTTAAGAAATTTCAAAATAAACTGAACAAATGAACCTTCTGGCAATACTTCTCATCATTCTTTCCGGAATCATCATCTTTTTTTATTATAGATTCACAAATCCACCGATAAAAAACAGCTTAAAACTTATTCTCGGAATATTAAGATTCTTATTTTTTGCGATCGTGATCCTGCTCATTTTTAATCCAACACTCCATTTTTCACGCACAAAAAAAGCTCCTCCAATCACAATCATATTGGTTGACTCCAGTGCGAGTATGCTCCAACCACTGAATTCTGACGAAAGTAAATCACAAGCAGCAACTCGCTGGGAACAAGAGCTAAATGCTTATCTTGATGAGCAAAATATTCTTCACGCAAAAATTTCCTTTAGTAACGGTTTGCAACAGGATTCTACAACTACTGATATTTTCCTGGCATTAAAGGAACTCCAGGATGACCAAAAATTTTCAAATATCTCTGATGTGATCCTAATTTCTGATGGACTGCAGCACAATAACAATTCATATCCTTATATTGACGAACTTCAATTTCCTGTTTTTCCGGTTCTTTTAGGTAAAGGTGTGGAAATGATCGATGTTTCACTCGATGAAGTTCGAGTAAATAATCCTGTATATTTGAATACGGAAACTGAAGTATCTTGTCGAATTTCAGGACTTCCTGATGAAATACCATTTACATTATCCATATACAACGAAAATGACAGGTTGCTTGAAAAAATATTGGTTACAAAAAAAGATAATCAAAGACAATTTTCTCTTCCATTTACTCCTTCTGTACTGGGTTATCAAAAGCTGTTTGCAGAGGTTCAATTGAATGACACACAGGAATATACTCTCGATAATAATAGAAGAGAATTTCTTGTAAGTGTGGTAAAGGATAAAGCGCAATTCACGTTGATAACTTCCTCGTTGAATTGGGATATAACCTTTATTCACAGAGCTTTGATGAAAAATGAGCGTTTCGAAACCTCCTTGCTTATGCAAAGAAAAGAAGGATATTTTCAGGACAATGAACTGGTTTCTCCGATTGAAAAACTTGCTGAAACTGATGTGCTCATCTTGCACAATCCGGATAAATTCAATTTTGATAAAGCAACCTTTCAGACAATTGAAAATTTTGTTTCTCGTGGTGGAAACATTTTATATCTTGGAAAGATCGATCCCGAACTGAGCAGCATTCTTCCTTTACAAACTACGAGATTCCGGGAAACAGTACAGACGACCATAATCCCAACAGCAGCGATGGGAAATTATCAAACTTTTTTAGTCAACCGTGATGAAGCTCTTGCATCATTCTGGAATGCACTCCCACCGATCAACACCTATTTTTACGAAAGAAAACCACAAACAGAGGTTATCGCTCAAGCAGATATCCTTTCTGAAAATCCGGTTATCGCATTTTCATCGTATCTGCAAGGTCATATCCTGCAGTGGTCGGGTTATGATTTTTTTAGATGGAAGATGTGGGAAAAATCCGATGAGCCGTGGTTTGATACTTTTATTATAAATATTGCTCAATGGTTGCTAAATGCAGATATCTCACAAAGATTTTTATGTTCATCTGACAAAATGGACTATCTCGAAGGAGAGCCCGTCGAATTTTCCTCTCATCTTTTTGATGAGAAAATGAATCTTGTGAATGGACAGGATATCAAATTAACTATCCTTCAAAATGACACTCTTGTTGCAGAAAAATTCTTTCTTGAAAAAGATAATTCATACATATCTTATGTTGAGGATCTCAAAGCCGGAAAATATAACTATTCTGCAGAAACAATTTTTGGAAAAAGTATTTACAAAGATGAAGGACAATTTCTCATCGAAAAACTCACTTTGGAGCAAAGTACTCAGGGAATACAAAAAGCATATTTGCAATATATTGCTTCAAAAACAAGGGGAGATATGTTCATTTCTCCAAAAGATTTTGACAAACTATTGAGAGTTCGGCGTGAGTTCAAAATTATAAAAACATCTCGAGATATTGAGTTGTGGAAAAAGTGGTATCTCGCTGTGATTGCGATACTTCTGATCGCAACCGAGCTTTTCCTCAGAAAAAAGAAAGGACTGCTATGAGACAGTGTAAGCATTCTGATGCAGTAAAGCGTATGAACAGACCATCCAGACTTGCTCTTGCTGTTTCCAGACCAAAAGATGGACCTGCAAACATCATCACGCTAGGATGGTTTATGAGGACTTCCATCAAGCCGCCTATGTTCGCAATTTCTGTCGGCTCGACCCGTTATTCTCATGAAATATTATCAGCGAATCGTAATTTTGTACTTGCAATTCCTTCTGTAAATATGGCTGAACAGACCATGCAATGCGGGCTCCAATCAGGTCGGGATGTTGATAAAATCAAAGAATTCAACATCAAAACCAATAGAGGAAAACTCACACAGATCCCAATACTTGCTGAGGCAGTTGCTAATTTTGAATGCAAAACGATCACACAGGTCCGCAGTGGAGATCATACTATTTTTGTCGGTGAAGTGAAGTACTCCTGGCAGAATGATGATGAAGATATTGAGCAACTTTTATCAATCCCTGCAATGGATGATAGATTTATTGAATTGATACGCAAAGGTGGTTTTGCTTTTGGATACATTAAAGAATGATGGAGTATATATGATCATGAAATATTTAGGAAAACAGCCAAAACTTGGCAAAGAAGTTTTTATTGCAGAAGGTGCAAAAGTCATTGGTGATGTGACACTTGGAGACCATGCAAGTGTTTGGTTCAATGCGGTAGTTCGAGGAGATGTGCATTACATTAAAATTGGAGCTTATACGAACGTTCAAGATAATTCGGTTTTGCATGTAACTACATCGATAGCGCCGCTTAATATTGGTAAAAATGTTACGATCGGACATAATGTCATACTTCACGGCTGCACAATTGAGGATAATTGCATGATCGGGAGTGGTGCAATCATCTGGGATGGAGCTGTGATTAAAGAGGGCTCTATGGTAGGTGCCGGTGCAGTGGTGCTGGCAGGCTTCGAAGCACCTCCACGTTCACTCATTCTCGGAACTCCAGCAAAGTTCAAAAAAGAAATTCCTGAAGAACAAAGCAACAAAATTATCGAATTGGCAGTGCATTATTCACAATATGCACAAAATTATTTAAAGGACAGAACGTAACATGGTAAAACATACAGTTGCGATCATCGGTGGGGGACCTGGAGGGTATGCGGCAGCGATCCGTCTCCAACAATACGGGATTGACACAGTGGTTTTTGAAAAGGAACGTCTTGGCGGTGTATGTCTTAATTGGGGATGCATTCCCACCAAAACCCTTGTAAAAGTAGCTGAGCTGTTCTCTGAGTTGCATCATGTTGAAGAATTCGGACTCTCTTTAGAAAATCCAACTTGCGATTACCCGAAAATCTACGAACGAAAGAATCATGTGGTTGAAAAACTGGTTTCCGGACTAGAATTTCTATTCAAAAAACGTCAAATACCTATTATAAAAGAAGCTGTAAAGACATTAGAGAAGCATGGCGACTCTTATCTTATCTCGACAGAGAATACTACAGTGCAGGCATACTATGTGGTCATTGCAACAGGTTCCAGTTCAAAAGAACTTCATTCAATGAAGATAGATGGAGAGAATATTCTTTCATCGAGAGATATTCTGAAATTACAAAGCTTACCTGAGCGTTTGGTCGTGGTTGGCGGTGGTGTGATCGGCTGTGAATTTGCATCCATCTTTTCTCAACTGGGTGTGGAAGTACAGATCGTTGAATTTCTTCCACAACTCTTAAGCACAGAAGATGAGGAGATATCCAGACGATTGGCAATGGCTTTGAAAAAAAGCGGTATTAAAATCTACCTGAAAACTGCGGTTGAAAACTGGAAAATTGAAAACAATGAGTTAAAATTAGCACTTTCTAATGGCAAAGAAATCAGCACGGACAAAGTTCTTCTTAGTGTAGGGAGAGCTCCTGTATTCGATATCGAGTGTAAGAATTTTGAAATCAATATAGAAAAAGATGCGATCACGATAAATAATAATTTTGAAACCAATCAGCACAATCTTTTTGCGATAGGGGATGTGACTGCGAAAATGATGCTTGCTCATACAGCGAGTAAACAAGGACTTCTTACAGCAGAGATCATAAAAAACAGGATCGAGGGCACTGAATCCAGGATCGAAAAACTTCGTTATGAAAATATCCCTCGATGCACATTTACAAATCCTGAAATCGGGTCTGTCGGTCTTACTGAAGCTCAGGCAAAAGAGAAATACAAAGAAATATTAGTTGGGAAATTCCCTTTCTCTGCGAATGGTAAGGCACTTGGTTTGGGAAATGTTTTTGGATTTGTTAAAACTATTGCAGATAAAAAAAGTAACAAAATTATTGGTATGCATATTATTGGACCGCAGGCAACAGAACTCATTGCAGAAGGTGGTATTCTTATAGGATTGGGAATGACTGTTGATGAAGCACTCAAAGTCGTTTTTGCGCATCCCACTCTCTCCGAAGCTGTTGCAGAATCCATTGAAGATCTGGAGAAGATGTCGATTCATAGTATGTGAATAAATTTTCATATATAGTTAACAAAATTAACCTGGGTATGAAAATTGAAGGAAAATAGAAAGAAAATAAAAAAAATATGGATTGCTTTAAATCAGATAAGGAAATATATTAAACTTATACTGAAAAAAATCTTATCAGTTATTTTAGATTTTTTAAAATTTATTAAAAGTAATTTTGGTTTATTTGGTTTTATAATATCTTTATTTGCCTTGTTCTTTTCTATATACACCTTCCGAAATCCAAAAATCAATATAGATCATTCAATTTCATTTGATACAAAAGATGCTTTCAAAACTCCATTTATTATATCAAATCTTGGAAATTCTACTATAATGAATGTTTCTCTTATAATAAAAATTGATTCTAGTTATGCAGCAACTAAAATATCACAAGACCGAATTATAGTTAGTTCAATTATTGACACTCAAAAAATTAAGAATATTAATCCTGGAAGAAGAAAATATTTTTTTGTAAATTTGTACGATTATATTAAAAAACGAAGTTGGTCAAATGAATTTTCTCTCGGTTTTGGACCAGGATATCCATCCGATTTAAAAGTAAAAAAAACAGAAATTGAGTTTTCACTATCTTATACATGGTCTTGTGTTTTCAATTTAACAAAAAAAGAAAGTTTTAAATTCGTATCAATTGAGGATAAAAAAAATGAAATCCATTGGTTACCTTTACATCATTAAGGGTATTTCTAAAGTGTAAATTGATAAAATGCAGAATGAACTTCTTGAATATTAAATAGAAATCAAATGATATAAATTTCCTTGTTCCCAAAGCCCTCTTTGGGAACATAATGCAAATATCATCAGCATTCCCAAGCTGGGGCTTAGGAATGAGTTACTAAGGTGTACGTTATGACTCAATACTCATT
>JACKQG010002323.1_pt1 | contig 25039 bp, 21 predicted proteins | sample 8237621 | NCBI WGS metagenome assembly JACKQG01 (sample SAMN15677084, study PRJNA649215) | marine metagenome | biome: marine; feature: Black Sea; material: saline water; isolation source: suspended particulate matter (SPM) from the Black Sea western gyre | collected 2013-06-09/2013-06-10 | depth... | reverse complement strand
GGTATGCGGAGTTTATGCCCATGTGGGTGCTTTTTAATTTTGGCATTCCTTGCTATCAAACAAAAATCCTAATTTTTCAAGGTACCTATTATTTTTAAACATCTTTTCAATACACTTTGAATTTAATTTTACTGCTGTATGCATGCACTTCGGATATGAAAAAAAAGAAGGACATAGATTGTCTTTTTAAAGACGAAAAGAGCCATGAGTGCTGTAATTCGCATGATGCGAGTAGCTGGGAGCAGCTCTTCAACGCTAGTCAAGATCCTATTCTGGTGGTCCGACCGGACGGGATTATTGTTGAGGCCAATGATGCAACCTTGCAGGCGGCCCGAAAAACCAGAAATGAAGTTATTGGGCAGGGAATATGCAAGATTGTTCATGGCGGCCGGTGGCCGCATATTAAATGTCCTTTGGAAGAATTTCTTATGACTTGTACTCCAAAAGTGGAAGAAACTCGTCTCCCCGGACTCTTCGGTGAATATTCCTTTGCCATCTCACCAGTCAAAGGGATGGATGGAAAAGTTGATAGAATTATGCTGATTGCCAGGGAGCTCACACGTGATGAGATTCGAAAGGTCGATTCCATACGTACAGCTAAACTTGCGGCTATCGGAGAACTTGCTGCAGGTGTTGCCCATGAGGTTAACAATCCTGTTACTGGGATTATTAACTTTGCTCAGGTTCTTCTCGATAAGTATACGTTTGATGCTGCTGGCATTGATATTGTGCAGAAGATTATTAAAGAGGGAAATCGAATAGCCTCTATTACCCATAACTTAATCTCTTTCTCACGGGCAGACAGTGGTGCTCGAAAACCTGTCAATCCTGTGGAAATTGTCAAAGAAAGTCTTGCATTGGTTCAGCATCAGTTACAGAAGGATGGAATCATGGTGGTTACTGATTTTCCTGAAAAAGACTTTTTCATAGTTGCTGACTTCAGACAACTACAGCAAGTATTGTTGAATCTCATCAGTAACAGCCGCTATGCTTTAAATGCAAGATACCCTGGTTTTGATTCTAAGAAAAATATTGAAATATCATGTTTTGAGAAGCAGGTTGATGGTCATCGTGTTTGTCACATAACTGTAAAAGATTATGGAACGGGCCTGCCCCAGTCAATACTGGAACGTCTTTTTGAGCCTTTCTTTACCACTAAGCCCCCAGGGAAGGGAACCGGGCTCGGACTCAGTATCAGTTATGGAATTATCAAAGATCATGGTGGCGATCTGCGCGTTAACTCAGTTCTAGAGAAATATACAGAAATGCTTATTGAACTTCCATCAGGGATCTAATTATGGAAAAAGATTTTTATTCTGCAAATATTCTTATTGTAGATGATGAGGAGTCCATTCGGCAGACCTTTGAAATATTTCTGACCGCCGAAGGCTATAAGTTTGTGAAAACCGTGGCGACTTTTGACGAGGCCATGGAGGCAATTGCACAAACAGTATACGATTTAATTATTAGTGACATTGTTCTGATAGGTCCATGCGGGACAGATCTTCTAAGGGAAATTAGAAAATCAGGAGTCAAATGTCCGGTTGTGATGATAACAGGCTTCCCACATCTTGAATCTGCTGCTGAGTCTGTCAGGCATGGAGCCTTTGATTATATATCGAAGCCAGTGAATAAAGAGACCCTTCTGCGTTTTACTAGACAGGCTCTTCAACACTGGTATTTGGAAAATAAAGCCAGACGCCTGCAGCAGGAAAACGAAAAGTACCGTCGATACCTGGAAACAATTTTTCGTTCGGTCAGCGATGCGATTATCACAGTTGATGCCAACATGCAGATTGTCCAACTTAATGAAACAGCGGAACAATGGCTAAAGGCGAAAGGTGCGGAAGGCGTATCTGATCTCAATCAACTTCCTGCTGAGTGTCTTGATGATGCTCGCAAGGTTATACAGCAAGGAAAGGAGATCAGAAAGCATCTGATAGAATGTCATACATCCGATCAGACAACAAAGATGATCAGCATAAACGCTTCTCCATTACGGGGGGAGGAAGAAGAATTTAACGGTGTTGTGATCGTAGCCAGGGACATGACCATTATCGAGCCTCTGGAAATTAACGAAAATCGTAATCGCTTCCATGGCTATGTGGGTTCAAGTGCTGCCATGCAGGCGGTGTATAAGCTGATAGAAAATATTGGCAAGGTTGACACTGCCGTTCTTATAGTCGGCGAATCAGGGACTGGAAAAGAATTGGCTGCAGAAGCACTTCATGCCGAGAGCTCACGGAGTGATAAGGCGCTTGTTAAGGTTGATTGTGTCTCTGTTTCCGAGAATTTGCTGGAAAGTGAGCTTTTTGGCCATCGAAAAGGGGCTTTCACTGGTGCAGACAGAGACAGGGACGGCAGGTTGCTTCAAGCCGATGGTGGCACACTGTTTCTTGATGAAATTGGGGATATCTCACCTCGGATGCAACTGCTTCTTTTGCGTTTCTTACAGGAAAAAACATTTGTCCCGGTGGGGCAGAATGAAGTGATAAAGGTCGATGTCCGAGTTATAGCCGCCACTAACGCCGACCTCCAGGAAATGGTAACAAAAGGGGAGTTCAGGGAAGATCTCTATTACCGTCTTAAAGTCATTGAAGTCAATCTCCCCCCTCTGCGAGAGAGGGTCAGTGGTATCCCATTGCTTGCGAATCATTTTCTCGAACTTTTCCGTAAACAGCTTGGTAAAAAGATTGCTACAATCTCAGATCAGGCCTTGGAGTGTATGGCTCATTATTCCTGGCCAGGGAATGTCCGAGAGTTGAGACACGTCATAGAAAGGGCCTGTATCCTTTGTAATGATTCGGTGCTGCTATTAAAACATCTGCCAGAAGAAGTACAGAAATCATCTGTCAATGAGGTTCTGTCAACATCTCTTTCCCCACCTCCTATTGTTCAAGGCGCCTTAACAGATGGCTTTCCAGTAACTCCTCAGTATCAGTCGGAAGATGAGAAGATTATTAATGCTCTCCGGCAAGTAAACGGTAACAGGGCAAAGGCTGCCAAACTCTTGGGAATAGCCCGCTCCACGCTTTATAGACAAATGGAGCGCTATAATATAAAAGAATAGTGTTCGGGCTGTCTTATGGCGGAAACGAAAAGAATCCCCGCGACCACCAATTAGCAAATCATAACCATTCTCCTCAAAACCCTCCTCTGTACCGCTTTTTATTGTCCTCATTAAAAAATGTGTAGCGTTGGGACACATTTGGTACACTAATGGGACAGTGGCGGGACAGTATGCGGGACAGTTCGCGGAGCACTGTTAATAGCGCCATGTTGTTATTTGCTGGTATAAACGACCCTCTCCTTTTCCTTTTATACTCTGTAAAAACAAGCTGTTATCCCATGATTCGGGGCAGAACTCGTCGGTCATGCTCAATGCATGTATAGTCTGGCACGCCATGTGCAGTAGGTAATATGCAAAGAGTAATTGACAAAAAGAACATCAACTTTTCCACCATTATTGTAGAAGGAGACACCATGAGCGAGAGAACACTTACAAAAGAGCGAAGTGAGGGCAGAGTTCAAGAGAGAAGTCAAACTACTGTTTCAGCAGAAGTTGACAAAGTCATAATCGGTAGTGTTGTTGCCTTTACCGGAATTGTTGGATTGTGGGTCGCTGCTTGTCTTGTAAGTGCTATGTACCAGGCAGGTGGACCGCTTCAGCTCATTGGCGGCTGGTTTAAAGCTATAAGTGGTATGTAAAACCAAAAATGATCAGTAGACTAATTTTTTTGATTGTATAAGGAGATATCATGAGCGAGAGAATACTTACAAAAGAACGAAGTAAGGGCAGAGTTCAAGAGAGAAGTCAAACTACTGTTTCAGCCGAAGTTGATAAAGTCATAATCGGTAGCGTTGCAGCCTTTACCGGAATTGTTGGATTGTGGGTTGCTGCTTGTCTTGTAAGTGCCATGTATCAGGCAGGCGGACCACTTCATCTTATTGGCGGCTGGCTTAGAGCTATAAGTGGTATGTAATACCAATAAATAATCGGTGCGGGAATATAACGTGTAACATAATAAGTAAAATTGGTAACTGTTCAGCAAAAAAGCCGATTGGATGTAAATCCACTCGGCTTTTTTTGATACTTTTTCTGGGAAGACATCTAGAAATCCAAGCTCTATAGTCGACTGACTAAAAAATGCTTTGTACGATTTTGAAGATATTGTATTGTTCTTCTAGCTAGTTTCCATCCGGAAACGACCTTTTTTGTGAATCTCTGCGTCAAACAGCGGGGTTCCTTGTGCGGCGTATACATATACGCCTCCGCAGAACTCCTCGTTTTCCTTGATCTTCTCAAAAAATCTCCGTTTCCGAATTGGAAACAACTTATTCTAACATCCGTTAAGTCTTCGACTTTCCGGATGAGAACTAGCTATCTCTGTTACTGACTGTGCTGTCTGTAACAACCTTGACAAGCTCGTAAAAAGTCTCGGGATGGCTAAGTGAAAAGTTTGATATGCAAGGCGTAGCAATTTTTCAGGTGCGAGGCCATACATGTGGTATGCCGAGTGCCTGAAAAATTGGTACAACGCAGTAGATCGGACTTTTTACGACGCCATCAACCTTTTTGAAAATACATTTGCATTCCTGGAGACTCAACTGTAATGGCCCTTCTTATTCGTAACCTGCTTGTCTGTTTTCTCTTTTCTTTCTTGTGTATGTTCATGGCTTTGCTTTGGTATATGGAGCATAGACATGCGCCCCAGGACTACAGTGAAGTCGTTGAGCGATTAAATAACGATCAGATTGTTAAACTCGAATTTATCGGCAATAAAGTCGTCTTTACTGATCGAGAGAAGAACACCTTTGTATCAGCAGTACCCGATGTTAGTAAATTTCTGGAAAGACTTCAGGGGAAAGATATTAGTGTTGTAGTGAAGGAAGACAGATTCAACACGATTTATATGACTGTTATTTTTGTGTTCGTGGTCATGTTGATCATGGTGGTCTGGTGGTCTTTGCAGCCCAACAAAAAAGAAGAAAATAAATTTGCCAGTGACAAGCTGGTCAGTATGAGTGGAAAAGTGATTGGGCTTACCTTCAGAGATATTGCTGGAATCCCTGAGGCCAAGGAGGAATTGGAAGAGGTTGTTGCTTTCCTTAAATATCCTTCCAATTTCAAGAAGATCGGGGCAACTATTCCCAAGGGTATCCTCCTTCAGGGCCCACCTGGAACCGGTAAAACAATGTTGGCAAAAGCTGTGGCCGGTGAGGCTGGTGTCCCTTTTTATAGCTTCAGTGGTTCCGATTTTGTTGAAATGTTTGTAGGCGTTGGGGCCTCAAGGGTCAGGGATATTTTCAAAGAGGCAAAAAAGAATACTCCCTGCATTGTTTTTATTGATGAAATAGATGCGGTTGGTGCTAGCAGAGCAGGTGGTGCCTCTTCCGGAGGGGGTGAAGAAAGAGGACAGACGCTTAATGCTTTACTGGTTGCAATGGATGGTTTTGATACAGAAGATACCATTGTCGTGCTTGCAGCCACAAATAGACCGGATATCCTGGATTCCGCCCTTAAACGACCAGGTCGATTTGATCGCCAGATCAATATCCTCGCTCCTGACATGAAAGGAAGGAAAAAAATTCTGGAAGTACATGGTCGCAAGGTTGCTCTGCATCCTGAAGTCGTGTTTGAGGACTTGGCCAAGGCGACTCCAGGTTTTACAGGTGCAGAGCTCGCAAACCTCGTCAATGAGGCTGCTTTGATGGCAGCTAGAAGAGGAAGAGATCAGATTCTTAATGAGGATTTTGAAAAGGCCCGTGATCGCATCCTCATGGGAATAGAACGTAAAGGAATGGTAATGAGTGACAAAGATCGAGAGATCCTTGCCTACCATGAGGCAGGCCATGGGATTCTGGCCAACAAACTTCCAAACTCTGATCCGTTGCACAAAATCACCATCGTCCCCAGAGGCATGGCTCTTGGCCAGACCCAACAATTGCCGATTAGTGACCATCCTGCCTATTCAAAGGAATATCTTCGCAGTAAAATCATTGTTCTTATGGGTGGAAGGGCTGCAGAAGAGTTGATATTCAAACAGCAGACCACAGGCGCACAGGGGGATCTGCTCACTTCCACTAAAATTGCCACTGACATGATCTGTAAATGGGGAATGAGTAAAACCCTCGGGCCTCAAGCGTTTATCGTAGAAAGCGGGGGTTTTATTGAAGGGGCTGGTGGACGTTTGCCCATGGGGCATGATACCGCTAAACTTATTGACCAGGAAGTCAAAGAACTCCTTTCAAGCTGTTATGCTGAAGCAGCTCGTATTCTAAAAAAGGAACGGTGTCTTCTTGAAAATCTGGCAGAGATTCTACTTGAGGTAGAAACTCTGGATGGGGAGGAGTTTGATATTATTGTTAAGTGCAGCGTTAAAAAAGAAAGAGCAGCCATGAAAGATTCGAAACATGAGGGCAACACTTGTGCACTGGTGAAAGAAAGTTGCAGTATTGCTCAGTCCATGGAAGAGGTTGTAGATGCGATCGCTTCGTAGACTGAGTACTGTAACCTTTCTAGGTACAGCGCTTTTATTGGGAGCACTTGTTCTTACAGGTATTCGTCAGAACATCCTGACGAGTAACTATGGCACTATTGTTAAAGAAAGTGAAAGCACCATTTTTCTTTACGCAACCATACAAGAACAAGCCACAGAAGGTCTTTTGTCTCGTGATCCTTTACAGCTCTTAAGTGCAGCAAAGGAGTTTGAGCAGCTTCAAAGCAGTTATTTAGCCATGCTTGATAACCGTTTGATTCCGAGCCAATACAAGCTCTCTTTTTTGCAAGAGCTGGATGTGGGACGGGTGGTGATCAACTTGAGAAATCTAGCGGAGAATACCACGAATGAAGATTTGATTCTGAAGATTATTAGTCAGCTTCGTCAAATGAATAAGCAATTTTTGCAGTTTGATAGAATCGTGGTTAATGAAATGAGAGACAAAGTCATGCAATACCAGAAAAGAGCTCTGGTATTAATGGGAATGATCATCATTTTGACCTGCTTTAGTCTTATCAAACTCTATCTCAAGTCTGTCAAACCTCTGATCAATCTAGCCACCCAGGCGGAACAGGCCCTGTTGAATGATACTCGCCTTGAACTCGAAAAAGAGGGGAAAAACAGTGTAGAGGTCAGAGCCTTAATCACTTCTTTTAATCAATTACTTCAAAGGACCAAAGAGGAGAGCTCTGATGACTTAACCTATAACAGGCGAGAGAAGGAGTTTTCAGCGATTATTAATGAAGCCACAAACAGGCTTAACGGTATTATAAATTATTCTCAACTGCTGGCAGATCATTGCGAAGCTGAAAACGTGGATGATGAACAAACGCAAATCCTCCATAAAATCATTAAAAATGGAGAAGAGTGTGCTGTGATTCTTCGGAAAGGTTTACAGTAAGGTGTGTTTGTACTCAGTGCTGTGATTTTTCTGGCTATGTCAGAAACACGTTTAATGTCATTGTCGGCATCGGTCGCCATTTCTTTGAATATTGAAAGTAGCCGAATTGATGATAAGAAGCGCTGATAAGATTTGGTTTGATTGAGGGCAATCTTAAAGCTGTGTAGCATAAAAAAAGGCCGCTTATATAAGCGGCCTTTTTTTATGGGTTATGGACTTCACTGTTTAGTGATGCTCTTTCTGGTCAAAAACTTTGCCGAAGAAGCGTTCTCCCAGAAGGAAACCCATACCAACAACTCCTATACTTCCTGCAACAACTGCAAACTCTGAAAAGGAGGGGATGTAAGAAAAATAGGTTGGTACATTATCCCAGCCAATATTGTGGGGGACCAACTGGCCTGCAACAACCAGGTCATATCGGGCAACAAACTGGCCGATGAGAATTAAAACACCAGCAAAAGACATGGTAGGAATGTTTTCTCCACGTGCCAAGATAATCAGGATAAGAGGGATGAGCATCCCTACGCCAACTTCCACTACCCAGAAGTTCACGGCCAGAGGGCCGTGAATAAGGGCTCCTGCCGCTGTTCTTCCAAGATCTGTGCCTCCGACATAGTAAGAAAGCAGGCGCCAGAAGGTGGCTACCATATAGAGTATAAGAACAAGAGTCATGGCTTTTCCGGCACTTTTAACGGCCCGACGTACGGCTTCACTCATTTCTTCACCTCGCAACTTATAGGCCATGTGGTTAAAAAAGACGGCTGCGGCAGCACCGGAAAGAAATGCTGAAGTCAGAAAATAGATAGGTAACTGGCCTCCATACCAATATGGCCTACCGGCCAGGGTGGCAAAGACTCCGCCTAGACAACTATTTGCCCCAACTTCGGCTAACGCACCGAAAACCCCTATGATAATCGCCAGGCGCGCAAGTCCAGTGATAATACCGAAAAATTCAACAAGCATGCAGCCGACTGCAAGGCCATATAATGTACCCATCCACCAAATATTTGAAGTAGGATTTGGAGAGAGTACATTATAAAGCAGCATACGGTGAGGACTCGCAATTTCAACGCCGATGGTTGCAAAAGCGCCCATAATAGTCATAATTGACATCCACACCATTCTGTTGCTTACTATGCCCATGCGTGTGCCGCCGAGGACATGACTCATGGCGGCATAAATGCAGAGACCTGTAGAAGTGATTGCCCAAAAAGCATAGGTGGCAATAAGTATTCCCCAAGGCATTTCCCGGGTATTGTTATATGCATTATGATGGCCGACAACAAAGGCAGAGACGCCAAAGCCAAGACCAATCACTACAATAGCAAGAAAAATGAATAAGGCTTTGTTCTTCCCAGGCGTAGCCATCCGCGGGTCTGCCGACGCGGTTAGAATGTTTGCAAGTTCTGACTGTATTGACATTTTATTCCTCCTGATGGGAATCAAGGTTTTTATTAAATTACAAGCAAATGGTAAGGATAAAAATTAATGGTGACCGGCATCTTCACCATTGCCTGTAGTCTTACCCTTTGCGCGGTTGTAACCTTTCACACCGATATGACAGACATTGCAGCGCGAAGTAGATGGAAAAGCGATTTCACCATTATGGCAGACTCCGCAGTATTTAACTTCCTTGGCATCATGGTAGATATATTTCATAGTGAAGTCAGCCTTTGTTTCAGCATCACCAATCTTCATTTTGAATAATTCTGAATGGCACTCTTCACAGCCTATTCCCAACCCGCTGTGGGAGGTATGGTCAAAAATGACAGCTGTAACCGGTTTAGTGAAGTAGATTGTATCCTCTGGGGCAGTGTGGCAAGAACCGCAATTTGAATTCGCATCAAATGCGGTGGTGCCATCATGGCAGGCACCACAGTATTTCCCTTCAGCCAGTGACTTCATATTGAAATCATCGTTTGCCTCTGCTGCTCCGGCTTCCATTTCGAATAAGCCGTCGTGACAGCTGTCACATTCAAGGCCCAGGGCCAGAGTGTGGACCGGGTGATCAAAAAATGTCTGTTTGGCGGGATGGTGAAATTCAATGCGCTCAGCCGGACCATATGTGTCCTCATCGTATTTCTCATTACTTCCCTGGTCAGTGCTAAGGGCATTATTAGCGGTAATCAGCAGAGTGCTCAGGGTCAGTATGCATAACAAGGCAAGAAAATTATTCGTTCTGCGTTTCATGATTTTCCTCTTCTTTATTGTATGAGCCGGCATCATAATTGTTAGCCATGATCTGACGGCGTGCAAATCGTTCTTTTACTTTTAAATAGGTGTAGTCTCAGATGTTACAGTTCACATAGTTTAGAAATTGGTATAGAAAACGTTAGGTAAAGCGCCTGTTTCTGGTCGCAGTACCCATATTGTTTTGTCCGGGGTATGGAGATACCCGTAAACCTTTCCCGATTTGTCCAGCAGGTCGCCAAAAATCCTGACTTGGGCTGGGCAGGCAGCAGAGCACGCTGTTTCTGTTTCACCTTTGGAAATACGAGTGTCATAGCAGAAGTTGCATTTGTCAACAGCATAACGATCATGGTTGAAGTAGCGAGCATTGTATGGACAGGCAGACATACACGTTTTGCAGCCGATACATTTTTTGTAATCCATCATGACAATACCGGTTTTTTTATCCTTGTACGTTGCTCTGGTGGGACAGACCCTGACACAGGGAGGACGATTACATTGGTTACAGAGTACCGGCCTGAAAATAGCTTCCTTAAAGCCTTCTTTCGAAATCGTTAATTTTTCCTGAATTGTAGTACGCCAGGTGTCATGGTGATTGGGAACATGATTTGTCTCTCGGCAGGCGACCAGACATCGCTCGCAATCAACGCAGCGATCCTGGCGGATCACCATGGCATAGTGCTTTTCAAAGGGGTATTGTCCTTCTGTCGGAACAACATCGGCGCGTTGCCCTTGAGCTTCTTGTACTGATGTGAGGGAAAGGACAGAGCCTCCCAAAAATACCCCTGTAACGGCAAATCCCATTTTGAGGAATTTGCGGCGTTCTTCTGAAGGTAGACTAGTCACGCCCTCATTTTTTTTCTTTGATAATTTTTTGATATCCATCCTGAATCTCCTGAATAAATTATAAAACAGAGAAAAGGTGCATGTAGCAGCCTATTACCTGTAATCACTGACCAGCAATAATGAGAGATATGAGTGGTTATTCAGTGAAGCGTCTGCCGAAGATAGGACGCATTCAAAGAGTGACCTTATTATACTGCCATTTACTCTGTTCAGTCGCATCTCTCAAAAGTGTTGCAAATCTGCTGCACCCTACACGTATTATAGGATGTGTCAAGTTTTTTTTAGGGCTGTTTTTAGGGTTTTTGAGAGGAAGAAACGGGACAATTTGATGATTAGCCTTAGACTGGCTGGTTTGGGGTTTGAGTACGGCGCAGTAATTTTTTTAAGTTGTTTCTACTGGTATGCTGAATTGTTCTTCAGAGTTCTTTGATAATTGTTGTTCAAGGGGAATATTAGTTTAGCAAAATAAAAATTATGTACTTAACTATATGTGAACACGATAAATTCCTTTACTGTTGACAAATTGCTTTCGAAAAAGTAACTCCTTTTGTGGATTGAATGTATTTTTCAAGGTTGCCTTAAGGGTTACCTTAAGAGGTTTTTTTATGACAGGTTTATTTCAAGAATTACTTTTCAGAGTTCCATAAATTAGAGGCAGGCCCCTGGCTATCTTATTTGATAGTTTCAAAATAATTACAGTCCGAAAACATGTCAGATAAGGCAAACAAGAGTGGCAAGAGAATGATCATGCGGGGAGATTCCGAATTACCAGAGGCTTGCCCTGTTAGTGGAGAAGGGGAACTTTTTCAGGCCATCCAGGATCCGGTTTTTGTTGTTACCCCTGATGGTATCATCATTGATGCTAACAATGCGGCCCTTACGGCTGCAGCAAAAAAAATGTCTCAGGTCATTGGCCAAGGAATTTGTAAAATTATTCATGGTGGGAGTTTACCACACATCAAATGCCCTCTTGAAGAATTTCTTCTTACCTGTTCTTCCCGTGTCGAAGAGACCACTCTTCCCGGACTTTCCGGGGAATATCAACTAACAATTACACCAGTTAAAAGCTCGAATGGAAATGTACGGAAAATCCTTCTTATTGCAAGGGAGCTGTCCAGTGATGAGGTGAGAAAAGCGGATTCTTTTCGAACTGCACAAATGGCCTCTATCGGAGAACTTGCGGCGGGTGTGGCCCATGAAGTCAATAATCCAATGACCGGGATTATTAATTTTGCCCAGATACTTCTCGATGACAGCGAAAAAGATTCCCTGCAGTCGGAACTCTTAGGAAGAATAGTGAGTGAAGGAGAGAGGATTGCCGTAATTATTAAAAATCTTCTCGCTTTTTCCCGTGAAAGTAAAACAGAAAATGAACCGATAGACATAAAACAGGTAATTCGAGACAGTTTAACTCTTGTTGCACATCAGTTTGAAAAGGATGGTATTAAGATTACTACTGAATACTCAGAGGAGCTTGGTCAACTATTAGGAAATTTTACACAATTACAGCAAGTCGTACTCAATTTATTGAGTAATTCCCGTTTTGCTTTAAATGAACGCTACCCGACGTCTTCGCCAGACAAAATTATTAATATATCCTGCAAGGCACATATAAATGATCAAGACCAGCGAGTAATCCAAATGTGCATTAAAGATTTAGGGACGGGAATTCCCCAAGGGATTCTAAAAAAATTATTTGATCCATTTTTTACCACGAAACCCTCAGGTGAGGGAACAGGACTCGGGCTCAGTATTACTTATGGTATTGTTCGGGACCACGGCGGTATTGTCAAGGTTGACTCAAAAATGCATCAATATACCAAGATCATAGTAGAACTCCCCTCCCTCGGTAGCTAATATGGATAATAAAATTCCCCCTGAAAAAGATATCCATATTCTGATAGTTGATGATGAAATAAGTATTCGTCTTTCTTTTGAGATGATTCTTGCCCGTGAAGGTTATGGGCCAATAACTACGGCTGCTACTTTAGCTGAAGCCCTTGTGGCCATCAAAGAGAACGAGTTTGATCTTATCATTAGTGATATTGTAATCGGAGAAGAAAGAGGTACTGATTTTCTCGGGAAGATTAAGGAAGCAGGCATTGAATGTCCGGTGGTCATGGTTACTGGATTTCCTAATATCGATACGGCTGCTGAGGCTGTCCGCTACGGGGCGTTTGATTACATTCCCAAACCTGTAAACAAGGAAACATTACTGAAATTTGTCCGACAGGCATTGCAACATTGGCAACTTGAAAAGGAGAAAAAGAGGTTACAGCAGGAAAATGAAAAGTTTAAACAATATTTTGAAACAATTTTCAGTTCGGTTCAGGACGCGATCATTACAATAGATAGTGAATTAAAAATTGTCCAGCTCAATGAGACAGCCAAGAAGTGGCTCCTTTACTCTGAATCGGATAAGAAAAATAGCCTCGAAGTCTATCAAAATGAAATGGGTAAAGCCTGTTTGCAGGACGCAAAACGTGTATTGTCAACCAGGCAGGAAGTCAGAGGGCATCAGATTGAATGCAGGAAGCCAGATGGAAATATACGCATCGTAAGTCTCAATGCGGCGCCATTAAATGATGGTTTTGACACATTCCAGGGTGTCGTCATGGTAGCCAGGGATATTACCTTGATTGAACCTGAAACTGGTCGTAATTTCAGAAATAAGTTTCATGGTTTTGTAGGTTCCAGTCCTGCAATGCGGGATGTGTATAGTTTAATCGAAAATGTCGGAAAAGTTGACACAGCTGTCCTTGTAACAGGTGAGTCCGGGACAGGTAAAGAGCTCGCAGCAGAGGCATTACATGCGGAAAGTAAGCGACGCGATATGCCACTTATTAAAATTGATTGTGCTGCAATGCCTGAAGAATTACTGGAAAGTGAGCTTTTTGGCCACAAAAAAGGATCATTCACTGGGGCAGATAAAGACCGTCCTGGCAAGTTGCTGCAGGCTGACAATGGAACCCTTTTTCTTGATGAAATTGGTGATATTTCACCTCGCATGCAATTGCGTTTACTCCGGTTTCTCCAAGAGAAAACTTTCACTCCGGTGGGCCAGGATAGTCCTGTGCAATTAAACGTCAGAGTTATAGCTGCGACCAATGTTAATTTTATTGAAAAGGTAAAAGATGGCAGCTTTCGCGAAGATCTTTACTATCGATTAAAGGTTGTTGAGGTGAAATTGCCCCCTCTGCGTGATAGAAGGGGTGGTGTACCCATACTTGTTCACCACTTTCTCTCTCTTTTTCGCGAGGAACTTAATCGCAATATTCATGGTATCTCCGACCAGGCCATGAAAATGCTCACCCGCTATTCCTGGCCGGGTAATGTTCGTGAACTGCGTCATGTTGTTGAAAGAGCCTGTGTTTTATGTAAAGGTTCGACTATTTCTTTAGATCATTTTCCTTCAGAAATACAAAACAAAGTGCTTCCGGTTGCTGGCCAATCGACACGAGAATTACCTGAACCGCAAGCAGCCACACTCCTGCCATACGTGAGTGAAGAAGAAGAGATTACAGATATTTTGAAGCGTGCGCGTGGTAATAAATCAGAAGCTGCTCGTCTGTTAAACATTGATCGTTCTACTCTTTACCGTAAAATGCAGCGAATAGGTATTTCCGCCGATATTGGAAAAAGTCCTACAGTAAAGCCGGAATAGTATTGCAAAACTGTTGCGCGCAACAGTTTTGCAATACTATTCCGGCAAACGCAACACATCTGCAACAATCTCCTCCTCTCCCGATTTATTCCTTTGAAATGTGTTTTCTTTGTGTAAATTTTATAATTAAATACAGTTAAATCAAAAGGTTATTTATTTCTATATTTTTTTCTTAGTGTGCTGAGTAGTTCTGGCACGCACTATGCAAAGTAATAAAAGCAAGAAGACGATAACAACGAAGATGAAAAAAAATTCTCTCAACAACATTTCAATAAACGAAAATTATAGAATAGGAGTCTGAAATGAATACTACACATACAATGGAAACAACCAGAAGCCAAACTAACGTAAAAGCCAATGCTTCGAATGAACTTGCCAAGGTAGGCGTTAGGACGATTGGAATTACTGCAGGGCTTATTGGATGCTGGGCAACCGCCTGTCTCGTTGCTGGTGTAATAAGCAGTGGTGGTCCTGTGGCCCTCGTTAGAAATTTTGTTTCAGCTGTTATCGGATAATAATGAGATCGTAATCGGAAATTATAGAATAGGAGTATATAATGAATACTGCACACGCAATGGCAAAAACCAGAAGCCAATCTAAAGTAAAAGCCAGCGCTTCAAATGAACTTGCCAAGGTAGGCGTCAGGACGATTGGAATTGCTGCAGGACTTATTGGATGCTGGGCAACCGCCTGTCTCGTTGCTGGTGTAATCAGCAGTGGCGGTCCTGTGAGTCTCGTTACAAATTTTATTTCAGCTATAATTCGATAATAACAACCTAAATTACGTTTAAGAGGAATTTCAAATGAAAGAAAAAGCAATTGCCAAAGAAATGACCAAATCTACTACGACTGTTCACGAAGTAGAGCAAACCAGTAGTGAGTTATATAAAGTTGGCATGTATACAACAGCCGCTTTCGCAGTTGGAGTAGGAGTGTGGGGAGTTATTTGTTTGGCCAGTGCATTCATGGCCACTGGTGGTCCGTTAGCTCTTGCCAAAAGTCTGTTTGGGGCTATATCAGGAACTATGTAAAACTGTTTATTTTCTGTATGAATCAGCGCAAATTCACTTTATTGCGCTGATTATGTATTTTGCCAGGGGGATTAAATCTCTCTGGCTTTTTTTTTCTTATAGAGATAAATGACTATAAGTCTCAAGGGACCTTAAATAGAATCTTGAAATATTAAAAGAACACACGATACCTAAGGTCATTAAATGGCAATTCTGATTCGAAACCTCGCTGTATTTTTTATTTTTACTGTAATCCTTCTTGGTAGTTATGGGTTCTGGAAAATTGAACATAAGTTGCGAACTGTTACTTATAGTGAATTTCGTTACTGTCTCGGTCATCATGATCTTGCCGCAATTACTTTTATCGGGAATAAAGTTATTGCTCAACATCGGATAGGAGATAAGTACGAAACCACAGTTCCTAATGCTGAAAAATTGATTTCTGAACTTCAGGAAAGAAATATTCAGATTATCTTTCAAAAGGATCGATCTGATCAGATTGTTCAAGGCATAGTCCTAGGCTATTTAATCTTACTTATTTTAACGGTCATTATTTCCTTAAGTAAGAAAAAAAGAATTGAGGAGGAGGAAAATAAGTTTGCCACTGATAAACTCATCATGCCGGACAGTGATCATAAATTAGTAACATTTGCTGACGTTGCAGGAATACCTGAAGCTCTGGAAGAGGTGCAGGAAATTGTTAATTTTTTGAAAAATCCGGAACAATATAGTCAAATCGGAGCAATTAGTCCCAAAGGAATCCTCTTACAGGGGCCACCAGGAACAGGGAAAACTTTGCTGGCAAGAGCAATTGCCGGTGAAGCAAGAGTGCCATTTTACAGTTTCAGTGGTTCTGACTTCGTAGAAATGTTTGTAGGCGTTGGTGCCTCCAGAGTAAGGGATATTTTTAAGGAGGCTAAAACCAAATCACCCTGCATCATCTTTATCGATGAAATTGATGCTGTTGGTGGCAGTCGTGCCAGTGGTGCCACTGAGAGTGGTCAGGATGAGAGAAGCCAAACCCTCAACGCATTGCTTGTCGAAATGGATGGATTTTCTAGCTCTGACACTATTGTTGTCTTGGCTGCCACGAATAGACCGGATATTCTCGACCCGGCTTTGAGGCGTCCTGGTCGATTTGATCGACAAGTCAATATATTGCCTCCTGATCGCCAGGGTAGAAAAAAGATTCTCGAAGTCCACGGCGCTCATGTTGCTCTTGCTCCAGGACTGGATATGGATAAGATTGCTCAGATGGTTCCTGGTTTTACCGGTGCTGAGCTGGCCAATCTTGTCAATGAGGCTGCCCTAATGGCAGCCAGAGAAGGTAAAAGTCAGGTTGATCATTTGGATTTTGAACATGCCCGGGACCGTATTATCATGGGGGTTGAACGAAAAGGGATGATATTGTCTGAGGAGGATCGCAGGGTTCTTGCTTTTCATGAGGCAGGGCATGCAATAATTGCCAAATCTTTGCCGGACTCTGATCCAATTCATAAAATAACGATTATTCCGCGAGGTATGGCTTTAGGGCAGACTCAGCAACTTTCAGTGAACGATCGGAGCAGTTATAGTTATAGTTACCTTACAAGTAGAATTACCACTCTCATGGGCGGTAGGGCAGCAGAAGATATAGCTTTTTCACAGCGAACAACCGGTGCCCAGGGTGACATTGTTCAAGCGACTGAAATTGCAACGAACATGATTTGCAGATGGGGAATGAGCGATGTTGTTGGAGCGCAAGCAATGGTAGTTGCTGATTCAGGATTTCTTGGTGGTCTTGCACGCCGCATGGAAATGAGTAATAAAACATCAGAGGCTATTGATGAAGAAATAAAAAAAATACTCGAAACGTGTAACGCTGAGGCTGTCAAAATTCTTAAGCAAAAATATTACCTCCTTAAAGCGCTTGCAGATATTCTTTTGGACGTTGAGACTCTTGACGAGGAAGACTTTGAGATTATCATGATGTGTCATTTTACTGAGAAGATTGCAGCTGGAATCCATGAAACTAATCAATGTAAAACATGTCCGGCAGCTGATACTTGTCTCCATTCAAAACTTAAGAAGAACTAATTTATGCGCTCCTTAAAAAAAATGAGTTACCTGGCATTTATAGGAGTGTCAGCTTTACTTGTTTTTGTCATTATTCTCGGTGTGCGCCAATATCAGCTTACTGAAAGATATAGTAAGATTATCACCCAAAGTGAGCAGATGATCTTTCAATTTTCTACGATTCGTGAACAGATCACAACCTCTTTGATCGAAAAGAATTGGGGGAAAATTGTCAGCGCCGCCGATCAGTTCACCCATTTGAATTCCGCACTGGCAAGGCTCCAAGAAAACACACTTATACCCAGTGAGTACCGACTTGATATGGCGAAGCAGGTTGATCTCTCTGGACTAGCTATTTTAGCAAAAGATATTCTATCCTCAGATGATAAGGCTGCATACAGCCTTGGTCTGCAACATAAAATGCGTACTCTTGCAGAGTACCTGATGCAGTTTGATAGAATAATTGTCAGCCAGATCCGGGCAGAAGTTGTTCAGTTTCAGACTGTAATGATAGGCGCTCTCGGTACTGTCATTTGCCTGATTAGTTTTTCTCTGCTTATTCTCTATAAAAAAACGATGATACCTCTCCTCCGTCTTGCCGAGCAAACGGAGGATCCTGATGTGCTTGTTAATGGTTTCAGTTATGACAATAATGCCTGTGCCGAAGTTGCTCTGTTGATAGACTCAGTAAATAATTTACTCAAGATGAATAATGATATTTTAGAGGCTGAGGGGGAAAAACGATCTCATAGCGAACAATTTTCCACCATTATCAATGAGAGTACTAATTTGTCAAATGGGATTATTAACTATGCTCAATTACTGGCAGATACATACCGGGAGGTTGAAATTGGTGCAGAGGAAACTAAAATTCTTCAAAACATCATCGACGCCGCACAGCGAATTTCTCAGCTTAATAAAATAAATCAGTAATTATTTAAATACACTACTTTAAGTTTTCTTGTCCGAAGTACCACGGAATAATTACAGCGTTATTTCGCTTTTATTGCACCCGTTTGATTGTTTTCCCACTCTCTTTCTGAATTCGAAGACATCTTTAATGTGCATTGAGTGAGTTTTTCAGTAAGTTATTTTCTGCTAATTTGCCCTTGACATGCCTGTCTGATGTCAGTATAAAATCTCGGATAATATTTGCTAGTACTTCGTGGTAGTCTGCAATGTGGTTGAAGTTGTAAGGATTTCTTTGATTTTCTTCTATGCAAGAATGCCTATAATAAGAAGTCTCAACCAGGTATGAAAGGTATTATCTCAAAGAGCTCGCAGTGATGTTTTGAAAGAAAGACCCTTGGGGTGCAGCGAGAAAAACTTTGTAGACTCTGTGCCTGTGAGAGACTTTCATGCAAAATTAACTAAAAATTATATTACCTTCATTTTCACTATGAATAATATCCTATCGGAGCATTAAAATGATCAAAAGCCCCTTATTCACAATTGGTTCTATAACCCTTTCGGCATATCTCTTTCTTGTTGGTAGTAGTTTGGCCTCAGAAGCTTATGACGCTGATACGTATGGTCCTGAAAACCCTCTTGTCTGGGAGAAAACAAATAAAGTTGTCTTTAGCCATAAGGTTCATACTATGGACGCGGAAATTGAGTGCTCTTCATGTCATGATGATTTGTTTGGCATGGAGAGTGGAACCGATATGAACAGCGATAAAGTGACTATGAAGGCCATGGAAGAAGGTCAATTCTGTGGGGCATGTCATGATGGTGACACCGCATTTGGGGTAAACACTAATTGTCAAGCGTGTCATGTCCTTCCGGATGATCCTCTTATTTGGGATTCACCAGGTAAAGCAGTGTTTAGCCACACTGCTCATGTGGAAGAATTTGGCTTTGAATGTGCCACTTGCCATAGTGAAATATTTTCAATGAAAAAAGGCACCGCACTTGCCAATAAAGATTTCACAATGGCGAGCCTGAAAGAAGGAAAATACTGTGGCATCTGTCATGATGGCGATTCTGCTTTTAACGTTGTGTCCCAATGTGAATCTTGCCATTTCCCTCCTACAGAGAAAATTATTTTCACCCAGCCTGTAAAGGCGGTTATTTTTGATCATGATATCCATCTGAAAAAAGGAAAGCTGTCTTGTGTCTCTTGTCATAAAGATGTTTTTGTCATGAAAAAAGGGTCGTTTGAAGGGCAGCAATTGATACAGTCTGAAAATCCCGCAGAAAAAAGGAAATATCTCGAAGACCTCCATAATAAATATTGTGGCACCTGTCATAACTCTTCACAAGCTTTTGGTTATCTTACCCGATGTACTGTCTGCCATGTCGGTGTGAAAGGTTTAGAGCAAAAGACTGGTGGAGATAAAAAAGAAGACGCGCATGGAAAGGCCCAGCACTAATATGCCTTGAGGGTATTAATAAATTGTAAGATTTTACCATGCCTATAAATCTTGGTAAAATTCAGCTTTGTGTTCATTCATGTAGCAATCAAGTTTATCATGTTTTGTAAATATATATTTAAGAGGAGAAAAAATGGCTGGAAGGATGGTTGATATTTCAAAAAGGTGGGGATTTCATGGGGTAGATGCCTTGAAAAATGCGAGCCCCGGATACAAAATGATAATGGGTTTATTTGCCCTTCTGGCCCTTGCAGGAGCCGCTGTTGGCCTCCATGGGTTATTGGTAGGGTATCATCATGTCTATGGCGTAACCCGACAAGTTTCATGGGGGTTACTTATTTCTGCATACATTTTCTGCGTTGTAACCTCAACAGGTCTCTGTATTGTCTCATCTATTGGTCATGTTTTTGGCGGGGAAGCATTTATGCCCATTGCTAAACGGGCTGTTTATATGTCTATCATGTTTATGTTTGGTGGTTTTTGCATCATTTTCTTTGATATTGAAAACCCATTCAGGATGGCAATTTGGAATGTTCTTTCACCTAATTTTGTTTCAAATATGTGGTGGATGGGAACGCTATATGGTGCGTATTTGGTCTTTATGATCATTGAGTATTATTTTCTGCTTGAACAAAATCATAGTTTATCAAGATTAATGGGTTTTTTGGGTTTAGTTGTAGGTATTGCCGCTCATAGTAACCTTGGAGCAGTATTTGGAATGCTGCATGGACGTCCATTCTGGTACGGTCCTTACTTGCCCATTTATTTTATTTTCTCTGCTGCCATGTCTGGTGGTTGCGCTATTCTCTTTTTTACAACTCTTGGTTGGAAAATTAATCCTGAAATTATGAATCAGCGTATGGAACGCGCTGTAAAAGCTGTAACCCAGATCACTATTTTTCTCATATCGGTAATAATTTTCTTCACTATTTGGAAAATAATCACAGGAATGGTGTCAGAGGGAAAACATCTGGTGATTATGTCATTTTTGTCCGGTGATTATTCCATAAATTTTTGGGTTTTTGAGATTTTCCTCGGCATGTTTCTGCCATTGTTCCTGCTGATCCGTTCAAGAGGAAACAATTTCAATTTGATCATGTGGGCAACAGGTCTCATGATGATCGGTATCTTCTTCATGCGCTACGACATCGTGATCCCAGGCCAGATGGAGTCGGTTTACCACTCTCTTGGTGTTGTTGAAGAAGCAAATTTGCTCACTTATACCCCATCTTTTCACGAAATCATGGCCTCTCTATTTGGAATTGGCGTTATTGCTTTAGCCTATTTTGTCGGTGAAAAAATGCTTAACGGTCATCAGCTTGAGAAGCATGAAATTGTTCCAGAAGGTGGGTACATATGTCCTGGCTGTGGTGCCATTCATTTTATGGAAGAAGGTGAGACTGAAGAAGACGCTATGAAACGTCACCACAGGATATGGTAATTGAACTTGCGATGCCGACATTTGTCATCATCTTACTGAACGAATAGTTACAAAGGATATACTAATATGAAATTTCCTAAAATAAACTTTGATACATTGAAAAATGAGGGTACGAAGTCCGTAACCGCTCAGGAAAGAAGAAATTTTCTTAAACTCGGTCTTACTGTTGCTGGTGTCTACGCTGGTGGGAAAATACTGTCGTTAACCTCTGTCATCGGTACTGCCCACGCATCAGGCGTTGGTTTTGTGGAAAAATACCCATACAATCCTCATTATAGTATGGTTATCCGTCAAACTCTCTGCATTGATTGTGAGAAATGTGTCGATGCTTGTAAAGTTACTAATAATATCCCTGATTATGGCTACAGAACCCGTATTTTGACAAAAAAATACACAGGTAAATTAGACAAACAGGTAGAGTTTATTCCTGTACTTTGTAATCATTGTAATTCTGCGCCATGTGTACGAGCTTGCCCAACCAAAGCGACCTACAAAGACCCGGTTACAGGGATTGTCCGTATGGAAAGCAAAAAATGCATTGGTTGTAAGACCTGTATGCTCGCCTGTCCATACGATGCCAGATATTTCAGTGCTGAACGACGTGCCGTTGATAAGTGTGACTTCTGCTGGGAAGAGAGATTGAGTCAAGGTGAAAAACTTACTGCTTGTGCAGCTGCTTGTCCCACAGGAGCAAGAACATTTGGAAACCTCACGGATCCTGAAAATATAGTATACAAACTTGTACATCAGCTTGAAGAGCAGGTATGGGTATTGCGTCCTGCAGATGATACAAAGCCAAATATTTTTTACATGAAAGGAAATATGCGTTCGGTTGATAATATTCTCAATGAGCAAAGATTCAAATATTTTGATCCTGATAAAATTTGACGTATTCGCAAGAAGCGCTCATACGCCGCGTGAATCTTATGTAACCACTTGATATTGCTGGTGGCGACAATTCAAATCACGACTTTTTGCAGGTTTATCAAATGTGATGGTCTTGTGAAAAATAAGAAGTTTTGTGTTCAGGGAATATAATTTTTCGCTGCCAGGACTCAAAGACACCAGTTGTCTACCCGTCTTTTGTTAAGAACATGAATATATTCTTTTGGGAAAGTCGTGAGTAGCCCAGAGGGTTGTCAATGTAAAAGGGGATTTTGCCGAATAAAAGGCAATATCCCCTTTACGCCTTGTAAAAGGATAACAGTTCTTTATTAATAGCCTCCTCTATCTCCACTAGCTTGCACAGAACCCTGCCGGCTACTTTATTTAGAATAGTCAGAGATTCTTCAGGATTCCCCTGTGAAATTTTCCTGCAATTATAATTTAAACAAAATATTGGTTTTACTTTCAGAACACATCCCTTCTTCCCAAGGTAGCAGCACTCAATAGTATCATTGTGCTGCACTTTTACATCAACACCCAGCATCAGATTTATCAGCAGAAGAATTCCATCAGTTTCTCCAGCCATAAAGTTGCTGCAGCAGCCACCACCTGGCTTGCTGCCACAGTTACGGCATACTTCATTCATACCCATGGACGCCATTTGTATGGATAAGAGCGAGGAGCGATCAACAAGATCATGAAGTTGTTGCTGAATAGCAGAGTGTGCGAAGAGAATATTTCCGTGTTGCTTGAACAAGGTGTATGCTGTTTGCCGTTTTACGGAAACAGAGCCAAAATAAAGATCAGTGAAAGAGGGCATTGGATCAGGATACATACCTTTCCTTGTTTGCCAGCACCCAGACACACCATTTGTCTGCTCTTTTCCTGTCGAGAAAGCGAAGAGATTCCGTTGGGAATGCAGCGAGAAGATCCGCCTCCATGGAATGAATAAATCCTGACAGAATATAAAGATCTGCCTGCCAGAAGGAGGGATTGTCAAAGAGTTCTTCGAGCAGCCCTTTATAGAGGTTGGCGACTACAAGATTGTACTGGCCGGTGTCGGGCAGGTTGGTCCGCAGGTCAAGCTGGCGGACATCAACCCTGTCCTCGACAGTATTCAGTCTGCAGTTTGCCTGGGCAACCTGGCATGCCAGGGGGTTGTTGTCGACAGCCGTAACCTTGGTGGCGCCATGCATGGCAGCGGCTATTCCAAGCAGCCCTGTGCCGGTTCCCAGGTCAAGGACAGATGATATTTTTATTTCCGGAGTGGTGCAATAGGTCAGTAGAAGATCCAGGCAGATCCTGGTAGTGGGGTGAAAGCCTGTCCCGAAGATGACACTTGGGTCAAGGCGGATGTCTGCTGGAACATTTTCCCAGACCGGTGCCACGGTTATGTTTCCGGTTGTGAAAGAGGATATCTCCTGACCGGACTCCCAGTCCCGATAGTCCATGTCTGCATGGTAGACCAGATTGCAGTTGTACTGCCTGCAGATGGAGGCAACCAGGTCCTCTTTGGGAAGATGAAAGAAGAGGACAGCCATGTCATCCTCAATCCAGACACCGATCAGGTCAGGGTCATTAACTTCAGGAATAGCCTTCAGGTCAAGGTGGTAGACATAAAGCCGGTCATAATGAGTATAGGGAGGTTGTAGCATAATTTGTAATTGAAAATTGAGAATTGATAATTGAAAATTATTTATATTTTATTTACATATCAGCTAGTTAGTGTATTGTTTTTTTGCCTTTTGCCTTTTTCACCTCGCTCCTAGAGTAAAATCCGCCCTGTTGCCGATTCGGCCTGGGGCGTCGGCTGGAATAATGGTGCCGGTGTTATCGGGGGTCAGGCGATCTGCTGATATCTTCAGGGTAGTGGTCATAAAGTCTTTGATCGCTTTTTCCCTGTTTTGGGCCAGGTCTGTAAGTTCTTCGTTTTTGACCACGGGTTTCCGGGGTGTCGTCATTGGTATGGCGGCATGGCTCGGGGTGTGGACCGGCTGGATGAGTTCCTTTCCGTAGCTTTCCGATAAAATGGTTGAACGCACTTGATCCAGGGCCTGTTGCCTCCTGTCTACGATATTTTCTTTTTGTGCCAGCAGGGCTTCCCTGTCTTCTTCTGCAGAGGCATAACCTTTGATGTGGACGGTCAAGCCCGGTCTTTCGGTAAGCAGGGTCTGGAGGTTTTTCAGGGTCTTTTCATTCTCAGGAGACAGGGATGTTTCGCCTGCTGTGAAGACAATATGGTCCGGTGCCTCTTTTATGGCAGGATTCCCTGCCAGGGCGAGAGCAAAGGGAGAAACTGTCGATTTGAGGATAAGATTTTGTAGAGACCTGGTGATGGCGTCGGGATAGGAGTATTCCTGTGAGGTTTCATCTCTGGTAATAGGCAGGTCTATCTTCAATGTTCGTTTTTTGTCAGTGAGAAGCGCCAGGGTCAGAGGGAATTGGTTCGCGGAGCTACGGGATTTACCAAGTGCTATGTCCGACAGCACAATGGAATGGGTTCCTGTGACTTTTGCATCTTTCTGCCGGTATCTGATCAGTGCATCAAATTTCCCTTTGGTGATCTCATAGCCGACAGTTTTTTCCAGGTACGGTTTGATGGCGCCAACATCCTGGCCAGATATTTCGCTGGTTACATCGCATGAGAAGACTTTCTGCAGCATACCGACATCTCCCAGAACAGAGACGGCACTATTGCTGGAGGAGGCGCCTTTGAGGTTCAGCTTGGCAATGGTTCCCGGTGCATTTGCAATATTGTTAATGGTTCCGGAGAGAGTGGTTGTGCTTTTTAACGCTGGAGAAAGGCGATTATCCTGAATATCAAGTATTGCCGATTTAATTTCTATCCGGCGTAAAGCTACGTGATGGTCTTCTTTGCTTTTGGCAATTTCTCGTGAGAAAATACCTCCATATGAATTGGCGGGTTTGGTGTCTATGGTCCAGTTAAGGTATGGGTAGTCAAGCTTTGCATGGGCGACTGTAAGAGTCTTTTTTGGACGGGAGAAAAGAACATCCTCTGCATGTGCTTTTTTCCAGCTCATCAGTTTTGCGTTTTTTGTTGTACCGGCATTGAAATCTGTCACTTCCACTGACCCCTGAAAAGTCAATCCTGGAATCTCCGCCTTCCCTTCTGCCCGCAGGAGGCCGGAGTATGTAGAAGGCGACAGCCATTTTT
>JACKQG010002322.1_pt1 | contig 25065 bp, 16 predicted proteins | sample 8237621 | NCBI WGS metagenome assembly JACKQG01 (sample SAMN15677084, study PRJNA649215) | marine metagenome | biome: marine; feature: Black Sea; material: saline water; isolation source: suspended particulate matter (SPM) from the Black Sea western gyre | collected 2013-06-09/2013-06-10 | depth... | reverse complement strand
AAACACATTCTGTTGCCATGACATCCAGGGCATCGGTCTCGAAGGGAATGTACTCGACGTGAAGCCGCGCGCCGAACACGCAATCGCTTATCACCAGCCGGAGTGAGCGCTCATTTGAGCCGCTGGCAGCCGCCGATCGATCACCCGCGGATCGAGGTCCTGGCGGAGGCTTTGCAGCACCAGAACCGACGACTGCGTCCGGTGCTTTCGTCGAGAGCAGGATCAGTACGTCGGCTTCGAGCAGTTGCCCTAGCTTCAATCGCTGCGGCGCGGCAGTTGAGTTGAAGTAGGCGGAAAGCTCCTGTTCTTTGATCGCGGAGGCAAGTTGCTCGCGTTCGACGAGTTCCACGCCTTCCACGGCCGACAGTTTTGCCGTCACGAGGTCACTGAGTCCCGTGGCCTGGATGTCGTCGCTCGCTACAACAGCCCATCGCCGGAATACGGGCCCGTCGTCAGCATCCACGGGCCTGGTAGTCGTAGCCAACAAAAGGCACCATGCGATCGTGGTCAGGAGGACGAGATAGGGGCGGGTATTCATGGCGATGGTTACTTCGGTTTCTGGCATTCTGGATGGTGACATCGGTTCTTGCACGGCCTTCGCTGCCACGCGAGCCCAGGTTTCTCATTCTTCAATTCGCTTAGAGCGTCATCGGGAATGCCCGTATCGTAAAGCAATAGCGTCCGCAAATGCGTCATTTGGCCAAGATGAGTTGCAGCTTGCGTCGTGAAGCCAGGGCCGTACAGGGCCAGACGCGATAGTTTCATTTCCGCAATGGATCGCAACCCCGCGTCCGTGAATTCCCTGCCCGAGGTAGTTCCCTCCAACCGCAAGTAATGCAGTCGTTCTAGATTGCGTAGCTGGGCAAGACCGGCATCGGTAACAGACGTTTCCACTAGTTGGAGTATTTGAAGGTCCGGCAATTCTCCGATCCACTTCAACCCTTCGTCGCTCACGTCGGCTTGTATCAGAAAAGCGACGCGAAGGTTGTGCAGATCATTCAAATGCACCAATTCTTGATCGCCGCCTCGCCACTGCTTGGGGAGATAGACAATGGTGAAGGGGTGCGGTGTTTCGTTGGACGTCACAATATCCCAATTGGGATTGGCCGGATCCCAGCCTGGAAGTCCCCACATCGCGTCTACACTGGCTCCCAATTGGCGAAGCGTCTGCACGGCACTGTGGTGCCGCTGGCGCCTTTCCTGAGGTACTTCCGGATACAACGCAGCCAAATCCAATTCGTCGCGTGGCTGGTCGTCGATAAGCACGCGGTGGTAGATTTCGTCACCCGTCCAAGCCACGATTCCGTAATGTGCCGAGACGCCGTAGTGCCTATAACGGTGCCGGTGAGGCAACGGGACGGTGTTTAGCTGCTCGACGCTTAAATCGGATTCGTCGATCCGTCGCCAATACGGACCGGGGTTGTACAAGGCGCCCTGGCAACGGAGCAACGAAGGCACCAAAGTGTCTTCGATGCCGGGCTTCTCCTCGTTTCGGTAGATCAGTACTTTCGACTTCCAACCACCTTGGTTGCTATCGTTAGGTGGCCGATGCAAGTACACTCCGTATGGATAATCGGATACGAGGTTGTGGCCTACCGCATGCATATGCGCGCCGTGGCGGAATTGACCGTTGAAGATCGAAACCGTGTAGTCCTGCAAATCGATTGCCAGCGGTCGCCCGGTGGGTGGCATTTTTCCCAACAACAACTGTCGATGCTGCTTCAAGGACGGATCCGGGTATTCCGCCCACCAGGCCAAATCGAAAATCTTGTCGATTTCGTTGGGCGAAGTTTCCTCGGTCTTCGTGGCGGTGTGAATCACTTCTGCCCGAAACGTTGCCTTGCCGTCTCCGTCGTTCTTGCCCTTGATGACCGCGATCCAGACCCGCCCATGTTGGCCGAATCGTCCTAGCGCCAGGCATTGGCCTGGTGCGAGCGGATGCAACAACAACGGATGCCTGAAGTTGAAGCGAACGAAGCCGCTTTTCTGTACCCCCTCCTCGTACGGCGGCAAGCCTTGCTCGTTCCCAACTTGGCCCACGGCTTTCCCGTCGGGAGTGATGACGAAGATTCCCGACTTCAGGGTGCCGACCCAAACGTACCGGCCGTCCCACACCACGCGCACAATGCGGTCGTTCGCCGGCGTCTGGAAAACGGGCCGCACTTCTCCCGGTTGTGACATGGCGCATACCGCCTGCCGGGACCACATGATGTCCAACGAATCACCGCACGCGATAACGTGATCCCATTGCGGGTTCACATCGGGCACGGGAAGGAACGTTATTCGTGACGTCGGCACGTGTGGCGGAATGACGTTAGGCATTAGTCGATGGCGTTTTTTTGTGGCAGCGTTTTGCCGTGCGAGAAGATCCTCGCGCAGCCCGCGCAACTTATCCACAAACAATCTGGCATAACTCGGATCGTCACGCCGGTCTTGCTCCTGCCGGATCCATTCCAACAACGTGTCAGCTTCTGCCAATGTGGACTGGTTGGCGTCTGCATCCGACGCGCGGAATCGCAGCATGAACAAGCCGCAACGAGCATAAAGCACATTCAACGGTACATTCGGTTCTTCCAGTCGCTTGCAGAAACGTTGGATGTCGTCCGGCGTCAATCGCTCCTCTTGCATCATGTCGAACAGCGAGTAGCGATGAAATATCGAACGGCCCAGCGTCAATCGCGCCATCGCCCACAACGGCTCATCAGGCGGCGCAACTTGCGTGAGAAAGCGGTACAACTCGTCCAGCGTGCGCCGGTCGTCCCAACCGTAGGAGCGGTTAGCACTGCGTGGTCTTTCCCAGGCATGGACCGTGTAGGGAGCGGTTCGTGTGAGAAATACGATCGCGTTCTCGGTCCATGTTTGAAACTGCGTCTCGGGCGAATACCTCATCCTTGCCGACTCGGGCGAGGTTCGCTTCCACGGATCGGATGCCAACACGACAAGCCTTGCATTCCCCTCGTGCGCGGTCGGGTCAAGTTTTGGGAACTGCGGGTAGACATCCCAGAAGAAACTATAGAGGGCCTCCCGAAACTCCGGGCGACCGGCTTCGCCCGATAGACCGAGTATGCGCGGGTCCCGATATGCGATGGCCGTCAACCAATCGGCTTCATAGGGGTTCACGGCGCGGTCGTGGATCAGCTTCGATGCATGCAGCGCCATCAACCGAAATCGCGACAGACGTTCGTCGTAGATGGGATCCCACTTCGCCTTCAATTCGTCAGGCGAAATACCTTTGCCACGACTCTGAAACAACTGCATTTCCTGTTCCGCGTGTACGCGGTGCCGCGCGAAGTGCCAGTGATGATAGTCGGAAAAGACTGCCAGACGTTGCTGCGCGTCGTCAGGCTGGAGCAACAACGCTGCCTCGCGAAGGGCCGTCGACTGTTCCCAATGTCCGACGCGCGAAAAAGCATCGGCCCGCGCCATAAGTAATTCGCGTTGCCGCTGCCGCGACAGCGAGACGGTCTCGCCTCGGCCGGCCAGCTTGATCAGGTTCTTCGGTAGAATCTCGGTCAGAAGCCGAATAGCGTCGTCTTCGGACAACTCCGTTCGTTCGGCTTCACCTACTACGGACTTCCCGTCACGCACGCGAATCGAGAGGTTCACCTTGGGCTTGCTGCCAGAAGCAGCCATGGAAACTTCGAACTGGCCCTCGACAAACAGCGGCACGACGCGCTGCTTGAGTCTCCCGCCACTCAACCGCAGCTCGTTGCTTATCGCTCGCACCTCGTCGATTTCGAGTACCGCCACACCTGGGTAGACGGACAACGCGTTCTCCACGAGCCCCGCGTAGCCGGCCTGTAGATGGTCATAATCATGCGTCAGGTTCTTCGATAAGAAATGCGTAACGCCAATCAGATGCTCGACTCCAGAAGAAAACTTCCGCCGCGTGTCCTCGATGCTGGAAATACATTTTGCTGCCAGGACGTCCACCGCGTCGGCGTCGAGAGGGATGTATTCGACGTGCAGTCGCGCCCCGTACAGGCAATCGCATATCACTAGGCGGAGCGAGCGATTTCTTGAGCCACCTGTACCCGCCTTGTTGATTGATCGAGCGCCCGCGGGGCGCGGTCCTGGCGGACGCTTTGCAGTACCAGAACCGACGACCGTGTCCGGTGCTTTCGTCGAGAGCAGGATCAACACGTCGGCTTCGAGCAGTTGCCCCAGCTTCAAACGCTGCGGCGCGGCGGTCGAGTTGAAGCAGGCGGAAAGCTCCTGCTCTTTGATCGCCGCGGCAAGTTGCTCGCGTTCGACGAGTTCCACGCCTGCGACGGCCGACAGTTTTGCCGTCACTAGGTCACTGAGTCCTGTGCCTTGGATGTCGCCGGTCGCCACAATCGCGAATCGCTGAAACGCGGGCCCGCCGTCGGCGCCCGAGGACCAGTCGTTCGCGACAAGAAACAAGCAACATGCAATCGTGGCCGCAAGGATTGAATGTCGACGGTCGAAAGCTGCGGCATCAAAAGCGACGCGCATCGATTCGGGCTCCTTCTCTCCCGCGTCCTCTCAGGGCGAGTTCGATTCGCTGCAATGGTTTTGCCCGATAATCATTTTGCCCGGAGAAGATGAGGCAAAATCATGTGTGGGCAAAATCATGCGGAAAAGCCAAACGACGTCGATCATCGCCTTTTCCGTTTTTTCGGCGCAGCCTTCTTTGCCGCTTTGGGACCGCCGATCTTGGGCAGCATCCGTTCGGCGATGTCGGCGGCGGCTTCTTGAAGGGCGGCCTTGCCGGCGATTTGCTCGCTCAGGTCGACCTCGACGGCAGTCTGCCGGTCGATGGCCAGGATTTTGCCGGTTGCTGCGTCGACGGCTTTCAACTCCAGACGCGCCTTTACGGAAACCAAGTTGCCGTGCCGGGCGGCGAATTCGCTGAAGCCTTCGCCAATCAGTAGCACCTCGGCCTTGCGGCGGTCGCCTTCGTCGGGATCGACCACGTCGAAGCCGAGTTCGGTGCAGAACAAGGTAATCTCCGTTTCCGCTGCCGGGTCGATAGTCGCTTGGGATATGTGTCGTTCAGTGACGTCGATTTTCAGCACAGGTCGCTTTGTGCCGGCCATCGCCTTTTTCAACGCGGCAAGACGATCTTCGCGCGTCTTTGGCTTGGCGACCAAGTCCTCGGCGCGGCCTGCGATTGTTTTCGCCACCTCGCCCGCCAGCTCTTCGACCAGACTGTCCAATTCGTCATTGATGCCACCTTTGACACTGGCACCAAATACGCGAGTTGTTTCCGTGCCGATGATTTTCGCGATCAGATACAGCTTGCTGTCCACCTGAAGCACGGAGCCGGTGATCAGGATCTTCGCCCCCGTCAACTGGCCGACACGGGTTGCCGAATCGGCGCTTACGAGTCCGGATAGATTAAGCTCGAGTTCCTTCAGAATCTTGTCCATGTCCTCGCGGTCGACCAGATACATCTGCGGCTCGGCCACCAGGTTTGCGAACATCAGATCGGTCACTTGAGCACCGAGGTCCTTTACGTCGGCACCTCGCTCGGCAAACGGCAGGATCGCCGCGGGATACACCGTATCCGCCGCCACGAGCGGTTTTGCCGCCAATAGCATGAACAAGGTCGTCCAGCACAACACCAGATTTCGTCGCATCGTCTAATCCTCCATCGAGAGTTTCAGTAGGTCCCGTCTGCCGGACGGGACCTGGAACTGTGTCGAGACGTTTCTTACGCATGTTGTGGCCCGGTCTCCCGACCGGGCCACGCCGCCGCCGCTTGAACTCGGAGACCTGCGGTCGCAGGGAGTGGCAGGGTCGGGAGACCCTTCCACAACCGAGTTTCTTACTGTTCCAAGGTCCCGTCCGGCAGACGGGACCTACTTTCGGAAAGTTGTTCGAGAACGCTGGCCAGCAAATAGCGCGGTGTTGGACCGGCTTGCCAGCAACGGATAATGCCAAATCCACACACAATCATCCGGCCGCCATCGGGATACGTCACTTCGAACCAAGGCCAAAGCTGCGGAGATTCGGCGACCGAAAGGAGCACTCGCCCGCGAAAGCTGGTCATTTCCAGACCCGTAACCGTCAACTCGCCGTCCGGCGGCCAAGCTTCGGCATCCAGGCGCTTGTCAAGCTCGGTGATCACGTCTCCCCGGCGAAGTGAAACGCTTGCAGCGGTAGGCTGCTCGGCTTCACTGCCTGGAAATGCCAGCCGGCCGTCGGCCGGCGCCAGACAGAAAACGGGCACGCCGGAGGCCGCAACCTTCGTCATGACCTCCGGCAGGTTCGCATGATCGGCCAGCGACACACCCTCACCGATCACCACAATCCCTTCACTGGTCTCCTCGAGGTTGGACAGACTCCGGGCTGTCTTGTATGGGACCTCAGCGTCGTCAAACACATCCGCCGTTTGTCCCGGGGGATCGTAGAGTACGATCTTCAACTCTTCGAGCCATTCATGACGATCGGAAAACGGGTCGCGAGGGAACAGCCGCACAACTCGCTGATGTTCGGCGACGACTTCGCCGCGGGAATCGAGCAATTGCACGGTCAAATCCGTATCGAAGACGACTCCGTCGCGGACCTCGGGCAATTGCAGCGGTATCTCGACTTCCGTCGGCTTCGTTTCGTCGACCGTCACGGCCCGCTCGCCACGGGCTATGGGCCGGCGCTGGGCGGAATGGCTCCAGGCCAGCCTTCCCTTCATCGTGTCGGGCGTTTGCAGCCGGTAATGAAGTTTCACCTGATCGCCGCCGAAGAAAGTCGACCAACCCTCCACGGGCGCGATCTCCGCCGTCGGCTCGGCAGCATGGGAGTGCGCAGCGAATGTACCCAGAATCACAACCGTCGCGATCAGAACGCACCGACAAGTCACGGGCCGAAGCGGGGAAATGCACTTGCTCACAGCTCACACCTCTTTCTTACGCCGCGGTCGGTTTGAAATGTCCGTTGGAGTACAGCCTTTAGGCTGGAAAAGACAGGCTGAAGCCTGGACTCCAACGGCCGGCAACGTCATATCCAGGATTGCCACGGTCTGGAAGACTTGATACTGAACGCCGCTCCGCTCGGTTGCATGAACGACGGTAGGGATGCCCGATTGCTGCAGGCCGCTGAAGGTCGACTCGACCGGCAATCCACCAAGTGACAGCCTCGAGTCGACAGCGACCATCTGCTCGTCTGCAGCGTAGGCCCAGAGGAAGAACTTAGCCCCTTTGGGCAAGGCCGTTGATTCGGGCGTCAAGCGAATCACTTGCTCTTGACGGGCCACCAGATCGACTGCCCAGACCGGATTCCACTGCGATTGGTCAGAATTGCGCCGAACCACGACGACCCGTACTGCCACGCCGACTGGCGCGTGGATGCGGCCCTCGTCCGGACCTTCCCGGCTTATTTCCAATAACACGCGACCGTCCGTCTCGGCGACCCAGTCCAAGCGGTCCTCGAACAGTCGCTCCATTTCCCGTAAGAGCCTGGCCTTTTCCGTCAACTCCCCGTACCCCCAACCCCCAATTTCGTCTGGCTTCAGACGCACCACGCTACGGCTGTTGTCGTCGCGAATCAAGGATACGCCAACGGCAAGAACTACGGCTGCCGTTACACCCAGGGCAAACCAGATAACGCGAGTTCGCATCCTGTAGCGCGGCCAAACGAACGGGACTCGCGGTGAAACGCACGCGTCGGGGTGCTGCGCCGTTTCTTCCTGCCAGGCCGACGTGATCTGTGCGTGCAATTGGTCCAAGTTTTTCGTCGCCTGACGGCGCTCGGCCCAGCCATCGAGAAGCTGATCGAGTTCCGGATCTTGTGGCTGTTCTTCTTCGTTCATGACGACAACCATTTCTCCAATCGACGGCGAAGCCTCTGGCGGGCTTGGTGGACCCGAGCGTAAATCGTTCCAGGCGGGCAGCCTTCGATCTCGCCCGCCTGCTTGGCGTCCAGCCCCTCGAAGGATGTCAACGCCATGGCGGCTCGCAAATCTGGCGGTAACTCAGCCATGGCCTCCTTGATTTCCTCATCAAGTTCCGCCTCCAAAACAGCTTCGTCCGGCCCCGATTGTGTTGACTCGCGTTCCGGGACATCCGAGCGGTACTGCACGGGCGAGTTCTTCTGTCGTTTCAAGTGGCTGTACGCAGTGTTCATGGCGACTCGGAATAGCCAAGTGGCGAAAGTGGATTTCCCACGAAAGCTGCCCAGACCACGCAACGCTCGCAAAAACGCTTCCTGCGTCAGATCATCCGCAACGGACTCATCCAAAACCATCTGAAAGATCAGCGCATTGACTCTCGGCAGGTGCCGCCGCACCAATTCGTCAACGAGACTCGGTTCCCCCGATTCCCGGTAGGCGGCTACGAGCCGCTCGTCAGTCAATGCCGGGGAATCTAAAGCCCCGTTACTGGTGGGTGGCATTAGCCAAGGCGTCTTTCCTTCAGGTGCAGCGTTCTCGCCCTCACCGGTATATTAGACAACATTCAGCCGAGAATCTTGGGCGTTTTCCATGAAAAAGTGGTACTCTAGGCGGAGAGTCGACGCCAACACGGGGCTCAGACGTACAGAATTCAGAATTGGCCGTCAAGCCGCTCGACATCATCAGGAGTTTTGCCGGCCAATTCTGAATTCTGTACGTCTGAGCCCTTCCCGTCACGTCGCCTGAATTCGGTTCACCCGCCTGCTTGGGAGAGAGAGCCATGAGAAGCACCTCCATCCTAATCTCGCTCTTGTCCATCACCGCTTCGTTCGCTGCCGAGCAGCCACCGAAAAGCGATACACAGCGCGATCTCAACCCAGCGCTGGTTGCGATGCCTGCGGGCAGTTGGCTCAACCTGAAGCCCAAAGGCATGGCCTATGCTAGGATGTACTCGGGCTGCTGTGCGGGCGGTGGCTACCTCTGGTATTTCGGCGGTGCGCACCGTGCCTACAAAGGCAACGACGTGCAGCTTTACGATCCGCGCGCCAACCAGTGGATCCAGGCAACCGAGCCGGAGTGGCCCGAGTTGGGCAGTCCCGACTGGAAGGCCATGATTTCAGGCGGCGGGACCACGACCCAACTCTCGCCCACGGGTCGTCCGTTTACCGAGCACAGCTACCAGCAAGTCTGCTGGCAGCCGGAGCGTAAACGGTTCTTCATTGTGCTGGTCAGTTCGGGCACATGGGAGTTCGATCCGGTCAATCGGAAATGGATCCACTTGATCAATCGATTCGAAGACCGAAGTGAGCCTCGCGGACATTGGGCACATAACCATGTCCACTACGAACCCGCCCTCGGGGCCCCCGTACTGGTCTGTGGCGCCGGGAGTACCGGCGTTTTTATGTTCGATCACGAACAGCGCAAGTGGAAGCGACTCGGCGAACGGCCGGTCGAGTTGGCGTGGAACGAGTTCTATTCGACGTACGTCCCGGAATGGAAATGCCACTTGATTTCCACAATGAAGAAGGGTTTCTTTAAGTACGATGTGCCCGCCAACCGTCTCACGTCGCTGGAATCGCCGGAAGCTCTCGCTCGCTGCCAGTCATTGGCATACGACCAGGCAAACCGAGTCGTGATCGCGCTGGCACACAGTCAAATCGACAAACGAAGGAAGACCGTCGTTCCCTGGACACTTGACGTCGCGACGCTCGAATGGACCGAACTCGATCCTCCCAGGCCTTGGCCGGAGGGGCAGACCACTGGCAGTTGGACCAAACTCTGGTACGACGCAGACCACAACGTCCATCTGTTCGTCAACGACGTGAAGCGGGACCGCCAGGAGCTGTTCGACGGCGGCGTGACCGAGACCTGGGCGTACCGGTACAAGCAAGCGAGCCAGTGAACCAGAAAGACAACCATGAAATCGCGCTCCTATCGACCTGCAATTCGTTCGTGCGTTTCTCTCACCACGCTTCTTCTTCTCGCAGGCGCGGCGCAGACTCTCAGAGCCGCCGAAGTCAAGAAGAAACCTGCACTTGAAGAAATCGAAAGCGTGCGGTCGTCCATGTTTGATGCTGATATGGTGCGGCTGGAAGTCGACGAGCACGATGCGTTCATCCTCAAGCCTGCTACGCCGAAGGCCGACGGCGATAAGCCATGGGTCTGGTATGCACCAACTTTGCTGGCGGAGCGCGAGGAACACTGGATGTCGCCCGGGACGCGGCACGCTTGGATCTTCAAGCGACTGTTGGCCGGCGGCGTCTACGTGACGGGCGTCGACGTCGGCGAGTCGTACGGCAGCCCTGCGGGCCGATCAATCTACGACCGGTTCCACGAATTGCTCGTCAAACGCTACGGCTTCTCGCCCAAGCCGGGCCTTCTGCCGATCAGTCGCGGCGGCTTGATGGCTTACAACTGGGCCGCAAATCGCCCGGACTGCGTAAGCTGCATCGGCAGCATCTACCCGCTGTGCAACCTCGCCGCCTATCCTCCGCTTCAGCGGATCGCGAAGCCGTACGGTTTAAGCGTTGCAGAGTTGCGCGCACAGATGGACCAACACAATCCCGTCGCCCGTCTCCGTCCGCTGGCAGCCGCTGGTGTACCGATCCTTCACGTTCACGGGGATCAAGACAAAGCCGTTCCCTTGGAATCCCACTCGGCCGAACTTGCCCGCCGCTACAAGGCCCTTGGCGGCACGGCCGAAGTGATCGTCATTTCCGGCAAGGGCCACGAAGTCGCGCCCGAATACTGGCAAGAACCGCGGCTAGTCGAGTTCTTTCTCAAGCATGTGCTCGCGCCCTGATTTCGGTCGTCCGTCGGACCGCCCTCGAACGTTTGACTTGCGGCGCGACTTTGGATGAGCGACAATCTGGACCGCGTTCGCCTGGTGCCGAAGCAATTCGTGCAACAACCGATCGGCAGCCGTTGCAGTTTCCCCACGCGCCGAGCAAACATCAGTTTGCGAGGAATCTGATTAGAAAGGCTACACGCACATGGCCAAGACTGGATGGGTAAAAGCGGACCGCGTCATGCGGTGGTTGCATTTGTATACGGGTCTGTTTTTGGTTCCTTGGATGCTTATCTACGGGACTAGCGCCTTCTGCTTGAATCACAACGAGTGGGTCCGCGAGACATTCGGCATCGAACCGCCGACTTGGAAAGTGGTCCGCAAGGTCGACTCGGTCCCGAATGACAGGTTCTCGGGCGAGACTGCGGATCAGGCGCTTGCGATATTGCAGTGGCTTGATTTGGACGGGGCTCACGGGGCTCACGAAAGACCGAAGGTGAACCAATTGGTCATCGTTCGCCGGTGCGGCAGTCGGGATTATCGAATTACGTGGCATCGAAGTCGCTCGGAAATCGTCGTGGAGACGCAAGAATCACATTCCGCCTACCGCCTACTGCACTACCTGCACTTCCGGGGCGGCTACCGCCAAGCATATTTCCCGCTGATCGCGTGGGCGGTGATTGTGGACGCTGTGGGGATCTCGATGTGGATTTGGGTCTTGTCCGGTGTCTACCTTTGGGCGCGTAAACCCAGCAAACGTCGGTTGGGCGGAGTGTGCTTGAGTGCTGGAATTGTGCTGTTTATCGTACTAACAGTTCTCCTGTGTCGATAACCATGGTCGTGTGCATCGAGCATCCAACGGAAAGTCACATTATTGTCTTATGATTTTGCCAGGTCATCCTTCGGGCAAAATGATTGTTGGGCAAAATCATTGAAGAAAGGAAAGATCACATGAGAAGCCTCCGAAACGCCGCACTGGTTTTGTCTTTAGTAATATTTGCTTTCCTGGCCAATGGCAGTGCTGAAATGGTAGCTGCTGCTGAATCGGGAGTCGCGACGGCGGACAAGGTATCTTTCAACGGAGAAGCCCGTCGACTTCGTGTTGCCACAGCACAGATCTCCGTGACTCGCGACATCGCGTTGAACGTTAAGACTATCAACGGTGCTATCGACCAGGCGATCAAAGAAAAGGCGGATATCCTGTTGACCCCTGAGGGTTCGCTGAGCGGCTATACACCACAGTTTGACCAAGCGCAGGTGGAAGCGGCGCTTAAGAAGATCGTGGCAAAGGCGAGTTCCTCTGGTTTGGCGCTTGCCCTGGGTACGTGCTTCGTCGAAGCGGATGATGGCAAGTGTTACAACCAGATTCGCTTTTATGACTGCGACGGGGCTTTCCGCGGATTTCATAACAAGATCCTGCGGTGCGGCACGATGACCTATCCGTCGAAAGGCGAAATCAACCACTTCGCAGCCCGGCCACTGCGTACGTTTCAGTTGAAAGGGATTACGGTGGGCGGTCTGATCTGCAATGACATGTGGGCCAATCCGCAATGCACGCCTATGCCGGATCCGCATCTGAGCCAGAAGCTGTCCGAGATGGGGGCAAAAATAATCTTCCAGGCGATCAACGGCGGGCGCAACGGCAGCGACTGGTCGCGAAATGTGTATTGGCCTTTTCACGAAACGAATCTGCGGATTCGCGCCCGCACCGGCAAGTTGTGGATTGTCACCTCCGACAACTGCCACCCGACGAACATCCCTTGCTCGGCACCTTCGGGCGTGTTGAAACCCGATGGTCAATGGGCGATTCAAGCGCCGAAACAAGGGGAGCACATCGTAACGTACACCATCGAATTGGATTGAAGTGCCCGACTCGACTTGGGAGCAAACGACAATGATATCCGAACCCCTTACGCGACACTTGCTGCTTTTCGTGTGCGTCGCGACGGCGATTCTTTTTCTGAACACGCAGACTCGCGCGCAGGACAAGGACTTCAATGCCTATCCGGAACCCGTCGCCAAGTACCTGCATCGCATCTACGCCGCGGAGCATCGGCAGTATGCCTTCCGCGAAGACTATCCGGGCGGAATCGAAGCGTGGCGATCGGACGCGCGACCGGTGCTTTGCGGGTTGCTTGGATTGGACAAGATCGCGGCTACGGTCGGCCAGCATAAGCCGCGCGTCGAACTCCACGAAACAGAAGACCTCGGCGATTGCACGCGGCAGCAAGGCACGATCGAAACGGAGCCCGACGTTCGCATCCCGTTCTGGTTACTGAAACCGAAGGGCGACGGGCCGTGGCCGCTGGGCGTGTTCCCGCACGGACATGATTCGGTCGGACACGACACATCGGCCGGAGTCTACGCCAACGAGACGCTTCGCAAGAGGGGAATCGAAGAAGATCGCGACGTGGCAGTCCAGGCCGCCAAACGCGGGTTCCTTGCCATAGCGCCTGCCGTGCGCGGGTTATCCACGGATGGGGTTCCAGACTTGCACGACCGGCATGGCCGGCGATCTTGCCGCAGCCAACTGATGCACTGCCTGCTCGCCGGGCGGACCGCGATTGGCGAGCGAGTCTGGGACATGCAACGAGTTCTTGATTGGGCGGTTGCCCTGCCGGAAGTGGATTCCAAACACGTACTGATGATGGGCAATTCCGGCGGCGGCATGGTGACGATCTACACAGCCGCATGTGAACCGCGGATCACCATCGCTGTGCCTAGTTGTTCGTTCGCACCTCTGACGAGCGAAGCCGGCTACATTTTCCATTGCGACTGCAACATGGTGCCCGGCTTGTTCCGGTTTGGCGACCTGTCCGACGTGGCTGGTCTGACGGTCCCACGGCATCTGTTGGCCGTCAGCGGTCATGGCGATGCACTGCACTCGGACGCTGCCATCGAACAGGCTGCCGGCCGAGTCCGAACGATCTATCGCGCGGCTGGCTGCCCCGACCGCTTCGATCACCGTTGGGGCAACGACGGACATCGATTCTACAAGGACCTGATGTGGCCGTTTATCCTGGAAGCGATGGAAGGCTCGCGATGAGCGTCCCGGATTTTGGCCGCTTCGTTGACTAGAGAAACCAACATGAAACACACGTCACTTGTTCTACTGACCACGCTGTGCACGGGTATCTCGAACGTGTCGATTGCGGCAGAGACGTCCAGAGTGCCAGTCGACAACGCCGACCGGATCAGGCCGTACGTCAAGGATGTGCGGTACTGGCAATACAAGGGCGAGCCCGTGTTGCTCTTGGGAGGCACGAAGGATGACAACCTCTTCCAGATACCGGACCTCAAGCAGCACCTCGACCTGCTGGCCAGCGTTGGCGGCAACTACGTGCGCAACACGATGAGCGCACGGTTAGATAAGGGCTTCGAGGTTCATGCATTCCGCCGCTTGCCGGACGGCAAGTACGATCTGGATGGATGGAACGACGAGTACTGGACCCGATTCGAGAACCTGCTTCGTTGGACCCACGAGCGAGATATCATCATTCAGATCGAGCTATGGGATCGGTTCGACTACACCGACGCGCGCGGGGCGAACCACTGGCAGGTAAGTCCGTATAGGCCGCAGAACAACATCAACTACACGGGCGAAGAAACCGGTCTGGCCGATCGGTATCTCGACGATCCTTGGCGCGACAAGCACCCGTTCTTTCACACAATTCCTGGGATGAAGAGGTACGACAAGAAGTACGACATGCTACGACATTACCAGGAGCAGTTCGTCGCCAAGATGCTGTCGCACAGCCTGAGCTACGGCAACGTGCTGTACTGTATGGACAACGAGACCTCGACGTTACCCGAGTGGGGCCAGCATTGGATGGGGTTCATCCGCAAGGCCGCTGCCGAACAAGGCGTGGATGTTTACGTCACCGACATGTTCGACGACGGCTGGAAGCCCGAGCGATCCGAGAAGATCCGTCTGGAACTGGACCACCCGGAACTGTACTCCTTTGTCGAGATTTCCCAGGTCAATAGCCGTAACTTCGGCGAAGATCATTGGCGGCGGCTTCAGTGGGTGGTCGAGGAGGTCAAACGTCATCCTCGGCCGATCAACAACACGAAGATCTATGGCGCCGGCAAGACGTCGTGGGGTTCGGGGGAACCGGAAAACGGTGTCCAGCGCTTTTGGCGAGACATTATCGGCGGATGTGCCAGCGCCCGTTTCCATCGCGACGGAGGCGGTACGGGCCTGCAGCCGATCAGTCAGGCGAGCATCAAAGCCGCGCGAAAACTGGAATCCCTGGTCAAACTGTGGGACGTGGAACCTCGCAACGACCTGCTGGAAGATCGCTCAGAGAACGAGGCTTACTTGGCCGCCCGGCCGGGCGAAGCCTACGCTCTGTATTTTACCGATGGCGGCTCCGTGGGTCTCGACTTGACCGGCAGCGAAGGCGAATTCCAGTTGAGTTGGATCAACGTCGGGACGGGAGATTGGGCTGACAAACAAATGCTGCAATCCGGCAACGTAGTAACCATTGCTGCACCGGCCGCGGGCGGTTGGGTCGCCGCAATCACGAGACATGATTCACAGGACTGAACAACTTCGCACAAGGGGCGCGCCCTGTTGTGCAGCGATGCCTGTTGTGTCGCGGTCTCACGACCGCAAGGTCTCCAGGAATCGGGGCAGACCTGCGGTCGGGTTAGTGGGCCGATCAGGAGACCCGGCCCACAACAGGGGGACTTCCATCGAGACGCCGCGCGGTTCGATCTCGCGCTGACGTCGAAACTTCGCGTTTCCGTCTAATCCGTGGCGGCCCTGAATCCGTGGGGAAAAAGGGACCGGGAACTCCCCACGGATTCAGGGCAGCCGCGGATTGATTTCGTACCAGATCGCAAGATTCCCAACTTTTCACACGGCAATGGAAATCTCGCTTGGTGCCAGTTGGCGCCTGTATCTACAGCCTGTAGTATTACATTTGTAGATTAGGGCAGAGGGCGGCGATGGGAGAGTCGTTCTAGTGTTCTTCGGAATCCGCGGAAGGAGCTGACAGGATGGGCAATCGGCTTTACGGCCGACAACTGGCGATCATGCGCGTGCTGTGGAAACAGGGCGATGCGACCGTGGCCGAAGTCCAGAGCGAATTGGAGGTGGAACGGCCTTTGGCCTACAGCACGGTCGCGACGGTGCTGGCGCGAATGGAGCGGAAAGGACTTGTTGCTCATCGGGCGGAGGGTCGCACATTTGTGTACCGCGCTGCCGTGTCCGAAGATGGTGTCGGTAGTTCGATGCTCGGCGAGTTGATCGAGACCGTTTTCGGCGGCAGCTCCACGCAACTGGTCAGTCATCTGCTGGAAAGCCGCGAGGTAGACTCGCGCGAGTTGGGTGAGATCAAGAAGCTGGTGGAACAGCACGAAAAGAAACGTCACAACCCGCGCAAGGGGTGACGTGATTCGCTTTCTGTGTTATTCGAGTCGTTCGAGTGTCTTTGAAAAAGGAGAGACAACATGAGTGTGTGGACAAGGTCGTGGTATGGTCTGCTGGCGTTCGCGATGCTGGCGGGAACGCTGGGCTTGCTCATTCGCAACGCCGGGTCCCAAGAAGAAGGACACGAGCATGCCAAGCCGATCGTCGTGAGTGAAGAGGCTTCCGATGAAAACCCGTTCAAGTCGCGGAAGGCCCCCGAGCGAAAGGAACGCGAGCGTCCCGAGGCGAAGGAACGTGAACGAGGCGAACGGCCAACGGAGCGAGACATTCTGAAGCAACAAGTTGAAGTTTTTAAGATCGCTTTGCACGCGTTGCAGGAGGCGAAGAAGGCGGACGCCGCCGACGTGCTCCAGCGGGCGATTCGCGCTCGAGAGGTCACACTCGAGGAGCGTCGGGATGACGAGGCGCACATGATCCGTGAACGTGCGCCAAACCGAGGCCAGTTGGCCGAGATCCTTTCGTTGGCCGCGGGGCTTTGGCGCGAGTTCAAGAATGAAGAAAAGGCCGCGGTTGTAGGTCGCGTTGCAGAAGAGTTCGCTCGCCAACCCGGAGAACGGGACGCTCAGCGCAAGCGAGCCGAGCAAGGGGCGCGGGAGCGCGCCGAGCGGCCAACCGAACGCGAAGTAGCGGGGCGACACCTCGAAGTGATGAGGCTGGCGTTGCCTGCACTCCGGGAAGGTGAACGCGGCGACGCGGCGGAGCTGTTGGAACGAGCGATCCGCGCCTTTGAGGTCATGCTCGAGGGACGCCGCGACGACGAGGCGCAGCAGATCCGCTCACGCATGCCAAACCGTGGGCAGTTAGCGGAGATTCTAACAATGGCCTCGAACCTGTGGCGCGAGTTCAACAACCAAGAAAAGGCAGAGGTCGTGGGTCGGCTGGCGAAAGAACTCGCCGGCAAAGGCGAACGCGAACAGGAGCGAGAACGGCCGGACAGGGAGCGGCGCGAGGTTGCCGAACGAGAACGCCCGCGAGCCGAAGGGCGTCCGCCCGAACTCGCCAGACGACACCAGGAGTTGGAGGAGCAGGCGCGGGCCATTAAGCGCGAGCTTGAAGGGCTGCGTGACGATCAAGACGAAGAGGCTCGCAAACTGCAAGCCAAGTTACGTCAGATTACCGCGCACATGCAGGAAATGCAGCGAGTACGCCGCGGTCCTGAGGGCGAGCGCGATAATCTCCGCGGACGCCTGCACGAACTGGAGCAGGCCTTCGTTCGAGCTCAAGAGGCGGGCAAGGAAGACGAAGCCGCACGCCTTAAGCGGCAGATGCAGGAACTTGTCCAGCATCTGGAGAAGCCACCCGTCCGACGTCCAGCCGCCCAACCTGCCCCGCGGACTCCGGAAGAAGTGGAGCGTCTGAAAGGCAGCGTTCGCGAGTTGAGCGGGCAGATGAACGAGCTGCGTCGCGAAATGGCCGAAATGCGACGGCTCCTCGAAGCGCTGGTCGAAAAGAAGCGCGAAGAGCGGTAGACCCAGTGCGTTGTCCGTACCGAGTAACTCGGTCTGCGAGATGAGACACACGTCTCGCAGGCCGAGACGGGTATCGGTGCCAGGGCTTCTGCAATCATCGTTTGACCGCTGGAGTCTGCATGATTAGTAGGTCCCGCTTGCCGAGCGGGACCTGGAGCGCTACCAGACCTCCCCATGCCAGGTCCCGCTTGCCGAGCGGGACCTACACACCATCAATTGCGACTCTTTCTGCGGCCTCCTCCGGGTCGCGGTCAAACGAGCATTCTTTGCGCAACTTGTTCAACACAACGATACTCTTGCCAGACGCAGCTCAAGATCGACCGAGATACAATAGCCAGGATACTGGCCGGAGAGACTCTAGGATAATGACCAATAGACAAATGAAGCGTTGCTTTCTAGCCGCTGTTGTGGCTCTCGTCTTGCCTTGCGTTTCTCGGGCCGAGATGAGAACGTGGTCGGACATCACTGGCAGATTTCAGACCGAGGCGGAGTTTGTCGACCTTACAGACGGGGCCGTCAATCTGAAGAAAACCGACGGTGAGGTCATCTCCGTTCCTTTGGACAAGCTGAGCGCCGCCGATCAAGCATACGTCAGGCGACGGACCGGCGGCGAGTCGCCGGCCAGTTCGACGTCAGACGCGTTGGTCGAGTTTCTCAGCGGGGCGAAAGTCCACGGAAGAATCACTGCCAGAAACGACCAGGCCATTACGGTTGCACTGAAAGTCGGCGGACGCAACTTGACCAGGCAGTACTCTGTTGACGAGATTCGGTCTATCACGATCGACGGGCGCCGGGAGGTTCTCGGCGGAGCAACTGGCGAAGGTGCATCTTCGGACGGGCATTCTGATACGGCGTTGTCCGACGGTGATACTCGACGCAGCCGCGCTGAAATCGAACAGGTTGTCGACCGATTAGGCCGGACTCCGCCGGACTGGTGGGATTCAACGCCGCTCGATTACCCGCAAACGCTTGATTTGTCCTGGCCCAGGAAGGCGCCACCCCCTTGGAACCCTCGAAAGAACGTCAGTCAGTACCTGTTCGACATGGTCCAGCCCAACTCGAGCAAATGGCGGGGAGGCGTCCGACTGATACACCATCTGCTGGAGATGCACGAGGACGATCAGGAAAAGCGTCAGCGGGCGATGATGACGCTGGGCAGGTTGTACTACCACCTGCTGCGTGACTATGCCCGCGCGGCGTTTTGGTGGCGTCAGGCGGGCGTCGAACGGAGTGGCCAGACTCCGCAGGGCGTCCAGTTGGCCGACTGCTACTGGAAACTAGGCAATAAGCAGATGGCCTTGGATCTGCTGAACAAGAACTCGGTCTACTACTCGACGATCAAGCTCCTGGCCGACATGGGCGAAACGGAACGCGCACTTCGGATAGCCGAAGCCGGGGCTCGCGGCAATCTGCCGGATCTGGCCTACCTGCACGCCGGCGATGCCTGTCGGATCGACGGGCAGTCCCAGCGAGCCATCGAGTATTACGAAAAGGTCCTCGACGTTCGGCCAACCGGCAAACGGGCCAAAGGGATCCAGCGAAACCATCAACGCGCGAGGGAGAACATCGCGGCCATCAAAGTCTTCGACACGCTGGACCTTCGGCGAGTGCCCGACGGAGTCTATCGGGCCCGCACTCCTGCCTTTGCCGCAGAAATCCACGTCGAGGTGACTGTCCAGGGTGGGCGCATCGAAGACGTGACGGTGACAAAGCACCAGGAGAAACAGACGTACACGGCGCTGACTGAAACACCGAGGAAGATCATCGAAAAACAGGGAGTCAAGGGAGTAGACGCAACTTCCGGCGCCACGATCACGTCCGAGGCGATCATCAACGCCACGGCCAAGGCACTGGCTTCTGCAATAGGCGGCTAATGCCGTTTTGCGGTTTGTGAGTTTCGCTTCCCAAGCAATCGAATCTCACGCGGCACTACGCCTTGTCTGCCATCGCGCCCCAGGGTTCGATTTGGCGGAGCTTCTTCGGTTTGAGCGATTGGTAGCAGTCCGGTAGGTCGAAACGTGACAGGACGTTCGGCAATATGGTTGACAGCGGCCAAGCGTAATCTTCCGATTCGGTGATGTCTCGGTACGAGGTGAGTGCGTTCTTTAGCGTTACCTGTCTCACTTGGTCGGAAAGTACTGCGGCAAAAGTGGCGGCCAAGGCGCCCCAGCCTTTGGCGACTAGATGAACATCGTTGTGGCCGATGGCTGCCAGCCAATCGAGTACGCGCAATATGTCGTGTGTCTTTTGGCCCACGTACGGCCGGTCCAGCATCAGGCTGTGCATGGCGTAGAAAAAGTCCGATCCATACGGTTGCAGGAAGGAGTTGATTCCGCATGTGTCCGGCTGGGATTCGCCGATGCCGCGGACGTCGCAGGTGAATAATGGCGTCTCCGGTTCGGATTCGATTACTTCACGGACAAGCGGTTCATCGCGCAATTCGACATCGCTTGACATGTGCGCGACGTACAGCACGGCTCGCTTGCCGCCGCGAGGCGGACGCGAGTACCAGCGCTCGCTTGACAGCCGATACACCAACGCCTGAATCGCGGGTTCCGTTTCCACTGCGTACGCGATGGCGTGCGGCAATGGATACTGGCGCGAACGAAGGTAACGTAGGATGCGGTAGTCGGGAACACCTTCACGTGGTGGCAGTTTGAGTACATCGGTTATGGCCCGTCGCAACGCCTCGCCTTCGATCTTGCCGCGCGAAGCGGCCAGTTGCTTGGATTTGGCTTGTGTAAACGTGAATACCGTTTTTGCGCCCAGCTCGGCCACTTGGCCCTTTGGCGTACACCACAGCGTCTCGTCTTTCTCGATGACGATTTCCGGCTCGGTCGTCGCATCGGAGATCTTCGTCGCGCCGTTGAACCAGCGGTACATGGCCTCGCGGTTCTCCTGCGAGTAGCCGTGGTACGTCGGACCGATGAACAGGGAAACGTTCTCTTCGGCTCCGAGCAACCCGTACAACCGCTTGAGCCGTCGGAGAGTCTCCTCCGAGCCCCGCGCATCGAAGTAGTCGCGTTCTTTGGCAAGAATGATCACCGGCTTCGGCGCCATTGCGGCTAGGAAGTCGTCGTGGTCCAGCCCGAATGCCACGGCCTTCGGTGGGCACTGTTCGGTGTCTTGAGGCAGTTCGTTTTCCAGGTTGCGGCGGAAGGTGGACACGAAGCAAGAAGGCGCGGCCATCGTCCATCGCTGTTCCACGCCGCACAGCCACGTGGTCATTGTGCCGCCGCCCGAGTTTCCGGTAACGCCGATGTGGGCCTTGTCGACTTCCGGACGAGTCAGCAGGTAGTCGAGCGCGCGGATGCCATCCCAGGCTCGCCACATCCCCAGGAATTCTCCGACCAGAAACTGTTGGTTGCCGGCGATCAGGTGTTCGGTTACTCCCGGCCGGAAGCGTGGCGACAAGTCGTCCTTCACATATTGCAGACGCTCGCCCTGGCCGATGGGATCGTAGATCAGGCACGCATATCCCAGTCGGGCTAAGCCTTGGGCGAACGACTGGTACGCTTCGGACGCCTTGCCGTTGTTCGAATGACCGCATGTGCCGACAACGCCCGGTACCGGGGACTTGCGGTCTTTCGGCAGGTAAAAGTTTGCAGTGACGGGAAATCCCGGACGGGAGTTGAAAATGACCTTTTCGATTGTGTATACATCGCGATCGACGACCCCTGTGATGCGTGCGTCGAGCGGCGTTCGTTCCGGCTCGGGGCCAAAAGAGCGGCGGATCTTCGCCTGGATGGATTTGACGTAACGCTCGGCGTCCTTTTTGGTCTTGAGTCGCGCCTTTGCTTCCAGACCTCGTTGCTCGGCGGCCCGAAGCTGATCGACGAAGAATTCTTGAACCATGCGAGGAAAACGGTTCAGCGGCAGCAGGTCTTCAGCGGCATCGGCACTCCGGGTCATTAGCAACTGTACAAGCGGCAGACCCAACGCGTGGGCACCGGCCGCCCGCAGCAAATGGCGTCGGTTAACCTGGTATTGACGGCAATTGGCTGGCATTGCGTCGTGGTGGCAGGACATGATGGTGTTCCTTTCCGCGGCGAGAATCTCGAAAATCGGCCCCCGACAGGTAACGGTCCAAGCAGTATACCGGTCTCAGCCGGAAAACTGAGGGGGTCGGTTCCGCCCCTGCCGGCATTTTTTCGATGTAGCCGAACGTAGGATTCTAAGGACGTAACACTTGCGTTAAACTGAATTTGGGTAAGAATAGTGTACATCTCCGGGATTCGACGGGCCGACCGATTGTGGTAGGGTAGTGTTCTTGTGAATCCCGTGCTCGTGGACGTAAGCTGAGCTTTTCATGTCGTCCAAGGTTGCCATTGCGTTTCTTGACAGGTTGCACCGGAGCGGCCTTGTTTCCGAAAACAAGGTGCCCCAGCTCCGTGAAGACCTAGAGCAGCGGGGCGTCGACTTGGATGCCCCTGGCGCGGTCGCCGATGCGTTGGTCGAGGACGAGACGCTTACCCGATGGCAGGCTGAGAAGCTGCTGCAGGGCAAGCATAAGGGCTTCTTTCTGGGTTCCTACCGATTGCTGCGGCCGCTTGGCAAAGGCGGCATGGGAGCTGTCTTCCTGGCGGAACACGAAATGATGCGCCGCCGCTGTGCCATCAAGGTGCTTCCGCACAGCAGTATCAAGGAAGGTTCATCCGTACTGCAGCGGTTCTACGTCGAAGCCCAAGCTGTCGCGGCGCTGGATCACCAGAACATCGTTCGAGCCTACGACGTCAGCAAGGAGATTAAGGACAAAAAGGAGATCCACTATCTGGTAATGGAATACGTGGATGGAGACGACATTCAGGGCATGGTGAACGAAAGCGGTGAGATTGACTGCATCAAGGCGGCCGATTTCGTTCGCCAGACGGCCAACGGATTGGCGCATGCCCACGAAAACGGGCTCGTGCACCGCGACATCAAACCCGCTAACTTACTGGTGGATACGAAGGGCGTCGTCAAGATCTTGGATCTTGGGTTGGCCAGGTTCTTCGACGATAGCGATGAGGCTTCGTTGACAAAGGAGCACAACGAGACGGTTCTGGGAACGGCAGACTACCTGTCGCCCGAGCAAGCGTTGAACAGCCACGATGTCGACCATCGAACCGACATATACAGCCTCGGATGCACCGCCTACTTCATGCTGACCGGCCACCCGCCCTTCCCGGAAGGTACCGTGGCACAGCGACTGGTCGCTCATCAGGTCAAGACACCGACGCCGATCACCGACGAGCGTGCCGATGCCCCTGCAGATCTGGTTGCCATCGTCGACAAGATGATGGATAAGAAGGCGGAAGAGCGTTTCCAGACCGCATCGGAAATCGCCACCACATTGTCGGCATGGCTGATCGAGCACGGCGGCGAGGAGTGGAAGCGACGGCACTCCGAGATTGCCGGCGACAGCGGCCTCTTGAGGATGTTGTCGCAGCGCGAACCGACACGCGCTATGTCGTCGCCGACGGCTGAAACGGCGGAACTGGGATTGGCACCGTTGGCGGACGACGCGCCGAAGCCAGCCGATTCGTCCGTTGCTAAAGGAAGTGGCTCTTCGATCCACGACGACATTGCACTGGCACCGGATGAAGACGAAGTCGAAATCAATCCCGAGGCCGCTGGCGAAGTGGAACTTCCGCCGTTGGAGGAGCCGGATGAAGTCGCGCCACTCGCGGCGGACGAGCCGTTAGCCGACCTGGCCGCGATGGGCGAACTGCCTTCGCTGGATGAAGCCGAAATGCTCGGGTCGCTCGATTCGCTGGGAGGCGACGACATGTTGTCGTCGCTCGACGCGGCGGACCTCGGGTCGCTCGATCAAGAGGACCTGGAGCCGGCGGGCAGCGAGGATCCGCTGGGAGCCATCCAGAGCGACTTGCAGTTGCCGGTGACCGCTTCGCCCCATTCGTCGACAAGACTTCGTCAGGACTCGGCCGTCACGTCCAAGCCAGCACAGGGCGGAATCAAGTCCATTGGACTTCCCATCCTGATCGGCATTGTTGGCGGCCTACTGCTCGTGGGCATCATTATCTTGTTCTTTATGTTTAGCACCTCGGACGACCCGGCTCCCGTGCGGCCATTCGTTCCGCCCGGCCCAGTGGCCGAGGATCCGAAAGAGCAGCCAGACGATCCGCCGAAGGAGCCGATCGAGGAAAAGCCAGATGTCGCGCCCAAGCAGCCTGGCACCGGCGACGAGAAAGCGGACACAAAGCCAAAGAAGACCGGACGCAAGGGGAAACAAAGTACGGAGCAACCGGCGGATCCACCGAAGAAGGACGGCGACGGACATGGCACCCAGGAAGTGGTCAAGCCACCGACAAAGCCGGACGACCCGCCAGCCGATCCGCTGGAGAAGACACCGAAGAAGGACGGCTCGATCGACCCGGACGACGCGTTGGCAAAAGTCGATCCAAAGCCGCCGGAAGTCGCACCACTTTCCGATGCCGAACGGAAGAAGATGTTTGCCGAGATCGAAGTGATTTCGGTGGATTGGAAAGCGGATATGGGTACCGAGAAGAAGAAGCAGCCGAAGCCCAATCCAGTCCTGAACCAAGTCGGCATGATTTGCCGGCAGAAGCTGGAGGACGCGACAGAGAAGCTGAAGTGGGGAATGGGGACCGGTGCCAGGAGCGTTTTGACGCTTACCATCGCGGCGAGGACCGACCGCGACATGGTCGCGCTGGGCCTGATGGGCGATCTGAAGGTTACCGACGCCAACTCGCAATCCCACAGCGTATGGACCCATCAGGCCCCGATCGCCCAATTCAGTCTTCGCGCGAGTCCCACCACCGTCTACGGCATGGTGCGAAAGGAAGCGGGCAAGTTCTTCGACCAACTGGAACGCGATCACCGAAAGGCCGTGGAAGAGGCCGGCGGGAATTAACACGGCAGGGCCTCACTGGGGGGTGTCGGGTTTCGGGTGTCAGGTGTCAGGCAGAAAAGAGCTGTAGAAGCCGAGAACTGAATCCCGTCACGACGGCAGCGATACCAGACGGCGAGCGTGAAGCAACGGCTCGCTTCTCTCACAAGTCACGCAGGCTCGAAACGTAAGCAAAGAACGGACGGCAGTTTCCACTCGCCTGCGCTTCTTCATGTTCCGCATTTCAGGGAAAGTCACGAGAGATCATCGCGGACTTCTGGGCTAATCGAACAACTTATCACTATCCCGTTCACGGGGAAGGGTGCCGCGTAGGCTCCTGTTGGGCGAAAACCGTAGTGTTTGCCTGCAAATGCTCGATTCCGCCGTCATCTGGAGGGGCGATAGGTAGCCCGATCACCGAGTAACAGCCGTCGCGTTGGAACAACTGACTGCCAAACTGGAGAAACATCTCAGCGACGACAAGTTGGGCACTTCGTAAGGCAACGGGGAGTACTAACAGACCGGCCCACAGCGGCACTGATCGCAGCGCGCCAGCGTGTCTGCTCTGGCCCGTACGCGACGATGGAATCCTTCGAGGCCGACTGGGAGCTTCTCGACGAATCTCGCGTGGACTACGGCCCCGAGATTCACGGGGAAAACGCCGTGTCCATT
>JACKQG010002321.1_pt1 | contig 25069 bp, 26 predicted proteins | sample 8237621 | NCBI WGS metagenome assembly JACKQG01 (sample SAMN15677084, study PRJNA649215) | marine metagenome | biome: marine; feature: Black Sea; material: saline water; isolation source: suspended particulate matter (SPM) from the Black Sea western gyre | collected 2013-06-09/2013-06-10 | depth... | reverse complement strand
TAAATAGCCCATGTGAACCTGAATTGCTGTGACCCGGAATTCACTTATGTAACCTGCTTACTAACGATTGATTCATATAACAGCGTTGGCATACTTAGAATAGCGAATTAATTGATTTTTCAAGTCCGCTTGAATCCATTTTTAGCAAATTTAGCAATTCCCGGCGGGTACCATGGGTTACAAATTCATCGGGAAATCCCACCGGTAACAATTGACCTTTGTAACCGTGATTGCTTAACCAATTTAGTGCACCTTCCCCGAACCCTCCGGTTAAGGCACCTTCTTCAAGTGTTACAATTTTAGTGAATCGTTTTATTGTGTTATTCAAGTATTTATTATCGAAAGGCTTTACAAATCGGCAATTGACAACTTCACAGGAAATGCCTTTTTTGGCCAGTTTTTCAGCCACCTCAAGGGCCGTATAAACCAGGGGACCAACTGCTAAAATAACAATGTCGCTTCCTGGCCGTTCAACCGCCCAACTACCTATCGGTAATAATTCCACCTGTCCGGCCCGAGTAAATTCCACCGCACTTGCTTTGGGATACCTGATGGCAAATGGTCCGTCATTGTAATTAAGAGCTGTATAAAGTAAATGGCGCAATTCATTCCCATTCTTGGGCGCAGCCACAATCATTTTAGGTATCATGCGCAAGTACACCAAATCAAAACTTCCATGATGAGTAGGACCGTCTTCCCGAGCCAAGCCTGCCCGGTCTAAACAGAAAATAACCGGCAAGCGCTGAATGGCAATATCATGGATAATATGATCGTAAGCGCGTTGTAAAAAAGTGGAATACACTGCCACGATAGGACGAATATTTTCCGTAGCGAGGCCACCGGCAAAAGTCACCGCATGTCCTTCGGCGATGCCCACATCAAAGTAACGGGTCGGAAATTCTTGAGCATAGGGTGCCAGTCCAGTACCTTCCCGCATCGCAGCAGTAATGTAAACCGTATCCTGGCGATTGCGAGCGATTTCGCAGGCCAGCTCGCTAAATGCATCCTGAAATGACGGTACCAAAGACTGAGGTTCAGATTCGTCGGCAGAGTTGTGATTGCCGGAAATTCCATGATATTTTACAGGGTCCGTTTCCGCTACTCCCAATCCTTTACCTTTTTTTGTATTAATATGTAATAATACCGGCGTTTTAATGTCTTTAATATTCTGTAATGTTGTCACCAATTCATCGAGATCATTCCCATCAATGGGACCAAAATAGCGAAAGCCCAGTTCATCAAACAGGATACCTGGTACCAGCAAATTTTTAAGACTCTCTTCAATTTTTTTCAAGCCCATCCGTATCGCATTTTTTCCGATCGGAAGCGTACCAGTCCAATTCCATATTTCGTCACGTATCCGGTTGTACAATGGATTGGTTTGAATACGATTCAGATAGGTACGCATTGCCCCCACATTGGGACTGATGGACATCTTGTTATCATTTAAAATAACAAGGATTTGTTTCCGTAATGATCCGGCATTATTGATCCCTTCAAATGCCAGACCGCCAGTCATTGCACCATCTCCAATCACTGCTACAACACGAAAATCAGTATTATTTTGATCCCGGCCAGCGGCTATCCCCAGTGCAGCAGATATGGAAGTTGAGGCATGACCGGCACCAAATGAATCATATTTGCTTTCCGAACGTTTCAGAAATCCACTTAGTCCTTGATATTGCCTGATTGTGTGAAATTTATCCCGGCGTCCAGTTAAAATTTTATGGGCGTAAGCCTGATGTCCTACATCCCAAACAATTTTATCTATGGGCATATCGTAAACATAATGCAAGGCTACTGTTAATTCAATTACACCTAAAGTAGGCGCTAAATGTCCTCCGGTTTCATTCACAATTGAAATTATATAATCCCGCAGCTCCCGGCACAGCAGCTTCAAATCAGTTAAGGACAACGGTTTAAGGTCGGCCGGACTATGAATGCGCGCTAATACTTTATAATCCATGTTAGTTTTAGATATCATTCGCTTTTATTACTGCAAAATGCCATTTGGTGGAAGAGAGTTACATCGTCTAATTCAGGATGAAAAGTAAGTCCGATATGACGCCCCTGCCTAACCGCTACCGGTTGGTGGCGGTATTGCGCAAGAACCTCTACTTCCGACCCGGTTGCAGTGATCTGAGGTGCCCGGATAAATGTTGCCGGAATTATTTCCTCACGGTTGCCATAATTAACCACTAAATTATCAGTAAATGATTCAATTTGCCGCCCGTAGGCATTGCGTTCCACTTGCACATCTAATATACTCAGATTATCAATACGCATATCACCCTGCTGATTGCCCATCATTATCAGGCCGGCACAGGTTCCCAGAACGGGGAACTCATCTGCAAACTCCAACAGTGATTGGCGAAATCCGGTTGCTTTGATCAATTTGGTCATTGTAGTGGATTCACCGCCAGGAATTATCAAACCCTGCACATCGGACAACTGCTGCGGGTAGCGCACAAGTACCGGTAGCAAGTCCAGCCGGGATAATACCTTACTATGTTTAGCATAATCACCCTGTAAACCAAGCAGGCCAATTTTCACTACCAGCCACGCTCCTGCATTCGTTGTTCAGCAGGAATTTCGGCAATATCCAATCCTTTCATAGCACTTTTCAATCCGGTGGAAACATCTGCTAATTTCTTTGGATCATCATAATAGGATACTGCCTCAACGATTGCTCTGGCACGGTGGGCAGGGTCTTCACTCATGAATATTCCGGAACCCACAAATACTGTTTCAGCTCCCAACTGCATCATCAACGAAGCATCAGCGGGAGTAGCTATTCCACCAGCCGCAAAATTGGGTACCGGCATTTTACCGGTACTCGCCACCTGTTGAACTAGGTCAAATGGCGCTCCCAGTACTTTGGCCTGAGCCATTAATTCTTCCGTACCTATTATGGTAAGTTCTTTCATTTCGCTTTGCACCCGCCGCATATGACGAACAGCTTCAACAATATTACCACTACCCGCTTCACCTTTGGTGCGAATCAGGACAGCTCCTTCTCCGATTCGGCGCAAGGCTTCTCCCAGATCGCGACAACCACAAACAAAGGGTACTTTAAAATCATATTTCCAGATGTGATTGGCCTCATCAGCCGGTGTTAATACTTCACTTTCATCAATAAAATCAACTTCCAGCGCTTCCAGTATCTGCGCCTCGGCGAAATGACCGATCCGACACTTAGCCATCACAGGAATAGAAACTTTATCCTGAATTGCCTTAATCATTTCAGGGTCGCTCATTCGGGCGATACCACCATCTTTTCTGATTTCAGCGGGAATCCGTTCTAACGCCATTACGGCAACAGCTCCGGCATCTTCAGCAATCTTGGACTGTTCCACGGTGGTCACATCCATGATTACACCACCTTTAAGCATTTCTGCCAAACCTACTTTTACTTTAAACGATCCTTTATCCATAACTAACATCCTGATTCTGCTGTTTAACAATTTTTTCAATCGTCTGGGTAACCTCTTTAATTACCGTATCCGGCGTGGACGCCCCGGCCGAGATACCCGCTGTTTTGATATTGACAAACCATTTGGGGTCCAAATCTTCCGCTGCCGTCACTTGATAGGAACGGTCATTTCGACTCCTGGCCAATTGGGTCAACCGCTTGGAATTAGCGCTTGTAAAACTGCCGATAATAATTACCATATCACAACTATCGGCCAATTCCATGATCTGCTCCTGATTGCGTTTGGTGGGAAAACAGATCGTATTGATAAAACGCAAATCATGAACCTTGGTCATCAATACATTGATAATCGCCTGCACATTTTCAATCGATTGGGTGGATTGGCTGACCACTCCAGCCCGTTTAATCTTGCTTAACAATTGTGCCTGATCGGGGGTAGCAATGACCGTAGCCTCTTTTACCTGGCTGGCAATACCGACTACTTCATCGTGCCCATGATCGCCAATAATAATAATTTTATAGCCCTTATCCTGCAAATTGCTTACTTCATGATGAATATCGCGTACTAATGGGCAGGTAGCATCCACAATATTTTTTCCCGTAGTACGTGCATCTTCCCATATTGATTTGGTCGTTCCGTGCGCTCGGAACAGCACCGGCTTTCCTTTCGGAACGGCAGCTATTTCGTTCACAACACGGGCGCCGGCTTCAGCCAGATCATCAACAACCTTTTCATTATGGACAATGTGACCAAGCATATATACTTCACCGTGTTCACGAGCCGTTTTGTAAGCAATATCGACTGCATCACGTACTCCGAAACAATAGCCGGCATCTTTCGCAATTGTTATTTTCATAAGTCCTGCGGATTATTCTGGGATTGCATAGAATCAATTGTAGCCTGTAATACTTTTGGCACTACCGAGTCCAGGTTGCCATCGATAACCGCACCAGCGGCAAAGGGATGTCCTCCACCGCCCATTTCCTGAGCAACTGTTCGAATATTATATTTTCCTTTGGATCTGAAGTTGATTCGGCAAGTATTGGCGCCATTCTGATACAACATCATAGCTACCTCAACCCCGCGAATCGAACGTATATAATCGGTAAAGCCATCCACGTCGGAGTTTTCTGCTGAGCATTGGATCATCATATCCTGATCAATTTTAAACCAGGCCAATTCACCGTTAAAATCAAACTGCACTGTATTTAGTATTAATCCCAACAGTTTAATACGGGGAATAGAATTTGATTCATAGATATTTTGATAAATTTTATGTGGTTGTATACCCACTCGGATGCATTCGATTGCTACTTCATGGCAACGTTCATTAGTGTTGCTGTAGCGGAAAGAACCAGTATCGTTAATAATAGCCGTATAAAGACCCTCCGCAATGGGTAACGGAAGGCTATCCGGATAGATGGGTTTAAAGAAATCATAAAGCATTTCGCCCGTGGCAGCTGCTTTTAAATCAATAAAATTATAATTGAACTGACTGTTGTTGGTTTGCACATGATGATCAATATTTATGGTAGGAATGTTATTGGCCAGAATTGGCTTGCCGACACCCCGCAATCTTTTAAAATCTCCAATATCAAACACAAGCACCAAGTCAACAGTTGCCAGCCATTCATCATGGATTTGCGGTTCATAGCATTCCACTGATTCCGCATAGGATAAAAAGGCATATTCCTTAGGTATCTCAGTAGCACAGAGGATACGAGTCTCTAACTTCAGCCCATTTAAATAATGTAGCATTGCGCTGGCACAGCCAAGCCCATCGCCATCCGGATTTTCATGGGTAGATAATAAAATCCGCTTTGCGTCGGCTATCAGTTTATGTAGTATTTCCCAATTGATCATCTTCGGCATACCCAAAAGGTTTAAATATACCTCATCTTAATGTAATTATCACAAATTCTACCGGTTTTTATTATCATAAGCAAGTAAGATCGGATAACTGTATTTCTAAGCAGGATGTTCCCAAATTGATTCATTATTACCTGCTTCCTGGTTAGTATAACGGGCCAATACAAATAAAAAATCCGATAACCGGTTAATATAAACAATTAATTGTTGGTCTATTGATTCGGTTCTGAATAATGCTACGAGATCACATTCCACGCGACGGCACACAGCTCTTGTAACATGCAGGCGCGCGGTAAATTCGTCTCCGCCGGGGAGAAGAAATTCTTTCAGTTTGGGAAGAACCGCATTCATTTGCTGTATGCGCTTTTCCAATTTGACAACCCTGTTTCTATCCAACAAATCCAGGGTCTCAGCAGGTAATGATATTTCACCGCAAATATTCATCAGATCATTCTGAATTTTCTGTAATTCCGTTTTTGTTCCTCCATCCTCCACCACAGAAATTGTTAGCCCTAATTGGGAATTTAATTCATCCAGACCACCGAGACAGCGAATTCGCAGGTGCTCCTTTCCCACTTTTTGACCGTTTCCCAACCGTGTATTTCCCCCATCACCGGTTTTAGTAGTAACTCGGGTTACTCGCATTAGAAGTAAATCAGGCTGATGATGATAAAAATCGGAATTAAAATCGGTATCGAGTACTTTAACATAAAGCCAAAGAAACTTGGCATATTGATACCAGCTTCTTCCGAAATTGACTTGACCATGAAATTAGGAGCATTGCCGATATAAGTATTGGCACCCATAAATACCGCTCCGGCAGAGATAGCCAACAAAGTCTGCTGTCCGGTAGTCATCAATGAAACCGGATCACCCCCGGCAGTGTTGAAAAATACCAGATAAGTTGGTGCATTATCTAAAAAACTGGATAATACACCGGTAGCCCAGAAATACATATAATTGACCGGATTGCCATGACTGTCCGATACCGACTTTATTACCAGACTCAGAGCACCATCCGTCCCAGCTTTGAGGATTGCTATCGCCGGGATTATTGTCACAAAAATGCCAGCAAATAATTTAGCCACCTCCATGATTGGGAACCATGAATATTCATTAGCTTTTCGTACATCCAATGATGTTATTTTCCAGCTTGCAACCGTCAGACTTAGTAACAGGACATCGCGAACAAGATTTTGCAATTCCACCTCAACATGATAAACATTATAAGATATACCGGGATGCCAGAAACCACTTAATAATACGGCACCGATTACTCCCAACAATAAAACTAAATTGACCTTGCCTTCCAAACCGAATTTAACCTTATTTACGGAATTGGAAATCTCAGTTGGAATTTGCTCTTGCCAATAGAAATATGAATCAAGTCCAAAAAATATTACCAACAGGATAGCTACTGCCGTCAACATGGGCATCAACATATTGGTAGTAGTCCAGAAAAAATCAACCCCCTTCAGGAATCCTAAAAAAAGTGGTGGATCACCCAACGGAGTTAAAGAACCACCGATATTTGCCACCAGGAAAATGAAAAAGACAATCACGTGCACATTGTTTTTACGCCATTTATTAGCCCGAATTAAAGGACGAATCAACATCATGGCAGCACCGGTAGTCCCCATCCAACTTGCTAAGATCGTACCGAGGAGAATAATTCCTGTATTCACAATTGGTGAACCCTGCAAACTTCCGGTTACTCGAACACCCCCGGAGATAGTAAATAATGCCAATAATAAGATTATAAAAGGTATGTATTCCAGTAACGATACATGCAGTAGCTCATAGACGGTAACCGATAGCCCTTGAAATATTATAAATGGAATAATCAGAATAATAGCCCAAAATGTGGACACTTTACCAAAATGATGATGCCAGAAATGTGGAGTAACCAGAGGAAATACAGCAATTGACAATAGAATACCAATAAAGGGTACCGCCCAGATTATTGATAAATGAGCGCCATCCACATGCGGTGCCGAATGATGCCCGGCAACCACATGAACAATCTCTCCTTCAGGTACATCCCCAACTGTATCCGCCAAAATAATTCCGGAAGTCAGCAATAAACTAAACAGAACTGATAAAAAGATCCGACGGATTAGTTTCATTTTCTGATTGCCTTGAAAAGTTTCATTTATTTATCGACTTAATATAAGCGCTGAAAGTACATAAATAAGGCTGTTTAATGATAGTCAAATCATCGGTAAAATCCTCGGTAAAACTATCACATGAACTGGAAAATAATTCTCTTATTTACTGCTTTGTCGGCTAATTGACAAATTAGTTTTCCGTGAAGATTTGATGGAACCGAATTTAACAAAACACGTAAATTTACTCATGCAGATGCTTATAACGATTGTGATTATGGGACTGGCCTTGGCCGGTCTGTCATTGGGTTTATTTTTTAAACGTGAACCAATCTCCGGCCATTGTGGTGGCGGTCAAAGAATAACTGTAAAAGGTGAGCTGCTAAGCTGCCCCACTTGTGACGGTGATCCGGAGAAATGCGAAAATAAATCGAGTTGACCGCTGAGATCGCAGTGAACACTGCGAACTATTTTATATAGTTTGTAATTAACAATTTAAAAATCACGAATCCTGATCGCATCTTCCGCTTTATCCCACAGCACTTCGAGGCCATCGTTCCAGGCTCCATCCTACTGCTTCTCCCGTACCTCCATTCCACTACTTTTCAGCAGCTCGAATTGATCCTTACCATCCCGCAGAATCAGCAGTGCTTCCACATCCTCCAGTGATTCAATTAATTCTAGTCCCGGCTTGACACCCATTACCATCAGGCTGGTAGCCAGGGCATCAGCAGCCATACAGGTTGGCGCTACAACAGTGGCAGATGCAACAGCGGATTCGACCGGATAACCGGTTCGTGGATCAACCACATGAGAAAATAATTGACCATCATACTCAAAATAATTCCGGTAATCTCCCGAAGTGGCCATAGCCTGATCGCTTAAATCGACAATTACCGTAAAGTCACGTCCGGGAATGGCAGCCAAAAGAGGATTATCGATACCAATCTGCCAGGGTAATTTTGACCGATTGGTACCTTTACAATATATTTCCCCCCCGATCTCAACTAAAAAATCCGCAAATCCTTCTGCTTGCAGCCAGTTTGATACAACATCGACACCATAGCCCTTGGCTATAGCACTTAGATCTATGGAAACCGTTGGATCAAGTTTAATTAATTGTGACCGGTGGACACCAATTTTCCGATAACCAATTCTGTTAAGGGTCACAGAAATTTCTTCTGGTTCAGGAGGATCAAAATGATCAACATCGGCTCCGGCTCCAAAGCCCCACAAATCGATTAATGGTCCCACCGTAATATCAAACGCACCAGCAGTTAAATGAGATACTTCCAAAGCATGAATGACGACCCTGATAAAGTTCTGCGAGACTGTAAATAGCTGCGCGGTTTTCAACCGGTTGAAAACAGAAATCTCACTGCTGGGATCCCAGCTTGACATCTGATGATTTATTTCGCTTAAAAGACTGTCAATTGCGGTCTTGATAATTACCTGATCCGGAGTTAAGCCCTTTTCCACGACTAATTTCACCAGATAGGTGGTGCCCATTGTACGGCCGATTATTACTATTTCACTCGGATTTCGACTGCACCCCGAGAGTATAATCAACAAAATAAGAGAACCAAACAGCAGTTGGGCTCTCGGGAAGATCAATTTAATCGGCACCATTAAAATTCATCATAGGCGATCATATCTTTATCTACGCCCTGATCATACAACATTTTATCCACTGCGCTGATCATCATTGGCGGACCACACATATAATATTCAATCTCAGTTGGATCTTCGTGCTTGCTCAGATAATTATCATAGACCACCTGGTGGATGAATCCGGTGGGACCAGTCCAATTATCCTCCGGTAGTGGTTCAGACAAGGCTACATTATATTTAAAATTGGGAAATTCAGCGGCAATTGCTTTAAAATCCTCATCATAGAACATTTCGCGTAAAGAGCGAGCGCCATACCAGAAGGTCACCAACCTTTTTATTTGCTTGGTATAGAACAGGTCAAATATATGACTGCGCATGGGCGCCATTCCTGCTCCGCCACCGATGTACATCATTTCCCGATCTGTTTCCTTGGCAAAGAATTCACCATATGGACCGGATACAAATACTTTAGCACCTGGCTCCAGGTTGAAAATAAAAGACGAAGCGATTCCCGGAGGAACATCAGGCAGGTTAGGCGGCGGTGACGCAATCCGCACGTTCAACATCACAATATTACCTTCCGCTGGATGGTTTGCCATGCTGTAAGCTCTGAATAGACCTTCATCATTCTTGGAATGATAACGCCACATATCATATTTATCCCAGTCACCGCGATATTCTTCAGCAATATCAAATTCACTGTAATCCAGTTCATATTTGGGAATATCGAGCTGAATATAACCACCGGCTTTGAAATCAAGAATTTCTCCCGGGGGCAATTCCAGGACCAGTTCCTTGATAAATGTCGCGACATTATCATTGGAGCGGACAATGCATTCCCATTTCTTGATATTGAAAATTTCATCGGGTATCTGAATTTTCAACGGTTGTTTCACCTTGAGCTGACAGGCCAGACGATAATGATCTTTAGCTTCGGCGCGATTGATATGACCCGTTTCCGTTGGTAATAGCTCCCCGCCACCTTCCAGTACCTGACATTTGCACTGGGCACAGGTACCGCCTCCGCCGCAAGCAGAGGGAATGAATATCTTATGTCCCGCCAAAGCAATCAATAAAGTTGAACCAGGCCGGACTTTTACACTTTTATCCTTATCGTCATTGATCAGGATTTCGACCTCGCCCTGGGGCAGCAGTTTTTTCTCAGCGAAATTCAACAGAAGAACCAACAGGAGAATAACTCCGGTAAATACAATGACGCCTGTTATTGCTGTTATCATAATTCGTTCCTATAAATCGATGCCTGAAAAGGCCATGAAGGTCATGGACAGCAAGCCGGTAAGCAACATTGTGATACCCAGACCGCGCAGAGCCAGGGGTACATTGGAATAGCGTAAACGATGCCTGATAGCTGCCATGGTGGTGATGGCCAAAAAAAAGCCCACGCCGGAACCAAAACCAAAAACGACCGATTCACCCAGATTATAATTCCGCTCAACCAGGAATAATGAACCACCCAGAATGGCACAATTAACTGCGATTAACGGCAGAAAAATACCGAGGCTAAGATAGAGCGCCGGGGTGAAGCGATCCATGATCATTTCGACTAACTGGACCATGGCTGCTATTGTTGCAATAAAAATAATGAAATTCAGGTAACTCAGATCCATATCCGGTAAACCAGCCCAAGCCAAAGCTCCATCTTTTAACAGATAAGTGTGCAAAAGCCAATTAACCGGAGCGGTAATCGATAATACGAATACAACTGCAAGACCCAATCCAATCGAAGTTTCGACTTTTTTGGAAATGGCCAGAAATGAGCACATTCCAAGGAAATAGGCCAACAGAATATTTTCAATGAAAATAGACTTAACTGCCAGACTTAAATAATGCTCCAACATCTCAGGCCTCCTCTTCCACTTTGGTTATCAAACGTTGGACCCATATGATTAATCCGAGAATGATAAATGCTCCCGGAGACAGGACCATTAGTCCGACGTTTTCGTAACCGGCGGAATAGAATGATTCCGGAATAGCTGCAAATCCCAAAATCGACCCGCTGCCCAATATCTCACGGAAAAAGGAAACGGCTATCAGGATAATTCCGTAGCCTAAAGCATTGCCAACACCATCTAAGAATGCTTTACCAACTGAATTCTGCATAGCAAATGCTTCTGCCCGGCCGAGAACTATACAATTGGTTATTATCAATCCAACGAAAACGGATAGCTGCTTGCTCATATCATAGGCATAAGCCTGCAGCACCTGGTCGGTTAAGATTACCAGTGAAGCAATGATCGCCAGCATGACGATAATCCGTACCCGACCGGGAATGAAATTACGCAGGAGCGAAATTATCGTATTGGACATGGCTAATACAAACACAACCGCCAGTGTCATTACGATAGCCGTGTCCATTTTCACCGTCACGGCCAGAGCAGAGCAGATACCGAGTACTTGAAAAGCAATCGGATTATTACTCATCAGAGGATCTTTTAAGACCTGCTGTGATTTTTTACTTAATAATCCCATTTAACCTTCCTCCATTTGATGCGTTAGTTTAAAAAACGGCAGGTAGTTTTTTAAATCTTGCTCAATGAAAATATTCATTCCCTTTGTTGTCAGCGTGGCTCCGGAAATTCCATCGACTTGATGATAAGCTTCAGCTCTGGATTCATCTACGGTACGCTTAACAATTTGAATACTGACCAACTTGCCACTGGGATCAAATATCTGTTTGCCAACGAAATTGAAAGTAAACCAGTCCTTTTCAATCTCACCGCCCAGACCTGGTGTTTCACCATGTTTATAAAAGGTGATACCCATTACCGTCTTGCAATCACTTTCCAGGGCTAGATATCCATAAATAGTGGACCAGAGACCCTTCCCGGAAATCGGAATAGCATAACCGGCCGTTTGATTATCGATCACTTTTTCGAAAACCGGGTATAATCCACTCATAGTCTTAGGATCAATATCTTCCGGTTTCATAGTATTGACCCGTTGGCCGGTTTTATCTATCACATAGCTGCGGATATTCTCCGAAAACATTTGCTGATAATCCTCGGCTGTGAGTTTAACATCGGTCTGACCTGAAATATCCAATGCTCGTAGAATATTCTTTTTTATATCCAGTTCCATGTTCAACTGCTGCCGATCTTTTAACAATGTGGCTGCTGCTGACAACATAATTCCAAGGATAATTGTCACCAAGGTGGTGAATCCCAGGGTATAACTGTTACTGCGCATAACGGGCAACCCTCTTCTTAATATTCGCTTGAACGACAAAATAATCAATCAGCGGTGCAAAGGCGTTCATTAGTAGAATCGCCAGCATCGTTCCTTCCGGATAAGCCGGGTTGATCGATCTAATAACCACAGTCAATACCCCGATCATGATACCATATATCCAGCGACCCGCATTGGTGTGGGCGGCAGTAACCGGGTCGGTGGCCATAAAGGTGATTCCGAATAGAAAACCGCCCATAACCAGATGATAGTGGGGCGGTAAAGATAGCATTGTATTTGAAGATTGTCCGGCCAGAATATTGGTCAACAAAGCTGTACCTGCTAATCCCAATAATCCACCAACTATTACCCGCCAGGAACCAATTTTTGTAAGAATAAGAAATATTGCTCCAATTAAAATAGCCAGGGCGCTGGTCTCGCTGATTGAGCCGGGAATCAATCCATAGAACATGTTGGACCAGGAATAATCGAATTGTGTAACGCCATTCAAAAGTTCTACAGCGTTTCCATTAGTCACTGCAGCCGGTACAGCTAATGGTGTAGCACCGCTGTAACCATCAGGTCCCAGCGCCCAGACACTGTCCCCCGATATTTTACCAGGATAAGCAAAGAAAAGAAAGGCGCGGGTTGTAAGGGCCGGATTGAAAATATTCATACCGGTGCCACCAAAGACTAACTTACCAATCACCATTCCAAAGGAAGTAGCCACGGCCACTTGCCAAAGTGGTATCGTGGGCGGAATAATCATCGGGATCAACAAACCGGTTACCAGAAAACCTTCATCTACTTCATGTTTGCGGATAATGGCAAAAAGAACTTCCCAGACGGCACCGGTAGCATATGAAACGATGATTATCGGTAACATTACCTTTAACCCGAACCATAAATTAGCTACCAGGCCGCGCTCAAGCCCGAAGGCCAGCGCCTGTTGATAACCAATATTAAATAATCCAAAGAAAAAGACCGGCAGGAGCGCGAATATAACGATTGTCATGATCCGCTTCAAGTCAACGCTATCCCGGATATAGGGCGCTGTATCAGTTTCTTTGTCGGTGTTGAACAGCAAAGTATCAAGCATTTCGTAAACCGGATAAAAAAGCTTTAAACGACCCTCTTCCTCGAATGCCGGTTTCATTCGTTCGCTGAATCTTCTTAAGAATTGCATAATTACATTTCCTTCTCCATAAGCTCCAATCCCTGTCGAATAACTGAACTCAATTCTATTTTACTGGGACAGGCAAACGTGGATAACGCAAAATCTTCCGGATCACATTCCAAAATACCGAGTTTTTCCATTTCTTCAACATCTTGAGCCAAAATGCTGCGGAATAGGGCATTCGGCATAATATCCATCGGCAGTACATCTTCCCAGGCATTGATCGGTACAATAGCCCGACGTCCGCCATTCAGTTTAGTACTAAAACTAAAATTTCTTTTGCCGGTTTTAAGATAAGCATTAGTAAGCGTGTATTCTCTGGCACTATTTCCAATTCGCGCCCAACCTAAAAAGGATCGTTGATGATCGATTGATAAAACAGAAATCGTGGAATGATAAAAACCCAAATAATCTTCACCTTCAGCAGCACGACCGGTGAGAACATCACCCGAAATAACGCGATTAGCGGTTGTATTCAAGTTATCCTGCACTAAATCTGATAACGGGGCACCAATTCTGGTTTGTAAAAATTCCGGTTTCTTTACAGCCGAACCGCCAATAGCGATTAGTACAGTCGGATCGTATTGGCCAGTTTTAAACAAGGAACCAAGAGTCGCCACCTGCTGAATATTGACCGTCCAGATAATATCTCCCGGAATAATCGGATCGATATGATGAATCTGAATACCAACATTCCCGGCGGGATGAGGCCCGGAAATCTGATGGATGGTAATACCATTCAGATTGTTAAATACCTCAGCAGACGAATCAGCGGGGACTGTCAGATGAACAGTGCCACCGGATAATTTTTTCAGCACCTGCATACCGGTTCGAAATTCTCCTTCACGCCCCTTCAATGCTATAGTAGGATCAATCGACAGGGGTGTTGTATCGATGCCGGAAATAAAAATCGCTTTGGGTGTGTCCTCAGGCCGGGCTGTTATATTAAATGGCCGTTGCCTAATCAAGGGCCAGAGATTAGCTTCAAGAATATACTTAATAATACCTTCGCGATTACTGCTTTCAACCACTAAAGTATCTAATTTTGCAATAGCTTCGTCATCATCTGCGGCAATAACAATCTTCTTGATGATACGTCGCTCGCCATAAATAATTTCTTTTATCGTGCCACCGGCCGGTGATGGATAATTAACCTGCGGATTCTTTTTATCAAAAAATAAGGGCGAGCCCAGCTCTACCTTATCACCTGCTTTAACAACCAGTTTCGGTTTGATTCCCAGGTAGTCAGCCGGTACAATTCCAAATTCCTGGAATTTATCAGCCATTTCGACAGCCCCGGTCGGAACACCGGAAATCCGGATATTATGACCTTTTTGTATTTTTATCTTCATTAAGCTCTCATGAATGATTATGTAAATATATAGATTTTCAAGTGGTTAAGTTCAGGCGTAGAATTATTTATCTTGTGGATCAATTTTAAAAGTGATTATTTTCTTCATATTAAGTTATTGAGTATACAGCTAACGAATAAATAGCACCAAAGAGTTACGTACCCAGTCGGCAACCGGTGCCCAATAGATACCAAAAATAAATGTTGGAACAGCTAAAATAACAGTAAGTATGGAAATCATCGAAAATTTGATCGTAATTCTTGATTCAGTATCATCTTTAAAAAACATAGTTTTCACTACTCGCATATAATAATATAGAGAAACAACACTGTTAATTACACCAATAATAGCCAGCCAGTAGAAACCAGGTCCGGCTTTGATTACAGCAGAAAAAATATAAAATTTCCCGATAAAACCGGCCGTGGGCGGAATACCAGTCAGGGAGAACATGAATAAAGTCATGATTATTGCCAGTAAAGGAGAACTATGTCCTAAGCCACTAAACGCCTCAAAGGTTTCTTTCCCGGTGTTGTTGCGAACCAGCATAAGAACATAGAATGCGCCCAGATTCATAAACAGGTACAGAAAAGCATAGATCATTATACCATAAATGCCCTGCTCGGAAAGTACCGGTAGCCCCATCATCATGTAACCGGCATGAGCAATACTGGAGTAGGCCAGCATTCGCTTGACACTGGTTTGTCGCAAGGCGATCAGGTTGCCTAACGTCATGGTAGCCACCGCTAGAACAGCCATAACCTGGGTCCACGGTATCGCAGAACTGAATAGCCATTCAGTTTCGATAAAAGTGCCTGGCGCCCCAAGGCTGGAATTGAAAAAACGTATGATCAGGGCCAAGCCAGCCGCTTTGGGTGCCACCGATAAATAAGCGGTTATGGAGGTTGGTGCCCCTTCATACACATCGGGGGTCCAATAATGGAATGGAACGGCTGAAATTTTATACCCAAATCCGGTAAATATAAAAATCGTCGCTAGTATCAGAGCCAGGTCCGCGCTGGAACCCAGACCGGCCAGGGCTGCCCGAATATCGAAGATATTGGTTGATCCGGTCAGGCCGAAAAGAATACTCAAGCCAAACAGCATTATTCCGGACGAAAAAGCGCCATAAATCACATATTTTAGAGATGCTTCGCTGGAACGACGATTTCCGCGTAGGTAACCGGCCAGCACGAAAGACATTATCGACACAATCTCAATCGCCAAATACACTAAAATCAGATCGGAAGCTGATACCATCAGGAACATACCCAGTACCATAATAGAGATCAACACATAGTATTCGCCGACTCTTTGATTACCCAAATCTTTTTCGCTGAATGATACAACAATAGTAAAGATTGTCGCCAGCAGAATCAGAAATTTAAAATAGGCACTGAACGGATCACTTACCACAGATCCCAGAAATAGGGCTACCGGTACCGACTGCTCATTAACCAGTAAGGCTACGGCAGTTAAAATTATACCGGCGATAACCCACAAACCCACCCGGTAGGATCTTTCTTCCTGGTAAAAAAGGTCAACAATTATCGCCCAGAGGATTGTTCCGGTCAGGACCAGTTCAGGTCCGAAATAATTCAGACTGAATAGATTGGTCATAATATTAATTCGATCCTGCTATGATTGGTTTAATTCCCGACATTAGAATAATCCGGTACTACCACCAAGGGTGACTACTTGTTCAATTAAAACATTAATTGTTTCCTTAATAACATTAAGAAAGGGTGCCGGATATACTCCGAATAGCAATGTAATTAAGGCCAAGGGAATAACAGTAAATAATTCACGTCCATTGATTTCACGAAGATCGCTGTATTTTTCGTTCAATTTACCAAAAAATATTCTTTGGTAAGCCCAAAGAAAATAGGTGGCATTCAGTAAAATTCCCAGCGTCGACAGAACCACAATCATCCGGAAAACAGAAAATCCGCCAATCAGGCACATGGCTTCACTTATGAAACCCGACATAGTCGGTAGTCCAAGTCCCGCAAAGAAAGCTACCATAGTTATTCCGGCATAAATAGGCATTCTGGCGGCCAGACCGCCAAAACCAGCAATGTTTCGATGATGGGCTCGATCGTAAATCACGCCGACTAAGATAAACAGCATAGCTGAGATGGTGCCATGGTTGAACATCTGAAATACGGCACCATTCATGCCGGCTTGGGCAGACATCAGATTGTTACCGCTCATCATGCCAGCAGCGATAACGGCCGACATACCAACCAGGGCAAACCCCATATGGTTGATACTGGAGTAAGCGACCAGACGTTTAAAATCTTGCTGGGCCAGGGCACACAAGCCACCCCAGATTATGTTTACCAAACCCAATAAAGCCAATGCCCCCGCAAACCACCAAACTGCTTCCGGTAACATGGCATAATTGACCCTGAATAAACCGTACAAACCCATCTTCAACAGTATTCCGGCCAGAATGACCGATATCGCCGTAGGTGCTTCCACATGCGCCAGGGGTAACCAGGTATGGAAAGGAAAAATCGGGACTTTAATTGCAAACCCAATGAATAACAGGATCCAGATCACCTTAATGGCACTCATCCCCCACCAGAGTACTCCACTCAGGACCGTTGGAGCAATTTCCGCTAGCTCAACCATATTAAATGTGTATCCGCAATTAAAATACAGAGCCAAAATGGCGATCAGAATCAACACCGAGCCAAAAAGCGTGTATAAAAAGAATTTAATTGCTGCGTATTCCCGTTTAGGTCCACCCCACAGTCCGATCAAGAAATACATGGGCAGCAGCATAACTTCCCAGAAAACATAGAACAGGAAAAAATCCAGGGCAGTAAAAACACCCATCATTCCGGTATCGAGCAGCAGCAACAATGCAAAATAACCTTTAACCATTTTATCGGTCTTCCAACTGACAAATACACTAATGAACATTAATAGTGCAGTCAACAAAACCATCGGCATACTGAGCCCATCGATGCCCAGGAAGTAGAAAATATTAAAGGACGGTATCCACTGAGCATATTCGGTAAACTGAAAACTGCCCGTTGTACGGTCAAAGGCAAACCACAGTACGATAGCCAGAATCAATTGAATACCAGTGGCAACGGCTGCGGTTATTTTTATCGTATTAGAAAACCGGTTTGGAATCAGCAAGATTGCCACTATACCAAGCACCGGTAACCAGATCAGCCAACTAAGGATGTGGAACTCCATTATTGTCCTCTCCTAAAGTTTTCCAAGAAAAATATTAGTATCTTAAGCATTAAATAACCTGCAGTATCAAGATGATGATTATTCCCAGCATGGCAAACAGGAGATAATTCTGTAATCTTCCGGTTTGGATTTGCCGCAGAGATTGCCCGGTCCTTTGGAACAGACGGCCAATCCCATTAACGATCACTTTATCCAACCCCTCCCAGTCCAACTCACCGGAAACTCTGGCCAACTTATCCGTGACCCGGCCAAATCCATCAATGAAGCGTTGATCATAGATATCCCAGTCAGTGTAGCCGACTCTTTCCGTCAGTTTTAAAAAGGGTTTGTAAATAAACCGATCATAGATCTCATCAATAAAATATTTGTTAAATGACAAACGATATAGGAAACCACTGCGCTCAGCCCAGACCTGGGGCGAAAGTTTTTTCTTCAGATACATCAGCCAGGAAAACAGAATTCCCAAGCCAGCCAGTGATACCGACAAAAGCATCGCCGTCAGGTGATGGTGGTGGATATTTTCCATTATTTCATGGGCAGTGATTATTTCAAAACCAGTGAATATAGAATCACGTGCTACAATCAGATTAGTAAACCAACCGGTATCTGAAAAAGGATTGATTTGCGGGAGTGTATAAAACAGGAATAGCGTCAGCCCACTGAGGATTACCATCGGTATTGTCATTTCCCGGGGTGATTCTTCGATGTGCCGATATACTTTCGGAAATTTAGATCTCCTATGAAAGGTCTTAAAAATCAGACGCAGCATATAGAAAGGCGTGATCAAGGCTGCTGCAAATCCGAAGAAAGGAATCAGGAAATGCTGGGGAGAATGATTGGCGAAAGCGAGAGTCCCCGCTAATATGGCATCTTTGGACAGAAATCCGGAAAAGAACGGTACACCTGAAATTGCCAGGGTACTGACCACCATTGTCCAGTAAGTGAACGGCATTCTGGTTTTAAAGCCACCCATATTGCGCATATCCTGAGGATCGATCGTATGGTCTTTAAACTTATGTAAAGCATGATGCATGGCATGAATCACACTCCCTGCACCATAAAACAAACTGGCTTTAAACATGGCATGGGTCACCAGATGGAAAAAACCAGCCGTGTAAGCACCCGTCCCAATTGCCATAACCATATAACCTAATTGACTCAGGGTGGAATAGGCCAGTACCCGCTTAATGTCATTCTGAGTAATTGCGATGGTAGCGGCAAACAGAGCGGTAAATCCACCAATATAGGCAATTACCGTCAATACATCAGGAGTCAGGATCGGGAATAGACGCACCAGCATGTATACGCCGGCTGCAACCATAGTGGCGGCATGAATTAGGGCTGAAACCGGTGTGGGACCCTCCATGGCATCCGGCAACCAGATATGTAACGGAACTTGAGCAGACTTACCGATGGCACCGCAGAATAACCCCAATCCCGCCAGGGTCAGTAGGGTACCATGAATTGAACCGCTGGCCACACCGGCAAAGACATCGGAATAATTGAAGGAACCAATGGCCGTAAAGAACAGCATAATACCAATAAAGAATCCCAGATCTCCGACGCGGTTGGCCAAGAATGCTTTCTTACCTGCATCAGCAGCGGTATCTTTTTGAAACCAAAAACCAATTAACAGGTATGAACTTAATCCCACCAATTCCCAGAAAATGTACAGGGAAATCAGATCATTGGCCAGCACGATACCATTCATACTGAAAGTGAATAAACCTAAGTAAGCAAAATAGCGGTGATACAAGGGATCGTTGGCCATGTACTTGGTGGAATAGATATGTGACATGGTTGAAATCAGGGCTACAACCACCAGCATCACGACGGTAATATTGTCAATCAGGAAACCAAGTTCGATTTTAAAGGCACCCAGATTCAACCAGGTGAAGGCGGCTTCCCTCATAAACCGCGTATCATTCAGCATTAAAATAAATACCAGCATCCCCAGAGCCACTCCTAAAGTAATCAATACGGCAAAAATCGATACAAAATCACCTTTACGGGGTAAACGCTGGCCAAAAAATATCTGGACTACAAAGGCTAATAATGGTAAAAACAGAATTATCAAGCTAGCAATGATCATTGTTTCAACTGACTCGCTTCATCCACATTGACGGTATGGAACAGGTTATAAATATTAATTATAATAGCGAGGGCTATGGCTGCTTCCGCGGCAGCCATCACAATTACAAACAGGGCAAAAACGTGCCCCGATAAATTCATCCCGCCGAAGCGGGTAAAAGCGATGAAATTCAGATTCGCTGAATTGAGAATCAACTCAATCCCCATTAAGACTGCAATGGCATTCCGACGGGTAATCACGCCGAACAGACCCAGGCAAAACAGCGCCGCGCCCACAATTAAATAGGTTTGCAAATGATCCATCAACGCCCCCTCCGGGCCAGCATGGCGGCTCCGATCAAAGCGCCCAGCAATAATACCGATGTAATCTCAAATGGTAAAAGGTAATCGATCATTAACATTTTACCGATGGAAGCTACGGTTTGGTCGGGCTCAACCGCTGCAATTTCCAACCAGGGCGTTTTCAGAATCATCGTTACCAGCAGGATGAATAAAATGAAAACAACGGCCGCTCCGGCCCCCCGTTGGACACTGGTATGCGAAATGCGCACGCTGGTTATCTTGTTGGTCAGCATTATACCAAATATGACCAGTATTAGGATACCTCCGACATAAATAACGATTTGCACGACCCCAATAAAATCAGCCCATAGAAAGATATATAAACCGGCGACTCCGATAAAGGTAAATAGTAAGGCAACGGCTGAATAAATCAACTGGCTGCTGCCAACCACAACTACTGCGGAAAAAACTGTTAATAAGATAATGAGCCAGAAGGTAACTGTGGCCATTACTTGCCACCTACTTTCAATTCGTTCTGTCCGGTCAAGCGCGCGACTTGATCAGGATCCACATTTGAAAATCGGAAAATCAGATCACTCCGATCATAAGTGGAATATTCATAATCAATGGGATGCTTGCGGGAATTCGGTCCACCAGTCATGTAAATACAATCCTCCGGACAGGGATAGGTACAAAGATTACAAAAACAACATTCAGTCATATCAATATCGAAACGCGTAACCAGCAGCCGTTTCTTGGTGTCATTAGAGGTCGTACCGATATCCAGCCCTTTATCCACCTTGACAGTCTCAATCTTGATGCAATCCACGGGACAGGCCCGGGCACATTGTAAACAACCAATGCAGTCATCAATATCTACATGCAATCGCGATCGGATAACATTATAGCGGTCAAGATTAAAACCAATATCCCGTTGGGGCTGAGGCCAGCGTTCTTCCGGATACTGGAGCGTGACATTTCCTTTCCTGATGCGCAGCAAGTGCCCAAATGTGACACCCAAACCAATCATTAAAGTGGTTACGGTTTCCCAGATGTTATGAAAATAATGTTTCATATTTAATCCAGCCACAAACTCCAGATTCCAGCGCCGAAGAGATTAAAAAAGGCCAGTGGTAATAATACTTTCCAACTAACATTCATCAATTGATCTACCCGCAGACGAGGAAAAGTCCAACGGATCCACATCATGATTAAGACTAAAAATACAACCTTACCCATGAACCAAAACAAACCCCAGACGTGACTTGTCATTAATCCGGGAATCGGGCTTTGCCAGCCACCGAGAAACACGACCACGGCCACTCCGCAAACGATAAACATATTAGCATATTCACTCAAGAAAAAGAACGCCCAGCGCATACCGGAATATTCGGTATGAAAACCGGCTACCAGTTCCGATTCCGCTTCGGGAATGTCAAAGGGCGTACGATTGGTTTCCGCAATACCGGCGATAAAGTAAATGAAGAAAGCCATGAAAGTGAATGGATTTTGAAAAACAAACCAGTTTGGCAATATACCCCATACCAACCCTGATTGGGCGCTGGTTATAGCCTGCATATTGAGTGAACCGGCTAATAATATAACAGCGATCAGTGAAACGGCAGCTGGTATTTCATAACTGATAATCTGTGCTGCTGAACGCATAGCACCATATAATGACCATTTATTATTAGAAGCCCATCCGGCTAAAATCAGCCCGATTACTCCGAATGAACTGACCGCAAGAATGTAAAAAAGACCTATGTTAAAATCAGCTAAGACCAGAGATTCACTAAAAGGTAGTGCCACAAATGCTATAAAAGCACCGAGGAATAAAATGAACGGTGCTAGAATAAATAATTTACGGTCGGCGGCGGCTGGAATGATGTCTTCCTTAACAAGTAATTTCAGAGCATCAGCTATCGTTTGCAACAGACCCCATTTACCGGCATGTAATCCGGGTCCCTGTCCCATTGGTCCGATGCGGTCTTGCATAAAAGCCGAAACTTTTCGCTCCACATAAACTGCTACAATGGCGTGTACGGCAACCAGTCCAAAGATAGCTAATCCGGTTATGATAATTGCTAAAATAAAAGCTCCTGGCAGTCCCAGAAAGCCCAACCAGGAATCATTAGCCCATTCGATTAACCAAGTGATCGTCATCGATCAATTTCCCCTAATACGATATCCAGGCTGCCCAGGATAGCCAGTACGTCGGAAATCATCCACCCTTGGGAAATTTCACTGATCACACTTAATGCGGTAAAGGCAGGTGAACGCATTTTTACGCGGTAAGGCTTCGGTTTTCCATCGCTGAGAATATAAAACCCCAGTTCACCCCTGGGAGTCTCCGACCGGGAATAGGTGGCTCCTTGGGGGGGCCGGATACGCTTCGGGACAGCCGTTTTTACATCACCATCCCGGGGCATCATATCCAGTGCTTGTCGAATGATTTTGACGCATTCCCGCATTTCTTCCGCCCGCACCCAGTAGCGATCCCAGCTATCCCCCACGGATCCTTTAATACCCTGACCGATCGGTATATTAAAATCAAACCGGTCATAAATGGAATAGGTTTCATCCTTACGTAAATCCCATCGCAGACCGGAACCACGTAAATTGGGTCCGGTGACGCCAAAATTGATTGCCACGTCAACTGGTAAAATACCCACATCAGCTGTTCGTTCAATAAAAATCTTATTGAAGGTCAGAATATTATTGTATTCGTCAATTTGGGGCTCGAAATAATCCAGGAATTCATAAGTTTTTTCAACGAATCCGACCGGAATATCATGGGACAACCCACCCACCCACATATAATTATATAGCAGTCGGGCACCGCAGGTCAGTTCAAATAGATCCAGGATTCTTTCACGATCACGGAACATGTATAAAAAGGGGGTGAAAGCGCCAACATCCAGACCGAAGGTTCCCAAAGCCAGCAGATGACTGGCGATTCGATTCATTTCGGCCATAATCACCCGAATGTATTCCACTTTTTCCGGTACTTCAATTCCCAATAGTTTTTCCACCGCCAAAACGTAGCCGAAATCATTATTCATTGAAGCTATATAATCACAACGATCTACAAAAGGGATGACTTGTTCATAGGTAATGTTTTCGCAGTGTTTTTCGAAACAGCGATGCAGATAACCGATTACCGGGGTTACCGAGGTAACGATCTCACCATCAGTTTGTACTTTGAGGCGCAGGACGCCGTGGGTGCTGGGATGCTGAGGTCCAATGTTCAGGACCATTTCCTCGGTTTTATTGACACCCATTAAATTTTATCCTTTGGTACCGGCATTTCGCGGTAAAATTCAGGTGTAATATAATCCTTCCTTAACGGCCAACCTTCCCAGTCATCTTCCAGTAAAATTCTTCTCAAATCACGATGACCTTCGAAAATGATACCGTACATGTCGTAGGTCTCACGTTCCAACCAGTCAGCGGTGCGCCAGATTTGTTCTACCGAAGGCAGTCGGGGATCGGTGCGATCCAATTCAATCCGAACTTCAAGCCAGTGACGATGAGTCATGGAAAATAAATTATAGCGTACTTCCAGACAATTTTCCGGCCCATTATCAATTCCGGTAATACAATGGAGTGAATCAAATTTGAGATCTTTATTATTAAGGAGAAATCTGGCCAACCGACCCCATTTATTTAAAGCGACCGTGATAAAGTGAAACGGATCTTCCCCGGCAACCAGAACCAAATCAGGAAACCGCTTGTCCAGTGATTTCTTGATATCCTCAAATATCACTTCAGTTTTTCCGAAATAGGTCGTTCATGGCGGATCTTGTCCTGCAATTTTAACAGGCCTTCCAGCAGCGATTCCGGACGCGGTGGGCAACCGGGTATATAAACATCGACCGGGATTATCAGATCAACCCCTTTTAATACATGATAGCCATATTGCCAGTACGGTCCTCCGCTGGTAGCACAACTGCCCATAGAAATTACATACTTGGGATCAGCCATTTGAGCGTATAAACGTTTGATGCGGGTAGCCATTTTCAGGGTAACCGTGCCGGAGACAATCATCACATCGGCCTGGCGCGGTGATGAGCGGGGCATCATGCCAATTCGTTCCAGATCGTGCCGACTGGCAGCAGTAGCCATCATCTCGATGGCACAACAGGCCAATCCGAACTGAAAATACCATGGTGATGTTGAGCGTGCCCAACTGATTAATTTATCCAACGAACTTATGATAATATTATCGGAGGATTTCCGTACGTCGTGTTCCAACGATTCAGACCTTTTGCCTTGCGTTGTTTTCAGCAATTCGGTGGTACCGCCCCCGGGCAAATTTCACGCTTAGTTTTACCCAGTCCAAATCTCCTTTACGCCAGACGTAAGCCAGTCCTACGAGCAAGATTACCAGAAATATACCCATTTCAACCAAAGCTAATAATCCTAAATCTTTAAATACTACCGCCCAGGGAAATAAAAATACCACCTCAACATCAAATATCAGAAATATCAAAGCAATTACATAAAAACGTATGTTGAATTGGATCCAGGCCGAACCTTCCGGCTCTTCACCGCATTCATAGGTTGATTGTTTTAATTTTGAAGGGCGGGAAGGCGCCAGTAACTTCTGCAGCCATAGGGCAACCATGAGCAAAATTGTGCCCAGAAGGATGAAAGCCAGAACAGTTCCGTATTCGCGATACACAGATTTTCAACAATTAATAAGTTTAAATTTACCCAATCCAATTTTCGTCAGTCAAGGCAAAGTTATAG
>JACKQG010002320.1_pt1 | contig 25070 bp, 22 predicted proteins | sample 8237621 | NCBI WGS metagenome assembly JACKQG01 (sample SAMN15677084, study PRJNA649215) | marine metagenome | biome: marine; feature: Black Sea; material: saline water; isolation source: suspended particulate matter (SPM) from the Black Sea western gyre | collected 2013-06-09/2013-06-10 | depth... | reverse complement strand
CTCGCTTATAGCACAGACTACTCCTTTAATGATCGTTACAGGGCCTTTTACAGGGAGAGGGCTGGAGGAGGTGTGGGCCTTTTGACCATCGGTCCGGTTGCCATCGACAGGGTCGGGAGTGCGCCTTTTATGTCCGGGCTTTTTGATGATAGTTATATTGAGCCGTTGAGGTTGTTTATTGATGAGTTGCATCGGGAAACCGATGTCAAGATTGCAACCCAGTTCCTCCATATGGGGAGGTACACCTTTTCTTTCCTTTCAGGGATGACTCCCATTGCCCCTTCCCCTATTCCGAGCAGACTCACCCATGAAACCCCGAGGGAGATGGTAGATGAGGATATTGAGGAGGTGAAGGAGGCCTATGCACAGGCAGCAAGACGGGCAAAGGAGGCGGGTTTTGACTTTGTGGAGGTCCTGGCATGCACCGGCTATCTCATCAGCGAGTTCCTGTCTCCTGTTACCAACAAGCGCACCGACGCTTATGGGGGGTCCACAGAGAACAGGATGCGTTTCGGTCTTGAGGTCATAAGGAAGGTGAGGGAAACCATTGGACCGGAACTGGCCCTTGGTATCCGGATTGCCGGGAATGATTTTATGGAGGGGGGGAATACCAATAAGGAATCAGCTCTCTTTGCTGCGGAGGCTGAAAGGGCGGGGGTTGATGCCATCAACGTGACCGGCGGGTGGCACGAAACCAAGATACCGCAGCTTACCTCCAATGTGCCTCCAGGGGGCTTTTTATATCTCTCCCGTGGCATCAAAGATAAGGTGAGTGTCCCTGTCTTTGCCTCCAACCGTCTCGGTGACCCCTATGTTGCCGAGAAGGCGCTCCGGTCCGGGGTGTGTGACATGATATGCTGGGGAAGGCCCCTTATCGCAGATCCGGAACTTCCCAATAAGGTGAAGGAAGGGAGATTAGACCAGATCATTCCCTGCATCGCCTGTAATCAGGGTTGTTTTGACTCTATTTTCGCGGGTATACCAGTGACCTGTATCCTCAACCCCAGGGCAGGGAATGAAGGTTTTTTCAAGGTGGGGCAGGGGGATAAAGCTAAGAAAATCATGGTGGCGGGAGGAGGTCCTGCAGGAATGGAGTTCGCACTCACTGCGGGGGAAAGGGGACACGAAGTCCATCTTTATGAAAAAGAGGATAGACTTGGAGGTCAGGTAAATCTGGCAAAGACACCACCCGGAAAGGGAGAATTCCAGAGGTTAATAGATAGCATGAAAGGGAGGATGGAGCATCGGAATGTCAGGGTCAATCTCAACACCCTTCTCACCCCTGAAATGGTAAGGGAAGAAAGACCTGATCTTCTTGTGATTGCCTCGGGGGCAAGACCGATCAGTATTGATGTGCCGGGGGTTGACAAGCCTCATGTGGTGGAGGCCTGGGATGTCCTTTCGGAGAAGGTCTGGAATATGGGAGAGGATGTTGTCGTAGTGGGGGGGAGCGCGACTGGGTGTGAAACGGCCCTTTTTGTGGCCGAAATGGCGGTTCCCGACCCGGACACATTCACCTTTCTGGCATATCATTCGGCCGAGAATCCTGTCTTCGCCACCGAACTACTCCACACTCCGGGAAGAAAGATAACGGTCATCGATATGCTCCCCCGTTTTGCGGACAATGTCGGACGAACTGCCCGCTGGTCCCTCATCGAAAGATTGAGGCTAATGGGTGTTAATATGCGTCCCAATATCCTGCTACAGGAAATCAGGGATGATTCAATTCTGGTAAAAACAGATAAAGGGGAGGAGGTGATCCCTGCCGACACTGTGATCATGGCTGTCGGCGCCTTGTCTGTTAACGATTTTGCCGGGAATCTACAAGAGATGGGCTGCGATGTAATCACCATGGGTGACGCAAAAGACCCGAGGAAAATTACAGAGGCCGTGAGAGAGGGATTTGAGGAGGCCCTGAAAATTTAGGGAAAAATTGGCTGTGAGACAGTGTTGTCATTCAAGGTTTGCGCAGAAAATTGTTTATTTGCTTGATTTTTGTCAAAAGTTATGTTAATACAAGAAATTATAAGTACCCGTCTTTAATTGGCGGGCTGGTTTAATTCTGAAGGGAAGATCCATTTGTAAAAGTGGCAACCCCGAAGTTTGGAACTACGAGAATTTTTTTAAAGGAGGGTGTCATTATGGCAAGTGGAACTGTAAAGTGGTTTAACAACAGTAAAGGTTATGGTTTTATCGAACAGGAAGATGGTCCTGATGTATTTGTTCACCATACGGGAATCAATGCAACCGGTTTTAAGTCTCTTGAGGAAGGCGACCGGGTCACCTTTGACATAGAGGATGGCCAAAAAGGCCCTGCTGCAGTAAATGTAACTGTGGCTTAAGCTGATATTTCCGGATTTAAAAAGGGGCATTCCATTATATTTGAAATGGAATGCCCCTTTTGCTTTTGAGCTGTTCTTATGCCTTAGTGCGCAGTCTTGGTGGAAGGATTGTCACCTTACGCAGCCCTTCTTTCAACGATATGGCTTCATCGGGACAGAAGCGAGCGCAAATACCGCAGCCGAAGCAGGCGTTTTCATCCCGTTCAGCCGTCCCGTCATCCTTCAATTCGATTGCGTCCGTGGGACAGCGTTCCACACAGATCCCGCATCCTGAGCAGGCATCCTGGTCGATAACGGAAAGATAGTAGGTGGAATTGATCAAAGGGAATACGCCGTCCCGCCAGAGATGCAATGTGTCGCAGCAGTCCTTACAGCAATTGCAGATGCTTGTTTCAGGACGTGATACCTTTGAACCGGGATGAAAGGCCTTGTGAACAAGACCTGCCTCTTCAGCTTCTTTCATTATTTTGCGGGCTTCTTCTTTGCTGATCATCCGGGTAAATCCCTGGGCCGCAGTATGACGGGCCGATTTACCGAAGGTGAAACAGTTCTTCACGGGTGCATCAGTTGCGCAGGAATCGCCGAGCACCTTTCGCCGCTGTCTGCAGAAACAATGTCCCACCGCGATCTCATCGAACTTATCTATGATATCTTCCACTGACTGGCTCGGCAGGATGAATTCCTCGGGGACCTCAATGGCCTTGTCAAGGGGGATGATCCTGATTGGCTTTCCATCTTCCGTTAGCCGTGTGGGAACGGTTCGATCTACTGGAGGGGCGGATTTGAGCATTGGCACGAGATTATCATAATTTTCCTGGACCTGATCCTTGACGTCGTCATAGAGCTTTTGAAATAACCCGGCGAGCTGCCGTTCTTTTTCATCTCCTTTTAGTTCGCCCATGAACTTATACTCCATCAATCCAACATTCATGAGCGGGAGCAAACGGTAGACCATAACCCCCGCAGAATTAGGCTGGTTAAATATCAGCCCTTTTCTGGCAAGGCTCGTCCCGAATCGGTCGATCTCCTCCTCAGAGAACAAGCTCGATGAGCGCAACTCCTCCAAGGTCTGGGAAGACTTTTGATTGAACGCGCAGATGAAATCCAGCTCATCTCTGTTGTCTTCTACAACGTGCTTCATAATAGAGATCGTCGTTTCGTTAACCGGGAAGGGGAACATCCCCTGTTTGCAGACAACTCCTGCGGCTGATTTATATTTCTCATCTAATGAACTATCTGTCATAATCTTGCTGACCTCCTTTTGGATAAATCAAATTAAAGGATTTAGGCCCCAGTGAAATAGAAAGAAAAGGGCATTTCACGGGGTAAAAATTTAGAGAATGAGGAATTAGAAGAGGTATATTGTCTTCAATTCCTCAACTCGCAATTAACGGCTCATTGAGATGTAATATAATAATCCCCGTCTTTCACGACCAGGCCTTCTTTCATAAGCTTTTCCAAATGTTTTTTCATGTGGCCCCGTTCACCAAGCTCAAAAAACATCTTCGGTTCCCTTGGCCTGCCATAGACTATGCACGCTGCCACGATTTGTTCCAAGGTTCGTGGGGTTTTCAATAGATCAATGAGTTTTCCTTCCCTCTCAGCAATAACCGATAGATATTCATCCCATATGGTCCCGGGCTCTTCTTCAAATATACCGGTCTCGTGGGATGCAAGCCATATCCTGGCAGGGACCTTTCTCAAACGCTCTACAGAGTTTATGGTTTCGCGGATGCTCGAATTGAGATCACCGTACCATGGCCCGAACTTTGTAAGATCGTAGTCGCCGAGGAGCAATACTTCAGGACCTGGAAAAAAGAAGGAAACATGCCCGGGTGTATGACCCGGCGTACCTATAACTTCAACCGTACCGCTTTTCAGATGAATGACATCTCCAACCCGTAAGAAATGTTTTGGCCTGCGTGGCTTGAAATGAAACGCCTGCTCTAATACGGGACGCCAGTACTCACGCGCATGATTATCACCCATCCCATAGGCATCCATAAAAATTTCGAGATCGGAGAGGGGCGGCGCGTCCTGCTCTGAAATCAAGAGAGGGATGTCATCAAACAGATCTAAATGCATGAAATGATCTTCGTGCCAGTGGGTGAGCCAGACAGCTTCGATCCCGGGATCTTTTCTGAGTTGAATAAGCCGCTCCCTGTCCGAAGCAGGATCAATTAGCACTTTGTCGCCCTCTATATAAATGGAATGACAATTGGGATATCTCCCGCGGTTTTCACCTGGAATGAACAGCACAGGTCCGAAATGTGTTTCTTTAGCCATTTCTGTCATATGTTGGATTTTCCTATCTATTTTGGGCTATTAAAGTATGAGTTCAAAATGGGAAACAGAAACCGCAGATTTTAAGAATCAATATTGATGGTCTCGTAAAAAGTCTCCAAGGCCGTCACTCCCGCGAAAGCGGGAGTCCAGTCCCGCCGCGGGATGATTTCCCTGGATTCCCGCGTTCGCGGGAATGACAAAAACAAGTGATTTCTGACTTTTTACGAGTTTGTCAATATTTGCTCTGCACCCCAAATGCCCCTATTTCTGTTTTGATATCATTTCTGAGGCCAATACATGCCCCAGCATGGCCGCTTTTTTGAAATCCGCTTTTGCATCTTTTCTCATCCCTTTAGATAGATGAACTACACCCCTGTTATAATAGAGATCGGCATCATCGGGATTAATTTTTAAGCCCTCATTGTAATCTCTTATGGCGAGATCACTCTTGCCCAGCTGATAATTGGCGCTTCCCCTGTTGCAATAGGCGTCAGCAGCCTGCGAATCCAGTTCTATCGCTCTATCAAAATCCTTAATGGCGAGGGCGTATTGCTTTTTCCTCACAAAAACCAGTCCCCGGTTATAATAGGTATCGCTGACACGATTGTTGATTTCAATGGATTTGGTAAAATCTTTTTTTGCCTTATCCAGGTCTCCTTTCCGCTCATATAAACAGCCGCGGCTATAATAGAGTTCTGCGTTTTGTCTGTCCTTCGTGATAAATTCGTCAAGCGCTCGTATCTCTTTATCATAGTCCATAGACTTTAGAACGGGCTTCTCATCCGGGGAAGACAGGGCAGGTAAATGGGGTTTCTTGATTGCGGGCTTTTCAGACAGGATCTTCTCGGTTGGAGGTTTTCCAGGCGAGACCTTCTTGGCTGATTTTGGTATAAAGACCTCTTTGCTTGGTGCCGCTTTGGGGAGATCTTTTTTGTCGGGCTTAGTGGCAATTATCCTGGGAGGCTTTTTCACTGGCACCCTTATGACCTCCGATTTTTTCAGGTCTTTTGTCGTCATTTCAATGAATTGGACAAGGCTGCTGATATCCGTGATATTCAATTTATAGCGGTCCTTTATAAACATACCGGCTGCGGCAAGAGAAAAGAGTTCTATGAGTATGATAACGGCTATCAGTAAAAAGCCTGTCCTAACGGGCGGGAAGTGCTGAACATCCTTCCCATCGCCCACGGTAAGACCTTTGACCTGCCATCTGAAAAACATACAGATAAACCACGGGGCCAGAAGGATAAGAATAATCAGCGCGTACAAATCAATGGAAGGCTGGGACAGAAACTGGGCAGCTATTGGCAGAAGGAGCCAGATCAGCGAGGAAGCGAGGAATATTTTCATCAGCCCCCAAAAGCCAGAGCCAAAGGAGGTTTTTTCCCCTCCATATTTCATATGCTCTTCTTTCCAAGCATAATACCTGTAGATGCCGTAGAAATAGTATACCCCAAGGGTCAGCATCGGCAGTATCATGAGATGCACCAGATAAAAAATAAAGAGACGTCCTCCTGTGCCCACGAAGTCGCTCTGTTTGCCGCCCACCAAGGTATTCTTGGCCTTCCACTTCGAGATCCTGCAGATTGCCCAGGGAAAGTAAATCCCGAGAGTAATGATTATGAAAAGGCCATTCAGCAGGCAAACGCCAAAGAATTTAAGGCCTGTGCCATTAAAAATGACCTTTTTTCCGCTGATAACGGTATGCGATGCTCTCAGTTTGAAAAGCCTTACCCAGGCCCATGGAGAGTAGAAGCCCAAAGTGATCATGCTGAGCAAAAAGAGGTGGATGACAAAAACACCCAGATACTCTCTGCCAGTACCTTTGAACTCGCAGTTTCCCTTTGGCATTATCTTCTCCTCGTTATATTATCCTTTTCCCTATGCTCAAAAAAAATGGGTAGGGCCTCGGTCTTTTCAAGCCAATGTTATTGGCACTTTTTTTTCATCAATATACTCTGAATCATAAACTTTATGTCTAATTTTTGCAATATCTTAAAAGGTTAAAAGCGAACGCCTCGATAAGAAAATTGACCTCCGGTATTCAGAACGTCCCGATTAAATGAGAGGAATTCTTCATTATTTCATCGATGTTTTTTTCGTGTATTTCTTTCTCTGAAATGATAACTTTAAGCTTAAACTCCGATTTTCGCGCCACGCATTTACATGTGATATTATAAACTTCGCAACGGTCCATTTGACAAATTAATATAATAATAACAGATAGATGATGTTTTATTAATAATCTAACTCGCAACAAATCTTATATCATATGGCGGTTAAAACTACGCGAAAATCGCTGTTAAAGCTTTATAGCGATGGGGGGCTTGAGGCCCGGATTGAAAAAGGATTGGCTTTAATGAAGTCCTGCCGTCTTTGTCCCCGTCAATGCGGCGTAAACCGGTTGGACGGGGAGATGGGGTATTGCCGCACCGGGAAACGGGCCAGGGTTGCCAGTTTCAACGCCCATTTTGGTGAAGAAGCCCCCCTGGTAGGGAATAGTGGCTCAGGGACCATATTCTTTAGTTCCTGCAATCTCCTTTGCAGCTTTTGCCAGAACTATGATATCAGTCACCTGAATGAAGGGGTGGAGGTGGAGCCTCCCCAGATTGCTGCCATGATGATCGAGTTAATGGAGAAAGGTTGTCATAACATCAACTTTGTCACACCGACCCATACTATTGTGCAGATCCTGGAAGCCCTGATTCCGGCCATTGAACAGGGCCTGAATCTACCCCTGGTCTATAATTCGGGCGGGTATGAAAACGTGGAGACCTTAGCCCTGTTAGACGGGGTTTTTGACATCTATATGCCTGATTTTAAATTCTGGGATGATAAATGGTCAGAACGGTTTTGCAAGGCGTCTGATTACAGAGAACGTGCCAAAGCTGCCATAAGGGAGATGCATGGTCAGGTAGGCGATCTGTTGGTTGATAGTGAAGGTATTGCAGTTCAGGGACTGCTCATAAGACATCTTGTTATGCCCAATGACCTGGCCGGAACGGATGGGGTTATGGGTTTCCTGGCAAATGAGATATCGTTGGATACATACGTCAACGTGATGGATCAGTACAGGCCATGCGGCAATGCTGATGCAGATGGGCTGATCAACCGGCGGCTCACGTCAGAGGAATTCAGGAGAGCCGTGAGTGCAGCGAGAGACGCCGGGCTGAACCGCCTTGATTCGAGGGAACGAGCTCCTATTATCTTTGGGTTTTGATGGATAACGAAAAGACATTTATTATAGGAGATATACACGGATGCCTTGATATGCTGAAGAGGCTCATGGACAAAATCCCGTGGCGACCGGGACAAGATGCGCTTATTTTTATCGGTGACTGTATTGACAGGGGGACGAATTCAAAGGGAGTGGTTGACTGCATCATTAGCCTGATCCGGAATTACCCGCATGTGAGTTGCCTGTTAGGTAACCACGAGGCCATGCTGCTCAATTATCTCTCCGGTGAGGAACAGGATCTCTATATTGCGAACAGGGGATTAACAACACTTAGAAACTATTCAGCAGAAAATCCGGAAGGGGAGGGGCCTCTGGTTCCGCCAGACCACATCTCTTTCTACCGTTCACTCAAGCCGTTTATGGAACTCCGGGATTATTATCTGGTTCATGCCGGCTTCAGGCCCGGAGTAGATATCGAACGTCAGACGCAGGAGGACATGACCTGGATTCGTGAGCCGTTTCTTTCATCGGACTATGATTTCGGAAAAAAGGTTGTCTTCGGTCACACCCCTTTCTTTAGGCCTTTGGTAATGGACAACAAAATAGGTCTGGATACAGGGGCCGTGTTTGGGAACAGGCTCACATGCATCCAACTGCCGGAAGAGAGGTTTTATTTCGTGAAAAGCAAATGATGAAGTGTGACCCCGGAGACCTTAAAAAGTGCCTAAAGTGAACTAAAGTGACTAAAGTTGGTATTTCTTGATTCGATGTTCGACGTTCATCTTTTCCCACCCTTACCACTTATAAATCTCTCAGCCAGTTCGACGTCCTCTTTGCTTCCGATATAGAGCGGCACCCTCTGGTGAAGTTCCTCTGGTTCTATCTCAAGGATCGGACCGTTTCCATCACTGGCATATCCCCCTGCTTCCCTTACAACCATTGCCAGGGGATTGGCTTCCACCATCAGTCGCAGCTTTCCTGACGGCTTTTTCGGGTCCTTGTTGTCCGCGGGATACATGAAGATGCCCCCTTTAAGTAGGTTGCGGTGGAAATCGGCTACCAGACTTCCAATATACCTCGAGGTGTAGGGCCGGCCGCTCTTTTTGTCTGTTGCCTTGAAATAATCCATTAGAGTGAGGGTCTTTTCGTCCCAGTAGGCGTGGTTTCCTTCATTGACGCTGTAGGTCTTTCCTCTTTCAGGAATGCGGATGTTTTCGTGAGAGAGGAGGAATTCCCCAACGCTCGGGTAAAGGGTAAACCCATGCACACCTGTCCCATCTCCGGTGGTGTAGACCATCATGGTACTTGAGCCATAAATGAAATATCCTGCTGCAACCTGGTTAAGACCCGGCTGAAGGACATCATCCATGAGGAGATCAATATCGGTTGCATCACTCTTTTTCTTATAAATCCCGAAGATGGTACCGATGCTTACATTGACGTCAATATTTGAAGAGCCGTCAAGGGGGTCAAAAACTATGATATAGTTCCCTTTAGGATACTGAGAAGGGATCTCGATCAGGTCTGCATCCTCTTCAGAGCCCATACAGCAAAGCTGACCGATATGCTGCATACGTTCTATGATTATCTTATCAGAAAATACATCAAGTTTCTGGACCTGTTCATCCTGGATATTGATTATCCCTGTTGCACCTAAGATGTCCGCAAGGCCTGCCTTGTTTACTTCCCTGGAAATTACCTTTGCCGCAACGATCAATTCGTAGAGCAAGGTGGTAAAACCACCGGTTGCCTCAGGTTTCTGTCGTTGCTGGTTCAGGATATGTTGTGTAATTGTGATACCAACGCCTTGTTTTGCCATCTTTGATCCTCCTTCAATCCCTCAATTTTTACCCCGTGAAATGCCCCTTCCTTTCTATTTCACTGGGGCCTCAATTCAAAATTCCTAAATCCATGTGAAAAAGATTTTTTACATCGGTGTCAATATTTGACAAACTCGTAAAAAGTCACTGACACGTTTTCGTCATTCCCGCGAACGCGGGAATCCAGTAGCATCAGTGGTTTATGGACCCCCGCTGCAGTTTATCCCGCACTTGATGCGGGGCGGGGGTGACGGGCTTGGGGACTTTTTACGAGGCCGTCAATATTTCATGAGCGAATCCCAGAAGTCAGGGTCGTCGTCTTTCCAGTTAGGGCCGAACCTCCTGTCACAAAAGCCGCTCAGCCTTTCATACCATTTGACAATTACGTTTTTCTTTTCATCTATGGCCTCAAGGATGTCTGCTAAGAATACGTCCACCTTGCCGATTTCATCCTTGGGCACATAATAGGATGCCCCTTTTTTAAATGATTTTTTCAGATTGTCCTGTGACAGGGCGTGGGCGGTCAGCATAAGGGCAGGGATTCCTCTCGTATTTGCAATCTCCAAAAGCTCATATCCACGGACGCCCATAATGTCGAGGACCGCCGCGTGATAATAATGGGATTCAAGGAGCTTTTTCCCCTCTTCAAAGGTTGATGCCCTGTCGATTTTGCATACCCCCAATAGTTCAGTCAGAAACTCAAGAATGTCCTCCTCATCGTCAACGATCAAGATTCTTTTCCCCCTAAGGATTTTTTCAGTGTCCATGTTGCATTCTCCTGCAATATTCGGGTGTTTCAGAAACACAGATTCGTTCAGATTGCGCTTTTTTTGTATTCGAGCCTGTATATCTCCGCCAATGTCAGAAATACAGTCATAATTAAAGGACCGTAAATGATCCCTAATATGCCGAATAGTTTTAACCCCCCTAAAATGCCTATGAATACAAGGAGTGAATTCATCTGCATGCCCTTGCCGATCAGCCTGGGCTTGACCAGATACTCAACAATGGAACTATAACAGAGGTTGTAGATCAGATAGCCTAACCCGAGCCCCATATTCCCTGTCAGCATAATAAAGACAGTGGCCGGGACAAAGACTGCGGTGGCGCCCACGATGGGGAGGAATGCCATAAAGGTAATAACCGTACCCCATAGAAAGGGAGAGCCCAACCCAAAAAAGAAAAAACCAAAACCCCCAAATACCCCCTGAATGATCCCTGACATGCCATTGCCAACAATGATAGCGCTTCCCATCTCCTGAAACTTGCTGACCACCTTTTCGAGCTGTTCCTTAGGGACCGGCATCAACTGGATAAGATAGTCCTTGAGCCGGGGGCCGTCCCGAAAAAGATAAAAAATGGTCATCATCATCAAGAAAAAGTGGATCAGGAAGCTTAGGAGGTTAGATGCCATTGATCTGATTTGGCTATAAAGAAACAAACCCACTTTCTTCCCGATTGAGCTGGCTAACTCCTCAACGGTCTCAGGAGTTATGGTAAGGCCAGTTATTTTGCCGAGTTTTTTGAATCGTTGAGCCCAGACAGGGTCATTTTCTATAATATTCTGGATCTGCTTCAGGGAGACTTGGTTGCTGCTCCGTTGATAGAAGTCGAAGGCTTCATTAGAGAGGGTTCCTATAAACCATCCTACCGGAATGACTAATATTGATAGTATAAACAGAGTCATGCAGAGGGATGCTAATAATTCCCGCTCCCGCAACACCTTTTTGGCCCAGGAATATAAGGGGTAAAAAACGCTCGCCAAAAGAAGTGCCAGCACAATGGCTGACACATAGGTCCAGAAGAGCCTCAGGAGCAGGATTAGAGAGCAGATAAAAAAAACAAGGAAGAGTGTGGCGCCGTGCTGTTTTTCCATGATAAGTCCCTTTGAGACGGTACTATAGCGAGAGATCAGTGGATAGTCAAAAAAAAAGTAAGGAGAAGACCTCCCTGGCATGTGGGCTTATCTTGGTCGCTTTTCGATTCTGACCCCTTTTCTGACCTGTTCTTCATTGATGGTGAACAGGGCGTCTATCAGGGCTATCTGGAAGGTTCCGGGGCCCTTGGAATGGACCGCCCCCTTTTCACCTGCGAGACCGAAGTATGCCAATGAGGTGGCTGAGGCACTTACAGGATCGTTATCTACGGAGAGAAACGCTCCGATCAGGGCAGTGGCCGTGCAGCCGGTTCCTGTTACAAAACCCATAAGTTCGTGTCCGTTCAAGACCTTGTAGATATGCTCCCCATCAGTTATCAGATCTGTGGGCCCGGTGATTGCGAGAGTGGTGTTAAGCTCTTCAGCAAGCATGAGGGCTGCATCAGCTGCGTCTTCCACACTGTGAATGGAGTCTACCCCTTTGGTTCGGGACCCTTCCTGAGCGAGAGAAAGAACTTCAGAGGCGTTTCCACGAATCACGCCTATAGAAAGCTCATTAATAAGACGTTTGGCAGATTCGGTGCGGAACTTGGTCGCCCCTGATCCCACCGGGTCAAGGACGATGGGAATACTCAGCTCATTGGCTTTTTTTCCCGCAATCAGCATGGAATCGATCCAAGCGTTGGTAAGGGTTCCAATATTCAGGACTAAGGCCCCTGCGAATGACACCATCTCCTCCACCTCCTCTGATGCGTGGGCCATTACGGGCGAAGCGCCGCAGGCCAGGAGGGCATTTGCCGTGTAGTTCATGACTACATAATTCGTGATGTTATGGATCAACGGCTTTTTTACCCGCAGGGTCTTGAGATTTTCGGATGCCTTTTGTGCTAATTGCTGGTCATACATATTTTCCTCCTTATTTTGCAAAATGATCCCATCCGGAAGGGGTAATCTCACGAAGGATACCGTCATGAGATACCAATTTGATTCCATGGGTTTTCTCGGTGATTGCCCCGATCTCTGTAACAGGGATATGGCTCAATGAAGTAATCAGGGAGCAGATCCCGTCCACATCTTCGGGAAGACACGTAATGATAAGTTCATAATCATCACTATCCTGGAGAACGAAATCGAGCGGTTCATGTTCCATCAGTCCGGCAGCTTCCCTTAATGCGCTGCTTATGGGCAGGTTCTCCTGAATTATCCGGGCGCCGACCCCGCTCTCGTCACAGATATGGCCAAGATCTCCTAAGAGCCCGTCGCTGGTATCGATCATCGCGGTTGCCATACCAGATTTCGCAACTGCCTCTCCCTCACGCGCTCGATGGGATGGCGTATTATAGGCCTGCACCAGGGGGTGGGCTCTCACGTCATCAACAGGTATGGCCTTCAGCATGTGTAATCCGGCGGCTGCCTGGCCAGGATAACCGGTTACCAGGATTGAGTTCCCTGGTTTTGCCGTGGAGCGGCGGACCGATTTGCCCGACTCTATTTCTCCAATCAGGGTGATGTCGATAAAATTGGCACCCTCAGATTTGGTGAGGTTGCCGCCAATAATGGCGGCATCAAATGGGTTCAGCTCCGCAATAAATCCGCGGTATATAGCCTCTACGTCTTTTACAGGTGTATCCGACCTTAATCCTAAGGACACGAGTGCATAGAGAGTGTGTCCACCCATGGCGCCGATGTCGCTGATATTCAGGACCATGGCACGTCGACCAAGATCCATGGGAGAAATAAACCGGGGCAGGTAGTGCCGGCCTTCTACAATACAGTCACATGTAATTAGAAGCTCGTACCCTGCCCGGGATTGAAAAGAGGCACAATCGTCTCCTATACCCAGGGTGTCTTCAGGGAGTCGAGCACCTTCTTCCCTGAGGAGTTTGTCAAGCCTGTCAATCAGACCAAATTCTCCGATATCAGCCAAGGTCTCAGGCATGGCGCCCCCCGGATTTTTCTGAATGGATTGCTTCATAAAGCCCTATGGTTGCTCGTCGAGGGTCCTTTCTGCAGCAAACCGTCGAGATTACGGCTATCCCATGCGCGCCTGTCTTCATAACCATCGGTGTGTTTCCTTTATCTATACCACCGATGGCAATGATCGGCAGAGGGATAGTTTCAACTATCTTTCTCAGGGTATCTATTCCGCTAACAGGGCCAGCATCGTCTTTGGATCCGGTAGGATAAACCGGCCCGAATCCCACGTAATCGGCGCCATCAGAGAGACATTTTTTTGCCTCCCCCATGGTAGCTGCCGAACCGCCGATAATCCGGTTATCTCCGAGTAGTTTCCGCGCCAAAGGGATAGGAAAATCATCCTGGCCCAGGTGTACACCGTCTGCCTCAGAAGCGATGGCAATGTCTATGCGGTCATTTACTATAAATATGACGTCTTTTTCGTTACAGAAGCGCTTCATCTCTGTGGCCATCTGAATCATCTCACGGGTAGGACCCTGCTTGTGGCGGAACTGTACAGTATCCGCTCCTCCGGCAATTGCCTGTCTGGCAAGCTCCATGTGGGAGAAGCGGGACTGCAACAGGGTATCCGTCAATACATGCAATTTTCCAATTTGTTCTTTCCTCATAGCACCTCTGAACCTCGAACCCGTGAACGGTGGTTTTTTGGATTTAAAACTCACACAAATTAGGACGAAATAACTTCACTGAAGACGGGATCTCCATTATGCCTTGACCGGTTTGTTCAGATTTTCTCATATTAACATGTTCAGAGGCGAATATCAATCAATGGTAACCGCCTTTAAATCTCGTAAAGGACCTCGGCGGTGTCATATTTGAGTGTCTTGCAGGTGCTTTTTGTTCATCGCTCACTATTGTTTTGTTGGGCTCAACATGTTAGATAGTCCTGAATGAAAACTAAGAACATGAAGCTACCGAGCCCCGAAAGCCCCACATTTTTTTCACAATTAGGCCCGATTCTTTTTCTCACAACGATTTTTTTCCTCAACTTCATAGGAAGAATCGTTTTTGCTCCTTTGATGCCGACTGTTGAGAATGACCTGGGTCTGGACCATACCCAGGCCGGATCAATGTTCTTGTTGATCTCTCTGGGCTATTTCATCGCGCTTCTATGCTCAGGGTTCATTTCCTGCCGCCTCACCCACAAGAGAACCATAGTTGTTTCTGCCCTGTCCGTTGGGGTGGTCCTTGTGTGCACCTCTTTCAGCAACAGCCTCTGGTCAATCCGTCTAAGTTTACTCTTCCTCGGGTTGGCGGCAGGCATCTATCTCCCATCAGGCATTACCACCCTTACTTCGTTGGTCAGTGTTAAGCACTGGGGCAAAGCGGTTGCGATCCATGAACTGGCCCCGAATTTGGGTTTTGTTTTTGCTCCATTGCTGTCAGAGCTGTTTATGATCTGGTTTTCATGGCGAGTCGTTATCCTTTTCTTTGGCACGGGCTCTATACTCATCGGGATAGCCTTTGCCTTTCTCGGAAGGGGAGGGGAGTTTCTTGGAGAGGCACCGAATTTTGGATCTCTTAAGGCCCTTTTCGCAGAACCCGCCTTTTGGATAATGGCAGTCCTTTTCACTTTTGGCATCTGTGGGACCCTGGGCGTATATACTATGCTCCCCCTCTATCTCGTGACTGAACAGGGGCTTGATCGAAGCTGGGCCAATACTTTAGTGGCCCTCTCACGGATTTCCGGTGTGTTTATGGCATTTATAGCAGGATGGGTTACCGACCGGCTTGGGCCAAAACTTACCTTGAGTGGAGTGTTTCTGATCACAGGCCTGATGACAATTCTGATCGGCAGTGGAGGGGAGTGGATTGTAATCTTCGTTTTCCTCCAGCCGGCAATGGCCGTGTGTTTTTTCCCGCCGGGATTTGCTGCGCTCGCTTCAATAGGACCACCCAATGCCCGGAATATAGCAATTTCGCTCACAATTCCCGCTGCCTTTATTTTTGGGGCAGGGGCCATTCCCATGGGAATCGGTATGATGGCTGATACCGGTTTCTTTGACCTGGGATTTGTCCTGGCCGGAGGGTTAATCCTGACCGGCGCATTATTAGCACTTTTTCTGAGGTCTCCCCGCCAATGAACGCTGGTTTTTGTTCTTGACCCGGAACACGTTTTTTTCTATATTTCAAGATCGTTAGGGCTTTACTCTAATTTGAGTGCCTAAAGTGCCTAATCTCGCCTGGCGGGATTGAAGTGCCTAAAATGCCTAAAGTTTAAAGTGCCTAAAGTTGTGGTACGCCTTCGGCGATATTGCTTTAAACAAAGACAGGTTTGTCTCGCCCAACCATCGAAGCGGTCTTTAGAATTGACAGGATTCCTTAATTTTAGCTCACTTTAGTCACTTTAGTCATCCCGCCAGGCGGGACTCACTTATAATAAAAACTTGGAGGTTATTATGGGGAAAGTAGGAATTATTGGAGTCGGACAGAGTTCTTTTGTGCGCGGGTATCCCGGCTCAATCAGGGAATTGGCCTTTGAAGGGTTCAAAGATGCTATGCAGGATGCCGGGATTCCAACTAAGGATATCGACGCATCTATCATCTGCTCTGCTCCGGAATATGATAAGCAGCGTTCACCGGCCGGTGTTTTTGCCGAGTATCTCGGGCTTGTCCCGCAGCCCACGTGCTATTTGGAGAGCCTATGCTCTTCAAGCAGCATGGGGCTCAGGTTTGCCTATTCATTAGTAAAGTCCGGGCTGCATGATGTGGTTGCTGTTATCGGCTTTCAAAAGATGTCAGAGATATCTTCCGCAGAATCACAGGAGAGGATGGGGCGGGGCGCGGACATCCAGTGGGAGAGCCCGTTTGGTACTATGATGCCGGCCTATTACGCCATGTATGCCAGGGGCCATATGGGGCAGTACGGTACAACCCTTGAAGATCTGGCCCTCATCAGGGTAAAGGCGGCCACTTATGGCCAGATCAATGAGAAAGCCGTTTACCGCAGGCCGGTCACCTTTGATATGTTTTCTGATCCTGAGAGCCCTATGTCGAATCCGGTTGCAAACCCGCTCAGGGTTGGAGACTGCTGCGCAAACGCGGATGGAAGTTCCTGCGTTATAGTTGCCAACGAAGAGAAGACCAGGGCCTTTTCCAAAAAGCCGGTGTGGATCCTCGGTCTTGGTGCCGCATCTACTACGGTTAACCTGGCAGGCAGGGATCTTTTTTCAGGTTTGACCGTTGCCCAGGCTGCAGGGGAAGAGGCCTATAAAATGGCGGGTATTACTGCTAAGGATATCGATGTGGCCGAGGTACACGACTGTTTTACCATTGCCGAGATGATGGCCTATGAAAACCTGGGGTTTGCAAAGCCTGGAGAGGGAAAAGAATTGATCAGGGCAAAGGAGACCTATAAGGAGGGAAGCATCCCGGTCAATGTGGATGGGGGCCTTCTTTCAAAAGGGCATCCGATCGGGGCCACCGGAGGATCCCAGATCAGGACCATAGTCCTTCAGTTGAGGGGCGAGGCAGGTGAGATGCAGGTAAAAGACCCTGAGATAGGGCTGGTCCATAATATCGGCGGTGTTGGTCTATACGGAAACGTCAGCATTCTTGGGAGGTAAAATAATGGGTAAGAAAAAGAAAGAGGTGGATGACCGGTTTAAGAGGTTCGGAACGGTAAGTTTTACCTCCATTACAAAGATTAATGACTTTATCGATTATTTAGATCAGGGGAAAATAATGGGCACCCGCTGTAAGGAATGCGGTCTGTTCTTCTTTCCCCCAAGGGCGGATTGTCATAACTGTTTTTCCAGTGATATGGAATGGGTTGAAGTATCGGGAACAGGAAAGTTAATCACCTACAGTAAACTGGAATTTGCGCCTATAGGCTTTGGAGATGATCTCCCCTACGCCATTGCTGTTTTGGACTATGGGGAACATAAGATATTCGGCAGGATAGCAGAAGACGTGCCTGAAGATGAGATCCGTGTGGGTATGGAGATGACCACGAAGGTTAACACTTTGCCTAATGGCCAGTTAAATTACGTGTTTCATAAGGCTTAGACAGAAATCTTAATACCCCCGCCGTAAAGACGGGGGTTTTTTGTCTCCCGGAATAAAAAATGTGCGGATGGATGTGAGGCTGTGAGGCGTTTTTTAGTTGAAAATCTGAATGCCCGGGATGGGGTATGTGTTATTACAGGCCCTGAAGCAAGGCATATGACAAGGGTTTTGAGGATGGAGGCGGGAGACCGGTTTGTTATCATGGATGGTAAGGGCAGCCGTTTCCTGGCCTCTATTGAGTCTGCCACGCGCCAGGGGGTCAAGGTCGTCCTTGAAAAACCTCTTCCAAAGCCGCCCCCCTCGCCAGTAACAATAGCCCTCTGCCAGGCCCTTTTGAAATCCGGTCCGATGGATTACCTGATTCAGAAGACATCTGAGTTAGGCGTTGATCACATCCACCCTTTTTCCTCTTTGCGAACCATAACCATGATAAAAACTGAAAGACTTTCTAACAGGATGAGACACTGGCGCGAGATAGCCAAAAACTCTGCAAAGCAGTCCGGCAGGGCCGTTCCGGCTCAAATAGACTTTCCACTGACTTTCGGGGAATTGAGCGTAAAATGGAAAGAAAAGAGATGCATCAAGGCAATCTTGTGGGAGGGAGAAGGGGCAACGGACCTTAAAGGGCTGCTCAGGGGCTCATCACGGGAAGGGAAGTTCGTCGGAATGGTAGGTCCTGAAGGCGGTTTTGCAGGAAAAGAGATTGAACTGGCTGCGGACGCTGGTTTTATCCCTGTTACCCTCGGAAACAGGATCCTGAGGTCTGAGACAGCTGCCATGACCATGGTGGCCATTGTCCAGTATGAATGGGGGGATCTTGGCGTGATGTAGGCTGGATCTCTGATCTGCAGGATGGGACGTGAAATCGCGCCCTGCAAAACGATCTGTATTGTGACCATTTGTTGATTGGATACAACATGAATAGGTTATCAAATCATATCATTTTTTGGAAAGGAGCATCAAATGGGAAAAAAAGTACTTCGAACAAAATTATGTGACATTCTGGGAATTGAATATCCCATCCTGAGCGCAGGAATGGGGCCGACACTTATTGGCGAAAAGACGGGGGCGCCTGTTGAACTGGTTGTGGCCGTTTCAGAGGCCGGCGGTCTTGGGGTGCTTGGAGGAAGTGGTTTTACCGTTGATGAACTCAGGGTCGCAATCCGGGAGATCAAGGCCCAGACGGATAAACCCTACGGCGTTGACCTTCTCCTGCCGCCGCGTCTTGCCACAAGAAACGCCATGGGAATGGAAGGGATCGAGGAGCTGCCTCTCAATCGGGTCATTGAGACATTACCGGAGCCTCATCTAAAATGGTTCAAAAAAGTAGTGGAAGAGATGGGTCTCCCTGATGTTGAGGTTATGCTGAAAATGAATACTACCACCATGCGACCCAAGGAAGCTATCCAGGTATGCATTGAAGAAAAGGTCCCCCTCTTCTGTGCGGGGCTGGGTAATCCGGGCTTTATGGTGGAAGATGCCCATGCTGTGGGAATGAAGGTCCTCGGGATTACGGGAAACACCAAGAACGGTCGTCGTATAGCCAAATCAGGTGCAGACCTCCTTGTGGCACAGGGCCACGAGGGCGGCGGACACACTGGACGGATAGGGACCATGGCCCTGCTGCCCCAGGTCCTCGATGTGGTGGGTTCTGTGCCTGTCCTCGCGGCGGGCGGTATTGGTGACGGCCGTGGTCTTGCGGCCTCATTAGCCATGGGCTGCGTGGGTATATGGGTGGGCACCCGTTTCCTGGCCACAGATGAGGGGGGAGCCCTGGACGTAAATAAACAGCGCATACTGGATTCCACTGATGAAGGTACCCGTGTCAGCACTGCCTATACCGGTAAAACCCTGCGGGCTAACTATAACAAATTTCACAGAATCTGGGATGATTCCGGACTCGAGCCACTCCCCTTCCCCAACCAGGTCCTTTTATCTTCCGCGCTCCTCTGGAGATTTATCGAAGCCGATAAAATGGACCACGTGGGAGGACTGGCAGGACAGGTATCGGGGCTTATCCACGAAATTAAACCTGCCAAACAGGTCCTCGATGAGATGGTGGAAGAAGCTGTGGATATCCTCACAAGGAAGATACCTGAGGAAGTGATCGCCAAATAGGGCTTAGGGCTCGCGCAAAAACAACTTCACATTTTCGCATCCCATCTTCAGGCTATCTTTGTCCGGGCCTCAATCGCAAAATCCTCGAAATAGTCCGACTATTTCTTTGGTTTTGCTCAATCGGCTCAGCCAAATCTAACCTAAATCTGGGCGCCAATTCTGGGAACTTATTTTTGTGCGAGCCCTTAGTTGTTTCAATAGGTTTCAGGGTCAAAATAGGTGAGAGCTTCGCCAACGGTAAAGAGAGAGCCGCAGACCACGATGAGGTCCCGGGGATCGGCCATCTCTTTTGCCTTAGTCAGGGCATCGGTCAGGAAGGGTACCATCTCTCCTGGTTTCTCGAAGGGGGCGGCCTTTGCCATCAGGATCTCAGGCTCGGCTGCCCTGGAATACACAGGCCTTGTGCAGATCAGATAATCGGCCAAAGGAATAATTGCCCGCAGCATCTGGTTGATCTCTTTGTCTGCCATTACCCCTATCACCAGGACCAGTCGTCTGTATTTGAAGCCGTTTCTTATGGAATGGGCCAATGCCCTTAACGCAGCGGGATTGTGGCCCCCGTCTAACAAAATTGTTGGACTCGTCCCCACGATATGCATGCGCCCCGGCCAGGCAGTGTTCCGCAACCCCTTTCTGATATCTTCCTCAGAAACTGCGATCCCTTTTTCGACCAGTTTTTCGATAATCCCTAATGCTAACGCGGCATTACGGGTTTGCATCATGCCCTTCAGGCCGAGACGGAGTCCCCTCAACCTGAGCCCCGGGCCGCTGTAATGAAAGCCGGTGGCGGTGGTCCGGTATCTTATCTCTTTTCCCACCCGCCACAGGGGGGCGCCTCTGTCTCGGGCTGTAGCTTCCAGGGTCCTTATCACGGGAGACTGGGTGGCAGCGGTTATTACATCAACCCCTCTCTTGATAATGCCCGCCTTTTCCTTGGCAATATCCAATAGACGGTTCCCGAGAAAGTCCTGATGCTCCATGGAGATATTGGTGATCCCGGAAACCAGTGGAGTGATCACGTTAGTGGCATCGAGACGTCCCCCCATGCCCACCTCCATAATGCTCAGGTCGGTGTTTTCGCGGGCGAAATAGATCAGTGCCATGGCTGTGGTTGCCTCGAAAAAGGTGGGAGGCTCTTCCGGTGAAAAGGCAGTTCGCAACTCCTCGATTAACTCCATGGCCTTGCCCTGGTCAATTTCTTCACCGCTTATTTTAAAACGTTCGGTAAATCGTACAAGATGGGGAGAAGAATAGAAGCCCACCTTAAGGCCCGTTTCTTTCAGTATGGAAGCAATAAAGGCTGCCACCGATCCTTTGCCGTTGGTCCCTGCAATGTGTATATATCGCCGGCCTTTATGGGGGTTTCCGAAAGTCTTTAACAGGTTGCTGGTCTTTGAAAGCCCGAATTTAATGCCGTATTTCTGAAGTCCGTAAAGGTAGTTGACTGACTCCTGATATGTTGTTTTGCCGTTTTTCATGAGCTTGAATTTGTTATTGGTTACGGGTTGCGGGTTTGGTATCGGGTACTGGGTATTGGGTACTGGGTATTGGTTATTTGTCATTCAGTTGTTTTTTCAATCAACAATCATCAATCCCAAGGGTCAATCTCTCAGATCTTTTCCAAGGTGGTGTATTCTAAATGAAGCAGTTTTTTTCCGAAGTTTTTGAAAAGTACTTCCATCTTATTGCCTGATACAAGCCTTGAAACAACACCTGGTCCGAAGGCGGGATGTCTTACCCTATCGCCCTGTGAGAACGGGGAAGATTTACTCTTTGGTTCCAAGGATGTTGTAAATTGCCGCTTCCCCGTTTTTCTCCCTCTCGGGAATGCCTGATATCTCCCTTTTTCGTGCGAAAAGAGATCTCCCGGGATGGCAGAAATAAAGGAGGACAGTCCGTTCCCGACACCGCCATAATTTGCCCACACCGGTACAGATTCGTGGCTCGGATATGTGATGAGCAGGTGGTCCTTGGCCCTGGTGGCCGCCACATACATAAGACGGCGCTCTTCCTCGAGATCCAGGGGATTGCTGTATGCCATGGAGGCAGGAAATCTCCCCTCCATAGCCCATATTATAAAGACCACCGGCCATTCAAGTCCCTTGGCGGAGTGAACTGTAGACAGGGTAAGTGTCTTCCCTCTTTCTTCCTGGTCTATATCTGCGTAGCTGGCGGGAGGTTCTAAAACCAGATCGTCCAGAAACCCCCGCAGTTTTCTGTATCGGTTTGCCATAGGGGCCAACTGCTCAAGTTCTTTTTGGCGTCTCGGATAATCGTCAAATTTATCCTTCAAGATGGGAAGATAATACTCCATGACCTGTTCAACAGCTTCTTTTGGCTCAATCTCTTTTGATGTCAGATGACCTAATAGGCTGCCTAAGCTCTTTAAGCCGCTGTCTTTTTTTCGGGCTCCGGGCCATTCTGCAAGCTTCTGAAGAGGGATTTGGTCGTTTTTCATCCATTTGATAATGGCCTGGCTTTTCCCCATTCCCACGTTCTTTACAAGTCTGAGTATCCGAATCCAGCTTATGGCTTCATCCCTGTTTACAACGACCCTCATGTGGGCCAGAAAATCCTTGATATGGGCCGACTCCAGGAATTTGAAACCGCCATACTTCACATAGGGGATTTTCTGCCGGGTCAGCTCGGCCTCCAATTCAAAGGAATGATAAGCGGCCCGGAACAGGACAGCGAAGTCTTCGATTGAATGTCCCTCTGACATTTGCTGTTTCAGGTGGTTAGAGATCAAAAGGGCCTGCTCATGTTCTGTTCTCGTATCAATGACCTTCGGTTTTTCACCCCCGCCACGCTCAGTAAAAAGGCATTTGGTATATTTCTCATCGGCCTGATCCATAAGGGCGTTTGTGAGGGCAAGAATAGGCTGTGTGGAACGGTAATTCTGTTCCAGTTTGATTATCTTTGTCTCTGGAAAAAAGGCCGGAAAATCAAGCATATTCCGGTAATTGGCGCCCCTGAACGAGTATATGGACTGGGAGTCATCTCCCACCACCATGACATTGCGGTGGTCATGGGCAAGTCCTTTTACGATATCCGCCTGAATTGCGTTGGTGTCCTGATATTCATCTACCATTATATGGCTGTATTTCCGGCTCAACTCGGTGCGGATTGCACTGTTCTCGCCTAAAAGCCTTTGTAAGGAGATGATAAGGTCGTCGTAATCCATCAACTGATTGGTCTTCTTATAATCTGCGTACAATCGTCCCAAATTCCCTATCTCCGGTGCAACCTCAAGGAACTGCCCATATTCCTCTAATATGAATGCTTCAACCGGTTCCTGCAGATTAGCGGCCTTGCTCAGGATATTGGCCAATGTGCCCCTCTTAGGAAATCTCTGCGCCTTTTTTGGCATTTGAAGTTCAGGGATGAGGGAGCGGAGGACCTCTTCCATGTCGGACCGATCCAAGATCGTGAAGGAGTTGGCATATCCCAAGGCCTCGGCATGGCTTTTGAGGATCTTGAAGGCAAGGGAGTGAAATGTGCCTCCTGAAACGAACGTGCATCGTGGGTCAGCAAGGCTGGATGCGCGGTCCAACATCTCCTGGGCAGCCTTTCTCGTAAAGGTCAGAAGGAGGATTGATTCAGGGGGAACGCCGGATTCCACTAAACGGGCTACCCGGTAAACCAGGGTTCTGGTCTTGCCACTCCCGGCCCCTGCTATGACAAGGATAGGGCCGTCTAAGGATATTACTGCCTCTAACTGGGCAGGATTCAGGACTTTCTTATAATCAATTTTGTTTGTCAAAGTTTGAATTCCTTTTTGTCAGGATGCACTCCCTATTTTTGTTTGGACTTTTGATAGCAGGTTAACCGCCCTTTTTCAATATCATAGTTGTTGATTTATGATTTCGGAATGCGGATTGCGGATGTGAACGCAAACCAATATCAGGATTTTGCTGATTTATGAGAAAAAACAGAGTGTTTCTTGACCCTTGTGTCAGGCAAGATTGGACACGACATTTACAACCAGTCCGATAACTAAGGCAACGAATATAAAGGAAAGGATCGAGTGAATGAGTGTCAGCCTGCGCATGGGGGCGCTTGATACGGATACATCGGAGGTCTGGTAACACATGGCAATGGTAAAGGAATAGTACATGAAATCCCAGTAGTCGACGAGTTTACCCCCCGGGAATTCCAACCCTTTTTTATAATCGCCCTCTGATTCTTCATCGATTTCGTCATAATACATTCGGGCATAATGCAGGGCAAAAAAAGCATGCAATAAGAACCAGGCACAGAAGATGGCAACAGTACAGAGGCCTAAGTGAACATTGGCCGGGACCGTCTTCCACTCCTGGCCATCGTTGAGCATGAAGGCGACCGTCACCAAGGATGCTCCACAAATTATAACTGTAAATGATAAGGTGACGATATTTCGCGGCTCCTGGTCTTGGGCGCGCCGCAATGTCTGTTCAGCATCAGCGTTCTTCATCATTATCAGGATAACGAAGAGAAGAAAAAGTACGCACACGTCCCAGGCCAGAAGTAGTCGGATTTCAAATTCTATTTTATGGGGGAGAAAATAATAGACCAGAAGACCGCCGATGGTGGCCAGAATAAATCTGACCCTGGGATCTATTATGACGCTGTAACATCTTGAAAAAACTGTATTTACCGCTGGCGATCTCAATGTTCACTGCCTAAATCAGAGGTTTTGATACGCAGGATATAAACGGTGACACCGATGCCGATTAGCACCACCGTCATTTTTAAGGCCATGTTGGACACGAAGAAGGTAATCGAAATTCCCATTGAAATCCACATATACAAAATTGCATGGAATTTGGCTTTGGCTGGAAGCCCTTTCCCCTCGCGGAAATCCTTAATCAATTTACCCACGGCCCCAAGATTAATAAGCCAGTTATAAAACTTTGGTGAGCCTCTCCAATAACAGAATGCGGCTATTATCAATAAAGGCACTGTCGGCAACAATGGGAGAAATATACCGACTATGCCGACGCCGACAAAAAAACTGCCTGCCAAATTCCAAATGTTCCAGAGGCCTTTCTTTCTTTTGCCTTTGGAAGGCTGATTCTTGTGGTCGTCCTCTTCTCGATTTATGAGAGACTGATCGTTTAACTGTGCCAGCTTATCCCACGTGACATTGTTTAACATGTCGATAAAAGAGTTTTTTTCCGCGATTTCGGGATTATAGTAAATCGTTATGCTTCCGCAATAATGATTTGCGGTCACACGGGTTACCCCGCGCCCGTTAGTCAAATACACCTTCATACTCCGGGTCAGCTCTTTATTGGATACAAGAGTGGGAAACGCCACGCGGAGACGCCCCGGAGTAAAGTTCTTAACGCTGAAATCAGGTTGTGCTTCCATCTGCTTTGTCTTCACAAAAAGCGGCCAATAATAATAAGGGAAACGCCGGCAACAATGGGAGAAATATACCGACTATGCCGACGCCACCGAAAACCTTCCCTGCCAATTTCCAC
>JACKQG010002319.1_pt1 | contig 25088 bp, 21 predicted proteins | sample 8237621 | NCBI WGS metagenome assembly JACKQG01 (sample SAMN15677084, study PRJNA649215) | marine metagenome | biome: marine; feature: Black Sea; material: saline water; isolation source: suspended particulate matter (SPM) from the Black Sea western gyre | collected 2013-06-09/2013-06-10 | depth... | reverse complement strand
CAAAGGAGATCAAAGGGAAATCACATGAATCGCAAACTGTTCGTTTTCGTCACTCTTCTTGTGGTCTTGGGCCTGCTGCTGACAAGCTGTGCGCCGCCGGTGGCCGAAAAGAAACTCAGGATTGCCTACATCCGCCCCACCAACGAGCCCTACTACAAGTATGGCTTCGACGGCGCCGAGATGATGGGCAAGGCGATGGGTGTCGAGGTGCTCGGCTTCATCTCCGACATGAAGGTGGAGCGCGAGCTGGCCAGCGTCGAGGACGCCATCACCCAGAAGGTGGATGGCATCGTGCTCATGTCAGTGAGCGCGACCGCCATGACCGCCAGCATCAACAAAGCTCACGAAGCCGGCATACCGATCTTCATGATCTTCGGCTACAATGAAGACCTGATGGACAAGATGGTCGGCACCGTTCAGGCCGACTGCAATCTCTCGGGCAGCATCATCGGCAACTGGGTCGCCGAGAACATCGCCGAGGGCGAAGTGGCCGTGATCATGGGGCTGCCCGGTCGCGGCGACGCCGAGTGCTACCGCGACGCCTTCGAACGCGAGATGTCCAAGAACCCCAACCTCACCTTGGTCGCCTCCGTGCCCGGCGACTGGAACCGGCAGAAGGCCTTCGATCAGATGCAGAACCTGATCACCTCCAACCCGGACCTGAAAGCGGTCTTCGTCCAGAACGAGGACATGTCCCTGGGCGCCATTCAGGCCCTCAAGGAATCGGGGATGGAAGGCCAGGTTCAGATAGTCTCTCAGAATGGCGCGCCCTACGGTCTCGAGTCCATTGCCGCCGATGGAATTAAAGCCACCGTGGGGTGGTCACCGTCTCAGGAAGCCGCCCTGGGCATGCGCATGCTGGTCGAGCACATTCGCGGCACCACGGTCCCGAAGCTGACCATCACGCCGATGAAAGTTCTCACCAAGGACAACGTGGGCGAAGCCACTCCCTGGGAGCCCACCGAGGAGTCCACCCAGGCCACGCTGAAGCTGAATCTGGACGATCTGATTCACGAATTCGACTCCGGCGCCGGCTACTAGCGAGCGATCACCGGAACACACACAAGACCTGACAGGCATCCAGGTGTCTGTCAGGTCTTGCCTTGAAAAGGAGCTTCTGATGAAAGTTGGCATTGACAGTTACTGCTATCATCGCTTCTTCGGCGAAGTCTACGGCAACCAGGTAGACCCCGGCCGCCGCATGACCTATGAGGATTTCCTGCGTCGCGCCGTGGAGCTGAAGGTCGACGGCGTATCCCTGGAGACCTGCTTCTTCGATAGCTTCGAGGACGGCTACCTCAAGGGCCTGAAAGAGATCATCGCCCAGGGCAACCTGGAGGTGGTCGTGGCCTGGGGCCATCCCAAAGGCTTCGAAGGCGGTAAGAAGCCGGAGGCTCTGGAGGAGATGAAGGCCATGTTCAGGGTCTGCCACACCTTGGGCGCCAAGGTGATGCGGGTGGTGGGCTCGAGCCTGGACTACCGCAATGACCCGCACGAGCCGCAGATCAGGGCGCTGGCCAAGATCTTCAAGGAGGGCGCTCGGATGGCCGAGGACGAAGGAGTGCGGTTGGCCGTGGAGAACCACTTTGATTTCACCACCGACGAGTTCATGGATCTGATCACACGAGTGGACTCCCCTTACTTTGGGCTGTGCTTTGACACGGGCAATGCCTTGCGCATCGGCGATGACCCCGTCGAGACCGCCCGCCTGATGGCCAAACACACCTTCGCCACCCATACCAAGGACGTGGCGCCCCTCTATGGCGTGAGCCCCCAGGAGTGGTATTTCTTCGCTTGCGTCCCCGTCGGCCAGGGGATCGTCAACATGCCGGCGCTGGTGGCGGCGCTGCTGGCCGGTGGATACGAAGGGCTGTTCGCCATTGAGCTGGATTACATGGATCCGAAGTACCGGGACGAGGATTGGGCCGTGGAGGATAGCGTGCGCTACCTCCAGGGGCTGCAGAAGGGCTACAAGTAGACGGCATAGGAGGACACAGTGGCTCCAAAAGGCTTCCAGGCAATCAACTATGCAGCGCTTCCCCTGCGCCGGGTGGGTATCGGCATGCTCGGCTACGGTTTCATGGGCAAGGTGCACTCCAACGCCTACCTGAAGATCCCCTACAGCTTCCACGAGCCTGCCGCTTACCCGGAGCTGGTGGCGATGTGTGGTCGGGACGAGGCCAGGGTGGCCGATGTGGCAGCACGTCTTCGCTACCGGGGATACTACACCGACTGGAAACTGATGCTCCAGGACCCAAACATCGAGATCCTGGACAACTGCACGCCGGACGACCGGCATCGTGACCCCTCGATCGCCGCCGCCGCGGCCGGCAAACACGTCATCTGCGAGAAGCCGTTGGCCATGACCGTGCGGGACGCGGCGGCGATGCTGGAGGCCGTGACGAAGGCCGGCGTGAAGCACATGTGCTGCTTCAACTACCGCTTCATCCCGGCGGTGCGCTTGGCGAAGGAACTGCTGCAGTCCAGGGCCATCGGTCAGGTCTATCACTTCCGCGGCTGCTATCTGCAGGAGCCTGGCCACGATCCTGCGTCGCCGGTGGAAGATGTGTGGTATGCCAGCGGCACACGCTCCGGCATCCTGCTGGGGATTGGCTCCCATATCATCGACATGGCCCGCTTCCTGTTGGGCGAGATCACGTCGGTGAGCGGGCTGGTGCGCACGTGGAATACGTCGCGTGCTAGCCGCTCCGGAGCGCTGGAAACGGTCACCGCCGACGAGGGCAACCTGGCCCTGGTAGAGTTCGCCAGCGGCGCTACCGGCACGCTGGAGTCTTCCGGCGTGGCGACGGGTCACAAGAACCAGCACACCTGGGAGATCAACGGCTCCAAGGGCAGTATCTGCTGGGACCTGGAAGACCCCAACCACCTGCTCGTCTACTCCGACGATGCGCCGCTGCCCAGCACGCGCGGCTTCGCCTCGGTCTCTGTCACAACCGGCGCGCATCCGTTGCAGACCATGTATCTGCCCCCCGGACATAACGCCGGATGGGAATATGGCCACGTCCATGCGCTGTACCACTTCGTGGACTGCGTCGTGAACGATGAGCAGGTCGCGCCCTATGGCGCCACGTTCGAAGATGGCTACCGCGTCCAGGTGATCATGGACGCCATAGAGCGTTCCTCGCGCACGGGGCAGAGAATCGACCTGACTTACTGAGGCGCTTATGCCAGCGGATACAGAGTACGTCTTACAAACCAGGGGCGCTCGCAAGAGCTTCTCCGGAGTCGAGGTGCTGCACGGGGTAGACCTGGACCTGGTTCCGGGAAGGGTGCACGCCGTGGTGGGGGAGAACGGCGCCGGCAAGTCCACGCTGATCAAGATCCTCTCCGGCGTGTACCGGCGGGATGGCGGCGCCATCTTGATTGATGGGCAGCCTGTCGAGACCCTCAGCCCGCAGATCGCGCAAGGCCTGGGGATTGCCACCATCTATCAGGAGCGGAACCTGATCCCCTACCTCAGTGTCGGCGAGAACCTTCTGCTGGGCGACGTGCCCACCGGTCGCTTCGGCATCGTGCGCTGGAACCGCTTGTTCGAGATGGCGGGCCAGATTCTGAGCAACCTTCACCTGGCGCTGGACCCGCACGAGTTGGTGGCCAACCTCAGCGTCGCCGAGCAACAGGCCGTGGAGATCGCCAAGGCGCTCTACAAAAAGGCGCGCATCGTCATCATGGACGAGCCGACGGCCAGCCTGACCGCTGCGGAGATCGAAAACCTGTTCCGCCTGATCTGCCAGCTCAAGCAGGAAAACGTCGCCGTGATCTACATCTCCCACCGGCTTGACGAGATCTTCGAGATCGCCGACGAGGTAACCGTGCTGCGCGACGGGCTGAAGGTACTGCACTGTCCCATAGACGAGATAGACAAGGACGCGCTCGTCCGGGCGATGGTGGGTGAGGAACTGACGCAAACAGAGCTCGCCGGCGCGCGGGCAGGCGATCTGCTTCTGGAGGCGCAGTCCATCTCGCATCCCGGCAGGTTCGAGGACGTGAGCCTGCGCCTTCATCGCGGCACGATCATCGGCCTGGCTGGCTCGGTCGGATCGGGCCGCTCCGACGTGCTGAGCGCCCTGGCGGGCCTGGAGCCTGTGGCGAGCGGTCGCATCGTGTTCCAGGGGCAAGAGCTTCAGGGTCAACACCTGGCCGACTTCATCCAGCAGGGCATCTGTCTGGTGCCGTCGGAGCGGGACCAGGCCGGCCTGATCCTCTCCATGAGCGTAGCCGGCAACACCACCCTCGCCAACCACAAAGCGGTGACACGCGGCCCCCTGATAGACCTGGGCCGGGAACGCGCCCTGGCCGAAGAGTATGTGCGTCAACTCGACATCCAGGCCCGGAGCGTCTTCCAGGAAGTCCAGTATCTGAGCGGCGGCAACCGGCAGAAGGTGATGCTCTCCAAGTGGCTGTGCCTGGGCCTGGAAGTATTCCTGCTGGACGAGCCGACCCAGGGCGTTGATGTGGGCGCTCGCGAGGAGATCCACCGCATCATGAAACGGTTGCTGGACGAGGGCAAGGGCATCGTGATGGTCACCTCGGACCTCGATGAGCTGATGAAGATGAGCCACTACATCGCTGTGATGAGCAAGGGCCGCATTGTGGCCTATCTCGAAACACAGCAGACGACCAGAGAGGAGGTGCTGTCGTATGCGCTCGGCCAACGAAGCCAAAGCAGCCTCTGTGAACCCCTTGCGTAGACTGACCCGATCGATAGATGTTCAGCAGTTGGGCATCATTTTCGTGCTGATCGCCCTGATCATCATCATGGGCGTGATCTCTCCTGTCTTCCTGTCTGGCCGCAACATCCGCAATATCCTGCAGCAGGTCTCCACCATCGGCATCCTGGCCATGGGATCCACTGTCCTGATGATCTCGGGCGGGATTGACCTCTCCGTCGGCTCCATCGTATCTGTGGCCGCTGTCGTGATGGGGACGATGATCAAGGCCGGCTCCCCGGCGGAACTGGCCATCCTGGTCGGCCTCCTCATCGGCTGTGGGATCGGCCTCATCAATGGCGTCCTGGCTGCCTACACCAAGGCCCACCCCTTCATCCTGACCTTGGGCACCATGACGCTGTTCCAGGGTGTGGCCATCATCATCACCGAGGGCTTCCCGATCACGGATCTCGGCCGGCGCTTCGAGTGGATCGGCGGCGCCAGGATCGGGGGGCAGATCCCCGTCAGTGTGATCGTCTTGCTGGTCGTCATGCTGGTGTGCCACGCCTTGCTGCGCTATCTTCGGTTAGGGCGGCTGGCCTACGCCATCGGCGGCAACGAGTACACGACGTTTCTAGCCGGCATTCCCGTACGCCGCTACAAGATCCTCTTCTACGTTATCTGCGGCTTCTTTGCCGGGCTGGGAAGTGTCGTCCTTGCCTCGCGCATCAGCTCCGCCATCCCGAACATGGGGGCGGACTACACCCTGCAAGCTATCGGAGCAGCAGTCATCGGCGGCGTGCCGCTGACGGGCGGCCGGGGCAACGTCTGGGGAACCTTCACTGGCGTGCTCCTGCTGGGGGTCATCGCCAATGGCCTGAACCTCATGCACGTCGACGCCAGCTGGCAGTACGTCCTCACCGGCGTGATCATCATCATCGCCGTGATCGTCCACGAGCAGCGCTCCCGCAAGTAGCCGCGGCCGGCCTGCATCCCATACACGGATGGAGCAACTCTTGATGGAACAGATGACCTCTCTGGAACGCACCATGGCCACGATCCACCATCGGATCCCCGATCGGGTGCCGGTGGACCTGCACAACTTCCTGGTCACCATTGACTACGCCGGCTATCCCATGGCGCAAGCTTTGCGGGACGGCGAGATGCTGGCCGAAGCGCAGCTCAAGTTCTGGCGCGATTTCCGTCACGACGTCCTGCTGGTCGAGAATGGCGTCATCGCCGAGGCTGGGGCTTGCGGCTGCGCGATAGACTGGCCAACCGAGGGGCCGCCGCGCGTGGTGGGGCACGTGTTGGCCGATGGCCTGGAGAAGATAGACGAGCTGACGGTGCCCGATCCCTGGAGGACACCCCCGATGCAGGAGAACCTGGAAGCCGTGCGCATCCTCCGAAAGGAGCTCGGCGACCAGGTCTTCATCATGGGTCGGGCCGATCAGGCTCCAGCGTCGCTGGCTGGTGCCCTCCGGGGGTATGAGCAGTTCATCCTGGACATGGCGCTGAACGAACAGCCGGAACTGATCCACAAAGTGCTCGACTTCTGCGCCCAGGTGCAGATCCGCTACATGTTGGCGATGAAGGAGGCTGGCGCGCACGGCACCTCCATGGGCGAGATGGGGGTGGACATCATCGGGCCGCGGCTGCACCGCAGGTTCGCCCATCCCTACGATCGGCAAGTCGTCGAGGCCGTCGGCACTCCGGATTTCCCGGTGGCGCTACACATCTGCGGCGATGCTACGCTGATCTTGCCGGAGATGATCGCCACCGGCGCCCAGATCCTGGAGTTGGACTACAAGACGGACAAAACAAAGGCCAAGGAGACGCTGCGCGGCAAAACCACCTTCCTGGGGCCGGTCAACCCTGAGTTGCTTTGGGCTGGCACCCCTGGCGAAGTTGAAGCCGCTGCCCGCGAGGCCATCGCCGTCCTGTCGCCAGGGGGTGAGTTCATCCTCGGCCCCGGCTGCGCGCTCGGTCACACAACCCCAACGGACAACATCCACGCGCTGATTGAGACAGCGTGGAAGTACGGCGCCTATAATCCGGATGGTTCACTGCAACGACAGTGAATGTGCTTTGGGGCTGTTTCCCCACCTTTGGCGCGATCAAGACTACATTCTGACCAGGCTCATCTGAAATCGGAGCTGAAGTCCTCGTACTGACCCGTGCCAAGCGACGTTTGCCGACCTGCAATGGCCGACGCGTGGTCGGCCTGGCATGGATACCCCGACCCCTATGCGCGGCCCGGTACTTCCGTTCCTGCTGGTGCCGTAGCCACCTCCCAAGCAGGAATCTTCGCCTTCTCGGCGGACTTGACAATGGATGCACTCTGTCATATAATGCAAAAAACGTTTCACTCACTGCCTTGCTTGGACCAGCTATCCAGCCAAGCACCCAGAATCTGCGGGAGAGCACCGGTTGAGTAGCTGCCAGCCATAGCGAGCAGCACATCGAAACCAGGCAATTTGACTCCCTTGTGTCCCTGTAGACGCTACCCCAGTGGCAAGACAGGAAAGGAGGTGCCGAGGTACACTAACCCTGAACAATCAACTCTGCCACGACGCAGAAGTCCTTTCGAGCCGGCAAATGCCGGGCATTTGTTACTGAAAAAGGAGAACATTTCAATGGGAGACAAAATCATAACTCCTGAATCACCCTGGGTTCGCAGATTCACGAGGCGAGAGTTCTTGCAGACCACGGGTATGGTCGGCGCTGGCCTGGCTCTGGCCGCTTGTGGCGCTCCGACGGCCGCGCCTGAGCCCACCAAGGCTCCCCCACTCCCCACAGAAGCTCCGCCAGTCATCTTCACCAAGCCCGGGCTGGCCTCGGGCATGATCGGCGGCCCGACGGGTTTCGAGGGTGCTGAAAGGTACCAGTATGGCCCGGACAGTCCCGCCGGCCGGGCCATGGAGGCGCTGCGTAACCTTCCCGCAGACAAGAAGCCGGCAGTGCTGCAGGTCATGCACCCGGGCGGCGCCGTGGGACACTGGTCCGTGCCCTTCCCCGAGGGCGCACCGACGGCCCAGCAGGTCTTCGAGGAGGAGAGCGGCATCAAGCTCGAGATCATCGGGACCGACGAGAACAGCCAGTTCACCAAGATCATTCAGGACACCACCACCCAGGCCGGTGAGTATGACATCTACTCCTTCTGGGGCAACAACCGCGGCACGCTGGCCGAGTCTGGCGCTTTCCTCATCCTGGACGAGTTCGTCGATCAGTACAGGCCGGAGTGGGACAAGTACTATGTTGGCGGCCAGCTGACGGTGGAGAGCTACGCCAAGTACGCCGGTCACTACGTGTCGGTCAGCTTCGACGGCGACTACCAGTCCTGGAACTATCGCCGGGACCTGTTCGAGGACCCCAAGGAGATGGCCGACTTCAAGGCCAAGTACGGCTGGGATCTGCAATGGCCCGAGACCTGGGAGCAGCTGGACCAGCTCTCTGAGTTCTTCCATCGCCCCGACCAGGGGTTGCTGGGCTGCACCGACATCCGCAACTCCATCTGGGGCCTGACCAACTGGATCCAGCGCTATGCCAGCTTCGCCAACCCGGCGCAGATGTACTTCGACCCCACGACCGGCAAGCCGCTGATCAACTCCCCGGCGGGCATCCAGGCGACCCAGGAGTATGCCGCCACCATGGCCTACAAGTCGCCTGACGCCCTGGCCTGGGGCTGGCCGGAACAGTACAACAACATGGCTGCCGGCGGCGCGGCGATCACCTGCGCCTTCCCCAACATGCCCAAGTTCCTGGACAATCCCGGCAATCCCGACAGCACGATCGCCGGCAAGCTGCGCACCGGGATCTCGCCGGGCCGCATCATTGACGGCAAGCTGATCCGCCGCACCGTCTGGTGGCCCAACATCACCTTTGCCGTGTCCACCCAGACCAAGTACCCCGAGGTAGCCTACCTGTTCCTGCAGTGGGGCGGCTCGCCCTCCATGTTCACCTTCATGGTCGGCAACCCGGCGGGCTACTTCGATCCCTTCCAGGTGTCGGACTTCAAGGATCCCGTGGTGGTGGCCAGCTACCATGAGTACCATGTTCCTACCATGACGGGCTCCATCGAGCGCTCCGTGCCGCCGCTCAACCTCAACGGCGCCAGCGAGTACGAGACGGCGCTGGACACCAACGTCCAGGCGGTCATCGCCGGCCAGAAGACGGCCGAGCAGGCCATGGCCGACTGCGAGGCGGAGTGGGAGAAGATCACGGACCGCCTGGGGCGCGACAAGCAGATCGCGGCCATCGCGGCTCAGGTGGCGGCCTACTCGACGGTGGTCGACACGCCGACGATCTAGGCGGTTCAACAACTCAGCGTGCCTGGCGGTCCCGAGGGACCACCGGCACCCGGACAATCACACTCCCACCTCTCGTCTCGCCTGAGAGGGGAGGTGGGAGTGACCTTGGTCAGGCTGCCTGCAGCCCGGCCATACTGCCCCCAAGTCATGCAGCAGGCGGGATATCATCCCGTCTGTTGGGTGCAGGAGCAAGCCTGGCGATGTCAACTAGCCCTTCCACACCACCAGTGGCGCGCTCGCAGGATGGAGCGCCCGCAGCGGGAAAGCGGCGCCGCTTCCTGGACATGAATAACGTGCGCACTTTCTCCTCGACCCTGACCCTGCCGGCCCAGATCGTCCTGCTGCTGATCATGATCTTCCCCCTTCTGGCGGTGGTCTACATCAGCATGACGAGCTGGTCGCCCACGCGCGGCGGCAATTGGATGGGGTCTTATCGCTTCTGGGACTGGGGCCGCAACTACGTCGAGGTAGTGCGCGATCCCTTCTTCTGGCGGGCGCTGGGCCGCACCTTCCTGATCGTGGGCATCGCCGTGCCGCTAGAGTTCCTCCTGGGGCTGGCTCTCTCCTTCCTGTTCATCGAGAAGTTCCCGGGCAAGCGCATCTTCTACGCGCTGCAGCTCGTTCCCATGATGATCGTTCCTGCCGTGGCCGGCTATATGTTCTGGGTGCTCTTCCAGAGCAACGGCCCCCTCAATTTCATCATCTCGGCCCTCATTGGGCGTCCCTTTGCGCTGTCCTGGCTCTCTTCGGAGATCCCGGCCACCTTCGCCGTCATCGTCGCCGAGGTGTGGCAGTGGACTCCCCTCATGTTTCTGATCCTGCTCTCGGGGCTGGTGGGACTGCCCGAGGACCAGATGCGGGCGGCGGACATGCTCGGCGCCTCCTTCTGGCAGAAATTCCGCTACCTGATGCTGCCCATGATGCGGCCTATCATCGTCATCGCGCTGGTGATCCGGGGCATGGAGGCGGTCAAGATCTTCGACGCCATTTTCCTGATGACGGCGGGTGGCCCCGCCCGGGGCACCGAGAGCGTATCGGTTTATATGTACAAAGTGGCCTTCCAGCAGGTGCGTTGGTCCTTCTCGGCCGCAGCCGCCATGGTCATCCTGGCCATCATGACCATCGTCGCCTCCTACGCCCTGCGCCCCTTGCAGGCGCCCCAGCGGGAGGCCGAGGCGCTCGCCGCTGCGGCCCGCGGCACGGAGTAATCGAGATGTCGAAACCTAAGACCTGGCAGACGGCGTTGCGCTTCTTCCTGGCCCTGGTGGTCACCGCGGTCGTCTCTTTCCCCACCTATTGGATGGTGACGCTGGCCTTCAAGCCGCAGAGTGAATGGTCCAGCGCTGGCGGCAAGATCTACTGGGTTCCTGAGAACCCGACCATGGATAACTTCGAGCGGGTGCTGACCACCTACCGCGGTGAGTTCTTCCGCGCCGCCGCGGAGTCGGCCTTGCCCTCCATCCGCAGCAGCGTCATCGTCTCCGTCGGGGGGACCCTGTTCGCCATGCTCATCGGCACCCTGGCGGCCTACGGCCTGTCGCGCTATTCCACCGACACCGGCGAGCTGCCCTGGTATATTGCCCTGGGCACACTGCTCCTGCTGATTCTCGTGCTGATGCCCTTCTTTGTGCTCTGGGCATGGCTTGGGATTCTCAACCGCTGGTGGGGGATCGTCTCTTTCACCGTGCTGGGGATGGCGGCTAACGAGCTCATCGGGCGCGTCCTGGCTCGCATCTACGGCAGACCCGTCGGCAGCCTTTCCTTTTCCATCCTCCAGCTGCGCATGTTCCCACCCATGGCCATCCTGATCCCCCTGATGATCATGTGGTCGGCCTTGCGGTTGAACGACACCTGGTACGGGCTGACCTTCGTGTACGGCGTGGTGACCTTCCCCTTCGTGGTCTGGCTGATGAAGAGCTTCTTCGACGAGGTGCCGCGCGAGCTGGACGAGGCGGCCATCGTGGATGGGTCCTCTTACTGGCGGGCTTTCTTCAGGGTAGTGCTGCCGCTGGTGAAGGGAGGATTGGCCAGCACAGCGCTGTTCGTCTTCATCCTCAACTGGAGTGACTTCCTGGTGGCGCTGCTGCTCACCAGCCGAGACTGGCCGACGATCCCGGTCTTCCTGAATGGCCTGGTCTCGGCCGAGGTGGGGGCGCAACATGGCCCCAAGGCCGCCCTGGGACTGCTGGCGGTTATCCCGCCGGTGGTGTTCGGCCTGATGATCCAGCAGTACCTGGTGCGCGGTCTGACTTTCGGCGCCATCAAGAAATAGGGGGCAGCGAGGAACTATGGCCGGAATTCGACTGGAGAAGCTACGCAAAGAGTTCGGCGACGTGGTGGCCGTGGAGGGGCTGGACCTGGAGATCGGGGACGGCCGCTTCGCCGCCCTGCTGGGGCCCTCGGGGTGCGGCAAGACCACGACGATGAACATGATCTCCGGGCTGGAGCAGCCCACCTCGGGCCAGGTGTTCTTTGACGACCGCTTGATGAACAACGTGCCGCCGGGCAAGCGGGGTGTGGGCTTCGTATTCCAGAACTACGCCATCTTCACCCACATGACGGTGTACGAGAACATCGGCTTCGGGCTCAAGATCCGGGGCTGCCCGGAGGTGGAGCTGCGCCGCGAGGTGGGGCGGCTCGCCAAACTGCTGCAGATCGAGCACATGCTGAATACGAATGCCGGGCGGCTGAGCGTGAACGACATGCAGAAGGTGGCTCTGGGGCGCAGCATGATCACCAAGCCCGGGATCTTCTTGCTGGACGAGCCTTTCAGCAACCTGGACGCGGCCTTTCGGGCCTTCATGCGCGGCGAGCTGAAGCGCATCCAGCGGGAGATCAAACAGACCATGATCTACGTCACCCACGACCAGGTGGAGGCGATGAGCATGGCCGACATGATCGCGGTCATGGACTTCGGCGTGCTCCAGCAATACGGCACGCCGGACGAGATCTACAACCAGCCGCGCAACACCTTCGTGGCCAAGTTCATCGGCAGCCCGAACATGAATCTCCTGCCCTGCTCCTACCGGGTGGAAAATGGCCAGGGATTCCTGGCTCTGAAGAACGACGGCGCGCGCGTCCCCCTGGACGACCGGCGGCGCCAGCTTCTGGAGGAGCGGAACGGCGGGCGGGATCTGATCCTGGGCATCCGGCCCGAGCGCCTGCACGTATACCCGGAACCGACGCCCGAAACGCTGTGGCAGGGGATGGGATATGCCCTGGAGCCGCTGGGGTCCAAGTCCATCGTGCATGTGCAGCTGGGCAATGACGTGATCCGGGTGGTGGCCCCGGCCACCTACCGGACCTGTGTCGGCTTCCAGCAGTGGCTATCGCTCGACCTGGACTTTCTGCACATCTTCGACGGCGAAACGGAAGAGGTCATCCGCTAGCGGCCGCCGGACACGGAGGAGCGGTGTGGCAAGGTTGCGACTTGAGAATGTCACGAAACGATTTGGGCGCACCGTCGCCATCGATGGGCTGAGCCTGGACATCGCCGACGGCGAGTTCTTCTGCGTGCTGGGACCCCCGGGTGCCGGGAAGACCACCACGCTGCGGCTGATCGTCGGCCTGGAGAGGCCCGACGAGGGCAGCGTGTACATCGACGAGCAGCTGGTCAACGACGTGCACCCGGGCCAGCGGGACATCGCCATGGTGTTCCAGAACCTGGCCCTCTATCCCGACAAGACGGTGTTCAACAACATCGCCTACCCGCTGCGCGAGCGGCGGCTGCCTCGCGACGAGATCGAGACCCGTGTGCGAGCCGTCGCCGAGACGTTGCGCATCGGCAAGCTGCTGGATCGCAAGCCGGCCAAGCTGAGCGGCGGCGAGCGGCAGCGGGTCGCTCTGGGACGGGCCATCGTGCGCCATCCTCGGGCCTATCTGATGGACGAGCCCCTGGCCAACCTGGATGCGCTGCTGCGCACGGAGATGCGGGTGGAACTGAAACGGCTGCAGGCCGATCTGGGCCAGACGCTGGTCTATGTGACCCACGACCAGGTCGAGGCCATGTCCATGGCCGATCGCATCGCCGTGATGAACCGGGGCCGTCTGCAGCAGTGCGATGAGCCCGATATCATCTACAACCTGCCAGCCAACCGCTTTGTGGCCACGGTGGTGGGCAGCCCTCCCACCAACTTCATCTCCGGCCAGGTGAGCGTTGAGGAGGACCTGCTCGTCGTCACCCATCCAGCCTTCCGGCTGCGGGCGTCCGGAGCCGCTCACCCGCTCAGGGCTGCGCTGGCCGGGAACGGCGCGCCGCCAGACAAGGTGCTGGTGGGTGTGCGCCCAGAGGATGTGGGCGTGAGCACTCGCGCCAACGACTCGCATGCCATCCCCGCGCAGGTCTCGGTGATCGAGCCTCTGGGACCGGAGACGGTGGTCGATTTGCACGTGGGTCCCGACTACATCAAGGCCGTGGTGCCACCGACCCAGAGGCTGGACGAGGGGCAGTATGTCTGGCTGCGATTCGAACCCATGCGCATCCACTTCTTCGATGTGGAGAGCGAGGAGCGGGTGTACAGCACCAAACCGGCCGAGGAACTGGAGTGCCCGCTGCCAGACGCTGACTGATCGGGCATTATCGCGACGTACTCCCGCAACACAGAAACAAGGAACACAGAAGCACTGCTTCCAATAATCTCACAGAAAGGATGCTACATGATGAAAGACAAACTAGTCGCTGCCATTGCCGACATGAGGGAGGAGGAGGCCCTTGAGCTGGCGCAGGCCATGCTTGAGGCCGGCGAAGACCCTCGGATGGTGCTGGCCGCCAGCCAGGAGGCCATGTCCATCGTCGGCGACCGCTACGAGCAGAAGGAATACTTCCTGCCCGAACTCATCATCGCCGGCGACATGCTCACCGCCATCGGCGAGTTGGTCAAGCCCCTGCTGCAAGGGGAGGGCCCCCAGGCCGAGCCCCAGGGCAAGGTGGTCATCGGCACCGTGGCCGGGGACATCCACGACATCGGCAAGGACATCGTGATCTTTATGCTCGATGTCAACAACTTCAAGGTCCACGACATCGGTGTTGACGCCGCCCCCGAGAAGTTCGTGAGCGCCATCAGGGACTTCCAGCCGGACATCGTCGGCATGAGCGGCTTTCTGACCCTCGCCTACGACCAGATGCGCCACACGGTGGAGGCGATCAAGGAGGCCGGCCTGCGCGATGAGGTCAAGATCATGATCGGCGGCGCCATCATGGATGACGGCGCGGCCGCGTACGCCGGGGCCGACGCCTATGGAGCGGATGCAGTGGCCGCAGTTAAGCTGGCCAAGACCTGGACAGGAGGGGAATAACCATGGCTGAGAAATCAACTCAGGAACTCTATGATGCACGACTGAAGCGCGCTCTGGATGCGGCCACGCTCAAGGTGCCCGATCGGGTGCCGGTGTTCGGGCCCTACCAGAAGTATCCCTACGCCTTCGCCGGGGTCACGCTCAAGGACGCCATGAACGACTACGCCCTGGCTCGCCAGGCCTGCCACAAGTTCGTGGACACCTTCCAGCCGGACCTGGACTTTGGGCCCATCTTTGCCTATCCTGCAGAAGCCATGAGAATCCTGGGGTGGAAGGCGTTCAAGTGGCCGGGCCACGGCCTGGCCGACAACGTCATGTACCAGTACATCGAAGGCGAGTACATGAGCGACGAGGAGTACGATGAGTTCATCTTCGACCCTTCGGATTTCATGTTGCGCAAGTGGGCGCCTCGCCAGTTCGCGTCCATGGCCGGGTTCTCGCAGTTCGTGCCCTGGCGCCGCTTCATGTGGTCAGGCTGGATGAACCTGGGCTTCTGGGCCTCACCCGAATTCCAGGAAACCCTGCGCACGGTCACGGCAGGCGTCGAGGAGCTGAACAAGTGGTGGGGTTCGCAGGTGCAGTACTGGGGCGAGGTCAATGCCAAGGGCTACCCGCTGGCCTTTGCCGGCTGGGACTGGCCGCCCTTCGACATCCTCGGTGACACGTTACGCGGCACGCGCCAGATCCTCGCCGACATGCGCCGCCGCCCCGAGAAGCTCCATGCCGCCCTGGAAGTCGCCACGCAGATCTTCATCGAGTATGGGTCGGGTGCCGCTGGTGCTCCCTTGCCCTTCTGCTGGGTCTGGGTGCACAAATCGACGCGCGACTTCATGTCCGACGCCCAGTTCGGCGAGTTCTACTGGCCCTATCTCCGCAAGGGGTTGATGGCCCTCGTAGACAAGGGTATTATCCCCGTCATCTACTGGGAGGCGGACTGGGAGAGCCGGCTGGAGCACATCCGGGACGTTCCCCCCGGCAAGATCGTCTACCATCTCTCCAACACGAATTACGAGAAGGCCAAGGATGTGCTGGGCGACGTCACCTGCCTCATGGGCAACGTCCCCAACATCATGCTGCTCAGCGGCACCCCCGATGATGTGCGCGCCTACTGCAAGAAGATGATCGACACCTTTGGCAAGGACGGCGGCCTCATCATGGACGCCGCGCTCATGCTCGACGAGGCCAAGCCCGAGAATCTCAAGGCCATGATCGACTTCACCAAGGAGTACGGCGTGTACGGGTAAAGTTGGTCACTCTGCCTGGTTCCTCTGAGCTTCCACTACTGGGGGAGCTCAGAGGAACTCAGGCCACTTGCCGGCAGTACCTTAGCTTAGGAGAAAGACATCATGATCAAGGTCGGATGCTTTGCTCTGATCGACCCCTTCAGCACGCTGGAACACCAGCTCGGCCGCATCAGGGACTGGGGCTTCAAGTACGCTGACGTCACCGAGAACACCGACGGCGGCAGCATGGGCGTGGAGTTCGGGTTCTCCGCCGTGGCCAGTCTGGACGCCAACCCCTTCGACATCAAGCGGCTATTCGACAAGTACGGGCTGACCATCAGCAGCTACTGCGCCCACGCCAACCTGCTGGATCCCACGGCCTCCTGGCGCTACGGCTCCATTCAGGTCTTCAAGGCCGTGCGCGCCGCCGCGGCCATCGGGGTGAAGCACGTCATCACCACCGACGGCGACCCCAAGACGGAATTCGGCCACAACCTGACCGTGGACGAGGCCATCTTCACCATCCGCGAGCGGCTATACGAACCCTTGCGCATGGCCGCCGATCACGGCGTCAAGATACTGCTCGAACCGCATGGCATGTACACCGACTCCATCGAGTACGTGGAGCGGATCCTGGCAGCCTGCAACAGCGATGCCCTGGCCCTCAACCTGGACACGGGCAATCTCTGGCTGGGCGGCGGCGATCCGCTGCAGTACGTCAACCACTTCGGCAGCATGATCGAGCACGTTCACTGGAAAGACCACCCGCCGGAGATGCTGGAGAAACGCGGCCACATCCACGGCACCGGCATGGCCGTCGTTCCTTTGGGCTCGGGCGTGGTGGACATCAAGTCCACCTTCGAGGCGTTGGTCAAGGTCGGCTTCGAAGGCTACACCACGCTGGAGGTTGCCGGCGACGACGCCGTTCTCGAAAGTTACGCCTACCTCAGATCGCTGGGCGCCGAATAGGTTGCGAGACGATCTCACCGCAGAGAGCAGGGGGCGCAGAGAAGCCCATGAGGTTCTCTGGGGACTCCCTGTTCTCTGCGGTGTCCTTTTCCCATCGGGGGCGAGACGCTGATGACGCACAGGGTCCTGTTCGAGCCGTGGGGCGTCGCCGTGGAGTGCGGCGCTGACCTCACCATCCTCGACGCGGCGCGGCAGGCCGAGATCCCCATCCGAGCTTTGTGCAGTGGCCGCGGCGCCTGCCGCAAATGCCAGGTCCGCATCACCACGGCCCCCTTGCCGCCGCCTGTCCCCGCCGAAACCAAGGCCCTGGCGCCGTCGGCGCTGGCGGGCGGGTTTCGCCTGGCCTGCATGCACGCCGTGGACCGCGACATGACCGTGGAAACCCTGCCCCTGGTCGCGCGCGGCAAGGACGAAGCCCCTCCCCTGGAACGTTCCTTTCAGTTATCGCCCCCCGTGCAGCGCCATGCCGTTCGCCTGACACCGCCCTCCCTGGAGCACCCCACTGACGACGTGACCAACCTCCTGCGGGCCCTGGAGGAGGCGGGCTGCCCGCCGGTCACCCAGGTAGACTACCGCGTCGCCCAACGTCTGCCTGATGTCTTGCGCGCCGCGGACTGGCAGGTGGATGCCAGCATCCGCGCCGGCGAGTTGGTCGCCGTGCGACCCAGCGGCCCCTGCACAGAAGGCGGCGAGCCGTCGCCGTCGCTCCCCTTGGGCCTGGCCGTGGACCTGGGCACCACCAATATCGCCACCTACCTGTACAACCTCGAGGACGGCGCGCTCCTCGGCATCTTTGGGGTCGCCAACCCGCTCTCGACCTACGGCGCCGACATCATCTCCCGGCTCACCTACGCCGGGCGCTCGGCCGCCAACGGCGCGCAGCTACAGCGCATCCTGGTCAAAACGCTCAACTTGCTGCTGGAACGCATCGCCGAGATGCACGGCTGCTCCCCCGAGGACGTGGAGGAGATGGTCATCGTCGGCAACAGCGGCATGCACCACCTCTTCCTCAACCTGCCCCCCAACCAGCTCATACGCTCACCCTACGTGCCGGCCATACGCCAGCCGATGGCCATCAAGGCCAGAGACCTGGGGATGGGGATCAGCGCCGGCGGCTACGTCTACGTGCCGCCGCTGGTGGGTGGTTTCATCGGCTCCGACCTGCTCGCCGTGGCCCTGAGCACACGCTTGGACCTGCAGCCGGGGATTCGCCTGGCGCTCGACATCGGCACGAACACGGAGTTGCTGCTGTCCATTGAGGGCCAGTTGTTCAGTTGCTCCACGGCCAGCGGCCCCGCCCTGGAAGGGGCCGCCCTGCAATTCGGCTGCGTTGCCATGCCCGGCGCTATTGACCGCGTCTGGCTCGGCGAGCCTGGCGAGCCTTTCGCCTACCACACCATCAGAAACCAGCCACCGCTGGGCATCTGCGGCTCCGGCATCATCGAGGCCCTGGCGGCCATGATCCGGTCTGGCGTCGTGAGCACCACCGGCCGCTTACAAGCCGGTCATCCCCTCGTCCAGGAGCGCCCCGATGGCGACCACCGCTTTGTGCTGGTGCCCTCCGCCAGGACCGAGTTGGGCGTCGCCCTGACCATTTCCCAGACCGATGTCCGCGCCATTCAGTTGGCCAAGGGGGCCATCCGTGCCGGCGCGGAGACCTTGCTGGGCAAGCATGGCCTGCGGCCCGACCAGGTTGACGAGATCCTGGTTGCCGGCGCTTTCGGCAGCCACATAGACATCGCCAGCGCCCTGCAGATTGGCCTCTTCCCCCCCCTTCCCGCCGGACGAATCCGGCAGATCGGCAACGCCGCCGGGATCGGCGCGGCGGTGATGCTGCTGTCTACCGCCGAGCGGCGCGCCGCCGAGGAACTGAGCCAGCGCATCCGCTACGTCGAGTTGGCGACCGACCGCGGGTTCACGCGGCTGTTCGCCCGCTCACAACACTTCCCGGCGGCAGAGTAGAAAATCAGGACGGGACGGATAGAACATGGAGATCAAACGCGACTGGGTCATCGCCTTCGACGAGGAACAGATCATCCAGGCCCTGGGGCACTCCTTTACCCGCTTGCTGCAGCGCCCCAGGTACGCCGACGCCTGGCGGGCGGCCCTCGAGGATGCGCGGCGGCTTGTGCAACCGGCCGCTGTCTGGGATGTCTTCCCCATCGCCGAATTCCGCCACCAGCAGGTCATCCTATCCAATGGCGTCCGCTTTGGCAACGGCCCGGTCACGACAGTGATGGGCGGGGCGTCGCACCTGCTCGTGGGCGTCTGCACCGTGGGGCAGGCCATCAGCCAGCGCATTCAGGCCCTGCAGGAGGAGAGGGAGATGTTGCAGGGCATGCTGCTGGACAGCCTGGCATCCTGGGCCGTAGACGCTGTGCGTGGGCAGTTATGCTACCTGGTGGAACAGGACGCCACCCGCCAGGGCCGGCGCGTGAGCGCGCCCATGTCACCGGGGGAGTCGGAATGGTCGGTGGAGGATCAGGCCATCCTCTTCTCGCTGCTGGATGCCAGCCAGATTGGAGTCTCGCTGAGCACCAGCATGGTCATGCATCCGCTCAAATCCCTATCCATCATCATCGGCACCGGCAGCCAGCCGATAGGCATTGAGGATGGCGACAACTGCATGTTCTGCTCCATGAAGGAGCGTTGCCGCTACCGCCACCACCGCCCCCGCGCTATCGCTCCGCCGGCCTGAGATCAAACTCACTCACCCGACGATCTCTACGCCCTCACCCTCCAGCACCTCGCCAACGATCCACAGCGGCTGCCCTTCGTCCCCACACAGCGACCGCAGCCGCCGCAGGTTCTCCGGCGGCAAGGCCTCGGGCGACCTTTTGGCCGCTCAACCGGCCGCGCCGGTCAGCGCCGTCAGCCGCCACGTCTGTTCTCGTGTGCTCATCGTCTGCTCCAGTGCTGTGGAATGGCCAAACGCCACCCAGGTCATCAGGCGGCTTGTACCCACCCCCTGCCCAAAGCAAAACCTCCGCCGTCCTGTGGACTTTGGAGGTCTTGGGGATGGGCGAGACCTGCGCTGCTCAGTCAACTACCGAGCGCGCAGGGTTCGCTCTCCGCCACGCAGAAAGCTCTGAACGGGGCCTTCACCAGGCCCCCGCCGGCTCCGCGGTCGGCGTCCGTGCGTGCAACTCAGCGGCGGCGCAGAAGCCCTTGCAGCAGAATGCCCACGCCGACGGCGATCAGCACCAGCGCGCCGGTCACCCGCCAGTCGAACAGATTGCCCAGACCGATGCCCAGAAAGACAAAGGCCAGGATGAAGTTGCCCATCAGCGGCCGGCGGTAGTCGGGGATGACGAAGCGAACAACGATCTCCAGGAGCAAGATCAGCCCGGCGCCAAGGAAGACGATTCCCCAGCCATCGGCGATCTCCAACCTGGCCAGCAGGCCCAGGTTTTCGGCCAGCAGCACCAGCCCGGCCCAGATGATGATCACCGCCCAGGCGGCGGTGCCGAGCGGATCGCGACGCCACTTCTCCTCCCAGCTCTTCTCGTCGCCCCCCTTCTCTTCGTGCTTCCGGACCTCTTTTTCTTCCTTCTCGTTGTAGGACTGCCGCTCAGACATGATGCCTCTCCTCCTGGATTGCTCTGTTGAGTGACCGTACGCCAACCGGCGCTTGACCTGATTGTACCACAGATGTACCCCGCAGGCAAGCACGCCAGCAAGCGATTCGCGCTTGACCGTTGAGCGGGGGTTATGATACAATGTCGCAGCATTCACGGAGGGCATCTCCCTAACCCGGCCAAACCGGAATCAACCAGGGACATCTTACCACAAAGACACCAGGACACAAAGTCCAATCAAAAAAGAGCTTCGTGCCTTCGTGGTGAATCTTCTTGGATCAACGTGGATTTGAGGGGTACGGAGGGCTTGTAGTAGCGACCAAAGTCGCCACTACGAACCCCAAAAGCAACACCGGCCGAGCTTTTACCCCACGAATCCACGTTGGGCCAGAAAACCAAAGGGGATCTGCGTGCTCCGCGTGCTCTGCGGTGGAGAAGGAAGAAAGGCCATCAACACAGAATTGTGTAACCAACCGCCTCCCCCTTTCGTTATACTGGTTGGATGAAGGAGCACGTCTAGCCCCAATACGGTTTAGTTAAGAGGGAGTTGCACTCCCGACGACGGCAGTACAACTGCCTCAGAACCCTTATCTGAACCGTATTGCGTCTGGCCCAGGCAAGCGTGGATGACATCCCAGCGAGACAAGATTGACGCCCTTTTCGAACAGCTTTTCCGGGACTACCAGCAGCCCATCCTCAACTACCTCTACCGGCTGGTGGGCGATGCCGCGCGGGCCGAAGAGCTGACCCAGGATGCCTTCGTCAAGGCCTATCGTGCCCTGCCTCGCCTGCCCGCCGGCGCCAACCGTCGCGCCTGGCTATACCGCATTGCCACCAACACGGGCTACGACCACCTGCGCCGCCGTCGCCTCGTCCAATGGCTTCCACTGCTGGAGCGGGACAACCCCTCCTTCATCCACAACGGCCCTGAGGATTCCTGGGGACAGCAAGATGCCGTACAGCGGGCGCTGGCCCAACTGCCGTCCCGTCATCGAACGGTGCTGATCCTCTACAGCGTGCAGGGATATTCCACGAAAGAGATCGCCGCCCTGCTGGATATCTCTCCGGGTGCGGTCAAGACCCGCCTGTGCCGGGCGCGGGAGAAGTTCCGGCAGGTATACGGGGAGGAGAGCTGAGATGCGCTGCCAGGCGATTCACCAACAGCTTGCCGCCTATCGAGAATTGGATACCACCGAACAGGAGCAGCTTCGGCAGCACTTGGCCGGTTGCCCAGTCTGCGCCGCAGCCTGGGCCGACTACCAGGCCCAGGATCTCCTTCTCGCCACCCTGCCCGCCCTCATCCCCTCGCCGGCACTGGCCACAGCCGTCCGCGCCCGCACCGTGCGCCAGCGCCGCTCGCCTCGCCGGCTCTCCTGGCAGTGGGCCGCCGCAGCCCTGAGCCTGTTGCTGCTCTTCACTGTGGGCTGGGGCACGGTCAGCATGGCTGCCGGAGCCTTGCCGGGCGACCTCCTCTATCCCCTCAAGCGCGGGACAGAGCTGGCGCGCCTGTCGTTCACGCTGGACGTTGCGGCGCGGGAACACTATCAGCAGCAGCTGGCCGAAACACGCCGCCAGGAGGTGCGCGCAGTCGTCACACTGCAGCGTCAGGCGGCTGTCGAATTCGAGGGGCGCTTGCAGACGGTTGCCGATGACCTTTGGCTGGTGGACGGGCTGGCGGTGAAAGTGTCCCCGCAAATCTGGGCCGACGCGCCGCCGCCGCCCGGCAGCATCATCTTCATCGAAGCTCAGGCCACCGCTGGACAGCTCGAAGCTCGGCGAGTGCGCACGCCGCAGTCGGCCGCTCCGACGCCCACACCTGAAGTCACCCCGCTGTTCTCGCCATCGCCGACGCCCACGCTCACGCCCTCACCCACCGGCGCCGGCACATCCACACCGACCCCAAGCCGGGCAGCCACGCCGCGCACCGGGCAGCCCTCTTCGCCCGAGGCCACGCCCCCGCTCGGTCCCGAACCCCACCCTACCCGCGCCTTTGGGCCAGGGCCTCAGCCTTCCGTCACGCCGGGCGCCGGCGGGCCGGGGCCGCAGCCCTCAGCCACACCGCTTGCTGACACACCGGGGCCGCGACCTTCGCAACCTTCCGTCACGCCGGGCGCCGGCGGGCCGGGACCGCAGCCTTCAGCCACACCGCTTGCCGACACACCAGGTCCACCGCCCTCACAGCCTTCCGTCACGCCGGGCGCCGGCGGGCCGGGGCCGCAACCCTCTGTGACCCCAGGTGCTGGCGGACCCCGGCCACGCTCAAGTCCCACCAGCGAACCGACCGCCGCGCCCGGCCCGGGTCCTGCAGGGTCGCCGAACCCCAACCGAGCGCACGGCGCCGGCAAGTGAAGCGCCCTTTTCTCGTGGCCGGGCAGCTCCTCTGTAACCTCTGGCGCTCCTCGTTCGTTATACTGGCTGAAAGGGGCAAGAACCCCTACACCAAAACTGTCTGAGGAGGCAAATTCCGATGAAAATGAAGATGAAAAAGACGCTTTGGCTCGGCTTGTTGGTGGTCGCCGTCTTGGCCATGACCATCGCCCCGGCGCTGGCTGGCGGCGACAAGAACCGCCAGCACTGGCGGAGCGGCGACCGCTTCGCCCTGGTCGGTGAGGTCACCGCAGTGGACGCCGACGAACTGACCATCACCGTGCGGGTGTGGATGGGCAGTGGGCTGGTCAAGGAATATCTTGACGAGGAACTGACCATCACCACCACCGCGGAGACCCGCTTCCGCCGCTTCGACGACCCCCCGTGCGAGTTCATCACCTTCGAGGACGTTGAGGTGGGCGACTTTGTCAGCGTCGCTGGCGTCGTCGCCGACGACGACTTCCTGGCCCAGCGGGTCACGGTGGACGTGCCCCTGGTGGCCTTGGACGAGTAGGTCACAGCCTCAAGCATCACCACGTTCTGGACGAAGAGGGAGCCATCTGGCTCCCTCTTTTGCTGTTTCGCATAGGGGTAAAAGTGGCCCTTTTTTGCGTTCGCGACGTATCGTCAGATCCGTCGCCCAGCGGCTGGATCTGGCGGAGTATCCAGCAGATCCAGGACGACCTCAGCAAACTGTACCGCTCGGCGCGGGAGGAAGTGCTGGCCCAGAAAGGCTGAACAGGAGCGAGGTCTGAATTGCCTTATTCACACTTTTGGCTTAAAATGTGAATAACGCCGTGGCCTATGTCCATACGTGTGCATAAGACCGCCAGCCGCTCTTCCCCTCAGGCCCCCAGCGCTGAGGAGAGGGGAAAGGACAGAGGAAAAGCTCACCATGAATCCCGAAGCATTCCAAGACAGCTCTGCAGGTCGTGTGCTTCACGTAGCCCGGGGTGATTATTGGGCCTATGTGCCTCATCCACTGCCGCCAAAACTGCAGTGGACTTCCGAGTTGGTAAACGATCTTTCCCAGGCTGACCGGACGCTGGGCGAACTGGCCGGCCTGGGGCGCTCCCTTCTCAATCCGCATCTTCTCATCCGTCCCTTCGTACGCCGCGAGGCCGTCCTCTCCTCCCGCATAGAGGGCACGCGGGCATCCCTCTCTGACCTCTACGCCTACGAGGCAGATCAACTGACCCCGCTCGAGCCTGCATCTGATGTACGAGAAGTGCACAACTACGTGCGGGCCTTAGAGTACGGGCTGGAGCGGCTGCGCACGTTGCCCCTAAGTCTGCGCCTCACCCGCCAGATCCACGCTTGGTTGATGGAAGGAGTGCGGGGAGAGCGCCAGACGCCCGGTGAGTTTCGCCGCAGCCAGAACTGGCTCGGGCCACCAGGATGCACGCTAAACGATGCCCCCTTTGTGCCACCGCCAGTACCGGAGATGCGTGAGACATTGGCTGCTTTCGAGGAGTTCCTGCATGCGCCCCCATCGCTGCCGCCGCTTGTGCGGCTGGGGCTCATCCACTACCAGTTTGAGGTCATCCATCCCTTCCTGGATGGCAACGGGCGGGTAGGACGGCTGCTGATCACGCTGTTGCTTTGTGCCTGGGACCTGCTGCCGCAGCCATTGCTCTACCTGAGCGCCTACTTCGAGGCCCATCGCCAGGGGTACTACGACCATCTCCTTGCCGTTAGCCAGCGTGGGGCGTGGGAGGCGTGGCTACAGTTCTTCCTGAGAGGTGTGGCGGAGCAATCGAGCGACGCCATGCTCCGCGCCGGGCGGCTTCAGACGTTGCGACAGCAGTATCGCGAGCGCTTCCAGGGAACACGTGCCACGGCGAGACTGTTGAACGTGGTAGATCTGCTCTTCGTCCGGCCGATCCTGGGCATCTCTCACGTCGCCGAGTCCCTGGGCGTCAGCTACCAGTCGGCGAGTCGCTACGTTGAGGCATTGCAAGCCGCAGGCTTGTTGCGTGAGATCAGCGGTCGGGCTCGCAACCGTATGTACCGCGCCGATGAGGTGCTGCGGGCCATCGAGGAGCCTTTGAATCCCGCCGCCGATGTCCTTTCCGGAGAACTGTGATGATGGGTGCGAACGAGCTGCCGACCCAGACTTCCGAAGTCTCAGAGACTTCGGAAGTCTGCACTTCTTGACCGCTAAACGCAGTTGAGGTATAATTGCGTCAGAGTGACTGCTCACGCTCCCGCCGGACGGCTATTTTCGGATCCGACACCAGCACAAAGGACAAGATGGCAAACCCTTGGTGTCTTGGTGCCTTTGTGGTTAGTTCTCTGGCTGCCGGGGTAAACGAGGCCATTCTACTTCGGTGCGAAAATCCGTGCTGATCCGTTTCCCATCAACTCGTCGCTTTGAGGCGAAGCTTCGCCAGGCAGTTACCCAGCTTGGTAATATACCAGCAGGAAGAACGCAGGAAGAACGTAGGAGGAAACCATGAGTGTCCAGTTGGTGATCGAGGTACGCGAAAAACAAAGTGCCCAACCGATCCTCCAGGCCATCGAATCGTACAAGGCCCGCTTGCGCGCCAGTATCGAACGTACGCGGCGTTACTTGGCTCGGTTTGAGCAGCGCTATGGCGTGGACACCGTTTACTTCTTGCAGGAGATGACCGCCGAGGACCTCGAGGGCGGAGATCTGGAATATGTAGAATGGGC
>JACKQG010002318.1_pt1 | contig 25091 bp, 27 predicted proteins | sample 8237621 | NCBI WGS metagenome assembly JACKQG01 (sample SAMN15677084, study PRJNA649215) | marine metagenome | biome: marine; feature: Black Sea; material: saline water; isolation source: suspended particulate matter (SPM) from the Black Sea western gyre | collected 2013-06-09/2013-06-10 | depth... | reverse complement strand
GTATATATTCTTAAATAAAAAAATAGGTTCTCTTAGAAATAATTTTAAGGCATAATAAACTTTTCCAAAAAAACGTTTTAAGAGTTTTATTCTCGACAAAGGTTTCGGATTTGAAAATGAATATTTAGACTGTTGAAGGTGCATAAGTTTGTCTTTACTGGAGAATAAATTTCTAATTAAATTTTGCGGAAATTTCACAAACAAATAAGGAAAAATTAAATGAAAATATAACTTTGAATATGCTGAGAAAATGAATAAGCCGTTCTTCTTAAGTAAGAAGCGAACTTTCTTTAATAACAGCAACCTGTTTTTTTTGAAAGGAATAAGATTATACATTTGTTCAAGCATTAAAACGTAATCAAATGATTCTTTCTTGTAATCAAAGTCCAATATATTTGATTCGAAGAATTTGATATTTAGTTTTTTCTTCTCAGAAAGTTTTTTTGCAGCTGCAACCATTTCTTTAGATATGTCAACACCTACAACTTCAAATCCCATTTCTGCGAGAACAAAACATTCTCTTCCGGCACCACAGCCAATAACTAAAACTTTTTTTCCTGGCTTAAGATGCTTCTTTATCAATATTTCTTCTTCAGGAAACAAGCCTTTCTTGTTGAGTTGTTTAAAGCCTTTAATCTCAATTGGATTGTTATACAAAGTTCTTAAATTATCAAAATAATTCATGATGCAGATCAATTGTAACAAATTTCGATTAACTTAAATAGTTATTCATATTGAAAAGATCAATGAACAAAGAAGAACAGACCATACTGGAAATCACAAAGCAATTCATCAATAATAAAAACATTAAAGAGAACAAGTTACCATGTATTGACTGGGACAAATTAGAAAGTATCCATAGTTATAATTTAATTGGCGGAATAGTTTATGAGAAATTGAAACATTCAAGCTCAATTCCTAAGAATAAAAAGTTAGAGCTAAAAAATAATTACAAAAACGTTTTGATGTATAGTCTGTTGTTAAAAAAAGAACTTGATAGAGTTTCTAAGATATTTCAAAAAAATAAAATTAGATTCCTCGTTTTCAAAGGAGCATCAATGGTTTCTCAAGGTTATTATAAAATTGGACTTAGAGAATTTATGGATATTGATATTTTGATTTTAGAAGAAGATAAAAAACGAGCAGTAGAGATTCTTAAAGCAAATGGATTTGGGTTATTTGAGCAAATCCATTCTAAGAAATATTTAGAAGAGTTTAGCACACAGCTACCTTTTGTCAAAAAAGTTGGGATGGTTGACTGCCACATTGATCTTCATTGGCAAGTATTTGAAAAAACAGATCCTTACAACATTTCTATTGAAGAGTTATTTCAACATTCAAAAAAAAACTATTTATGTCCAGAGCATGAAGTTATTCTTATATCAACTTTCTTAGCACACCACGACCTATTTCGAAGTCCTTTGAAATACTTAGTTGACATCTCACTTTTACTAAAGAAAAACCAAATTAATTGGGATTTTTTGATAAAAACATCTAAAAATTGGGGTGTTTCAAGCAGTACTTATTTTGCTTTTAAAAAAATTAGACCCCTTCTGGATCTACAGATACCAAATAAAGTTATGAATCAATTGTATGCAGATAGCAATAAACTTGATTTGCTTGTCAAAAAAGTTCTTGTTGAAAAAAACATTCTCAAGATAAGAAGACATAAGTTTGGACTTAGACAAGCTTTGAATGAAATCTTACTATCAAATAGAAAATGTTTGCTACTTAAAAGATTTTTTTCTAATTAAGCGATACAATTCTTTATGCCAAACCAATAATGATAAAATTATAGCTATTTTAAATCCCATGTTAGACATAAACACATCAGATAATTTCTCTAATAAAATAGTTCTTGGTCCCGATTCCAAGAATGAAGGAAGATAATGATCAAATAAAGGATTTCCAAACGGTGTAAGATTATCAACAGTTTTACCTAAACCTGCTTCTTCTGGAATTTGTAAACTTAAAACGCAGAAGAATATTGATATTACTATAAAAGGCATTATGTAACGAAGCTTAATTTTTTTAAGAGAAAATAATAATGGAATCATTAAGAAAGGCATCAGAGGAGTCATGTGACGTGGACCAAAAGCATAACCACCCCACCAAACAGTTAGTGATGCACTAAACCACAATAAAACTAAAAACAGCCCTGCTATTGCCAAAGATTCAAACTTGTACTTTTTGAACATAAAGAACAAACCTATGATTGAAAATATTAAAATTGGAAAATAGAAAAATAATCCTCTATAAGGAAAGAATGACAATCTAAACATTTTTAGAGGTACATCTTCTTTGTTTAGGAAGAAAATATTAGACACTTTTTTTATTATTGACAGTTCTCCCACGCATTCTTTCTTAATAGATTGATCCACTATTTCGTTACAGAATGATTTGTCGTAGTTCACTCTAGATTTGCAAAAATACGAGTTATCTTTATTTAGAATATTGTTGCAAACATCAATCTCTTTTAGTGAAAATGCAAGAGATAAAAAACAACTGTCTCTAGTATTAAAATCTGATATTTCTTCACACAGTTTTACATCTTGTGTTCCTATAGCTTTACAACGATAAGTGTCATCTGGTGAGAGCCCTTCACACGTAACACCATATAGTTCATAGCTCGAATCAGTCCACACAGACGAATCTACATATGAATATGGGTAAGCAATGCTCTTGTTGAAGACTTGTTGATTATAAAAGATTAAGAGTGAGAAAATTAATATGAATCCTAAAATGAACAATCCAGAATGTTTTAGTTTAGAAGTGAAAACAAGCTTGTATTTTGAGGTTCCAAGAAATATCATTAAAAAAGAAATGATTAGAACAATTAGAACGGTGTAATCGGTTATCAGACCAAAACCTCCACTGAGTCCTGCCAATAAAAAATAATATTTTTTCTTGCTCTTCTCTTGGTTTGCTTTTAATATTAAATAGAAACATAAAAATGAGAAAAACGCTGCAGCTGTATGTGACATGAAGATTCTTGAGTAAACAAAAATGAGTGTTCCAAGGCCATATATTAGCACAATTAAGTTTTTGTGGAGTTTTCTTTTCGTGAAAAAATTTGATACTCTGTATACTAAAACTACACTCAATGCTCCTAAGAGAGCAGAAGTAAATATTATTACTATAAATAAAGCTGAAGCAAAACTCTTTGATAAAGGAGCATATAGTTCTTCTCCAACAGTTGGCGGTCCAAAAAATTGTTTATAGACAAAATATGATGGTATTCCTAAAAAAGACATTCCTGGAGCTTTATCTGTGTAATAATGATCATTGAAAGTAACTCTGTCACCTGTGTTTTCAAAGTAGGAATCTATTGCAAATGTTCCTTCATCTACAATAGCTAAAGTCAGATCTAGCCTAGTATTTTCATTCCAAGCAATACTCTGCGCGAATATAACATATATTAAGAAAAAAGTGATGAATATCTTCAATTCCTTTTTACTACAAACCCCCATAGAGATAAATGATTATAATCTCTATAAAAAATTATCGCAGAAATCACTATAAAATTCAAAAACTATAAATACTAACATCTTCAACAAATCTTTATGGCAAAAATATCTACAGACAGCCCATTAGCAGAGATGACTATTAGGAAGTACGAAACCCCTAGTGGTTTAGAGAAACGAGAGCTTGTCAGGAAATTATGCCTTTCTGTTGGACTATTACAACCAGGGGATTCAAGGGATGTAGTGGTCGACGTATTTCAGGTGATGCTGGAAGCCAAGAAAGAATTAACAAGCAAAGAAGTTGAAGAATTGACTATTGCTAATCGTAAGAAGTACAAACAACCTTTGTTGGGTATTGCACCTTCAAATATTAGGCGCCAATTGCTGAGAATCAGAGACTTGTTCTTCGTCGAAAAGATTGCAAATAATTATCGGATAAAAGAAAACTCCAAACTTCTTGATTTATATGAAGAGAACATCGAAAAATATTATTTGAATTCTGTGCTGAAAAGAGTTAAAGACTATTTGAAAGCAGTTGACAAAGAATTTTCTAGTTAATAGTAATCATGCCAAGGTTTATATACGACGTGGAATTTCTGCAAGAATGACTGCAATTAAAGTAGAGATTCCTGTAGATAAACTAACCGCAGCAAAAGGACACAGAAAAAACATTAAACATATAGAAGATTTTATTGTAGGAGGAGTTGCAGCCAGTTTGCACATGTCTGCTTTTGGATACACAGATTTATATGCTAAAAACATGCAAGTTATTAATCACTTTGCAACTAAATTATCTTTTTTATATCTCGAACTTTCAGATGTAACAACTGACAAACAAGAGCGGGAAGAAAATATTTTAAGAGCAGTTGAATTAAATCCTAGTATTTCTGTTAATAAAAAACACATTATTATAACAGGATTATACCAAATAAAACGTGTTGTTGAAGGGAAAGATCACTCCTCTGGCAAAGCGAATTATTGTATTACAAATAGAAATGAACAAGAAGTTGTAGATTTGAACGCCAAAATTGACGATGCTAGAAAAAAACTTGCTGATAATCCCAGTATTCTTGAGCAATATTCTTAGAACTTGTAGAGTTTCTTTTCAAAATCAACTATTTTATTCTTCTTTACTAGAACTCCTTCCTTTTCTAAGATTGCAATCTTCTTTTTGACTCCAGATGCAAAACCACCAATACTTCCATCGCTACAAACAACTCTGTGGCATGGTACTTGAGGCGTGCTCAAAAATTCTTTATTTTTGGCATGTTCAGAAAAGCTATGCTTTTCAGACACATATGGGTTCTTGTTCATTGCACTACCAACTGCGCGATAAGCTTTACTCTTTACTGCTTTGGCTAGTTCTCCATAAGTCGTTACTTTGCCTTTCGGCACTTTCCTCAGCTTCGCATAGATATTTTCTTGGAATTTAGTTGTATTGCCTTTCCTTCCTAAAACACAGTAATGTTTTCCTTTGTCCATATGCAAACTTATAATTTTAAAATTCTTAAAATCTTTTCTCAACAAAGACTTAGTATAAATAAAATGAGGCAGTCCTTTTTCAGCCCCATCCATTGGAACATAAACTCTGGGACCTACAATTTTATATTTAGAAGCTCTGCGTTTGTATTTGCTGGCTGAAACAGTTACAAAAGCAATTCCGCCTGGTTTGAGAACTCTTTCGATTTCGGAAATGCAGAACTGAACTTTATCTTGATAATTGTGATGAATAGACTGCGTTGATATCACAGCATCAAAAAAACCATCTTTAAAGTTAAATTTTTTATAAAAATCTTGAATCTTGAACTTGGCATTCAAACCTTCTTCTTTCAACCACTTTTTTGCGTTCTTTATTCCAGATTCTGAAATATCAGCCGCATAAACTTCAAATCCGTTTTTTGATAATAGAACTGTATGTCTTCCTGTACCGCATCCTAGATCAAGAACTCTTTTAGCTTTTTCTTTTTTCAAAAGAGCAATGATTTTATTCATATCTTCCTGAGGCTCTCTAAAATATCTTTCCTCTCTTTGAATATTGATTCCCAGTCACCCATTTTTCTTGCAAATAAAGAACGTACAGTTTCCTGCTGTTAGTTCCTCTTTTGAAATATTATTTCTATAATCATAAAACTCTAGTGTAAAACCAGCTTTTGCTATTTGATATTTTATTTCTTTTAAGCTTGGTATGCATGCAAACTGTTTATTCTTCATTTTCAAACCCGATTGTTCTTGTTTGAAGAATCTGTCGCCCCATTCTTTTTCCATTACTTTGTATCCAAATGGTTTCAAGATATACATTTTCATCCACTGCGCTATCCAAAAAGGAGTATATTTTCCCATCTTTCTAACATGAGATGTTAAGACATATACTCCGCCTGGTTTTAGAACTCTGTAGACTTCTTGCAACGATTTTAACCTATTTTCCCTTCCAGGAATATTATCCCATCCATTAAATGAGAATACTGCGTTGTCAAAGCTCTCTTTTTCAAAGTCTAAGTTTGTTGCGTCACCTAATCTGAAATCTAAATCCATATCAAATTCTTTGCCAAGTTGCTTAGCAGATGCAATCATTGCAGGTGTTAAATCAATGGCAGTTACTTTATAACCCATTTTTGCAAGCGCAAAACTTGTTCTTCCTGAACCACAACCAATGTCTAGAACTGAAGATCCTGGTTTCAAATATTTCTCAAACAAAATTGTTTCAGATTTCCATAATCCAGCACGAGTGTTTTTTCTATATCTTTCTTGCGCAGGTTCAGTTGAGTATTCATCTACAACTATGTTTTTGATAGAATCAAAATTAGGCATTGAAAATCACCTGGTTACTTTGAAGCTCTCGACTTGTTCTTTGAGTTTTCTAGCTTTAGAATTCTTTTCAAAGTGAATTCTGACCGGCTCTATTAGTTCGTCAATCTTTGCTGCAACTGTGTTCTTCAAGTCCATCGGATGTAGTTTTCCAGCTATAAACTCTTTTTCTAGTTCAGCATAACTCTTGAATTCCAGGTTACCACCAAATTTCTCAGGCCTCTCAATTGTCAGTGTTTTGTATTTCTCAAATATTATGTATTTACAGTATTCCAATATTGGGTTCTCAAATGATTCTCCTTGAGGACAGTACGCTTTATTGATTTTCCTCTTGATTTCTTCCTTTGTATCAGTCATAAATATAGCAGAGTCTGGTTTTGATTTGCTCATCTTCAAATCGATTGCTCTGTCTACAGCGTCTTTTTCTGAACTAGTAGGTTGTCCTAATCCCATCAACATGTGATGACTTACAACAATTGGTTTCCAGTAGCCAAGTTTTGGACCTACTTCTCTTGCCAAGACATTTACTTTTCTTTGATCCATTCCCAGCTGGCAGACATCTGCTTTCAGATGAAATATATCTGCTGCTTGCATACAAGGATATAATATCTGTGATGCTTGCATTACTTCTCCTTCTTTTCGACCCATTATCTGTCCGCATCTAATGATTCTTTTCATAGTGGAATTTCTCGCTACTTGCATAACTTTCTTCCAGTATTCCTGATCTTTAACCATATCACTAACCCAGATAAATTCTACGTCATCCAACTTCATACCTGATGCCTTCCAAACTTCGATGAAGTATTTTCCAACTGTTTGAATCCTATCCAAGTCACCACCCATTTTGTTGTTTGCCCATCCATGCCAATCTGCAACTAGCATTTTGAACTTGGCGCCTGCCTTGGTCATCTTGTTAACATTGATAGCTCTGAGAATTCCTTGTGCTATATGCATGGTTCCTGAAGGCTCAAATCCGTCATAAGCTATGAAACGCTTCTTCTCTTCGAGAAGCGCTCTGAGGTCTGAAGGAGTTATTATTTCTTCGCCTACTTGGCCTATTAGTTCGAGTCTTTTGTCTATGTCCATTTTAAGAAAAATAGGAGAAGATTATATTTAACTCTTTCTATTTTTGAGAAAAGAATATAAACTTAGTCTTATTTCCAAAAATATGCCAGAATATCTCCGAAAACCAGAAACATATATTGCAAGTTCACTAATTGTTTTATTCGGAGCAGCCATTAGCATTTTAACTTATGCTTCTAGTTGGGAATCAAAGCAACCAATTATGCCCATTTCTGAAGCAGTAATTAAAACTATTGATCCTTACAGTAATCACAATGATCTTCACAGAACTTCTAGAGGCAACAGGGTTTATATTGAGGGTGAAAATAGACCAATTGATTTCCCTGAAAATGTTTGGAATGCAAATATAGATTCAACTGTTCAAGAAAAAGATACTACAACTATGGCTGTCAGAGAAAGCTTTTCTTATTGGAGATTATTAGAAGACCAATTAGATGGATTATTTATTAGTAATAATAAATAGATAATAAAAAAATAAAATTATTTAGCTTTCTTCTCAGATTGTTCTTTGTTCTCTTTTTTATTGTGCGGAAGAATTCTTTTTACAGTGATTGGCAATACTCCCTCATGAAACTCCAACTTAGCTACTTCGACAGGATTGTATTTCATCTCTTCTAGCTTCTTTGGCGATATCTTGAGGAGAAATGGCGCACCCATTGCTATTTGCAATGATCTACTTCCAATCATTCGAGCCATCTCGTACTTTGTAAATTCTCCTTCTTCTAATCTATTATCAACCATGGTTAAAACCTCAATTACAATAGTTTTCTTAAATCTTTGCTTTTCTTGATTGCTAAATCAATCATCATTAAAATTTCGTCCTGAGTCAATGGAGAATCTCCACCTTTCTGCATTGCACATAGAGTGTCGTCTTCCAAGACTGCGACTGTCAATCTTGCATCAACAAATTTTTCTTCTTCATTTGTTAAGTCTACCAAGAAACTTTCTCCTATCTTTGAGACTGTTATTTCTATTGGTATCTTTGAGATTGGAAGCGCCTTCTTTGAAATATGCTTGTAATCTGGTTTGCCATCTTTCAACTCTGGGAACTTCGCATTTCTTAGAGCTGCGATTGCTCCTAGTGCGCCTAGATCAATTAGATTTCCATCTAAGTTAACCGGTGCAATGTCCAGACATACCATCCACACTTTTTCTCCTGCTTCTATGCATAGCTTCTTTGTATCGATTGCTCCTGATTCTCGAATTCCTCTATCGATTACTCTTGCTGTTTCTATTGCGATGTCTCCTGGAGGTCCAACTTCAAACTGTGGGTTTGACATAGGATATAATTCTGCTCCAGTCATAAGTACACCCGCATCAGGTGTGTCTGGGTATGGAGTTCCAACATTCATCTTGATACCTACTATTAATTCAGTATCTCCACAAGTAACTTTTGCTGATCCTTCAGCACCTGCGATGACACCTGTTTGCACAGTTATCTTTCTGAACTCATCGTTCTTTCTTCCGTCCATTCGCACATTCTTTTTTAGTGCTTGGCACATGTGATTTTTGAAATCTTGATTCATTTTTCAATACCTCACTTATATTTCTCTTTTAGAGCTTTTCTTTGAATCTCCGCCAAGTCTTTCAATGGTTGTTTAACCATTTCAAGTGCTTTTTTGAAGTCTTCTTTTGAGATTCTACCATCCATTTGCAGTAGTGTTATCTCTTCTGTGTTTGGAATCATTGCGACTGGTATGTCTGCAACATCACCTGTTTCGTAGGCTTCTTCTTGATAGTCTAAGTCGACTAATACTTGATTATCTACGATTCCTGCTGATACTGCTGAGACCATGTCTTTCATAGTTATTCCTGCATCTGCTAGCGCGATTGAAGCTGCGCATATTCCTGCGCATCTACTACCTGCATCTGTTTCTGTTAGTTCGATAAAAACATCTACTACTGCGTTTGGGCAGTTGCTTAAATCAACTACTGGAAGCAATGCTTTCTGTGTTACCATTGAGATCTCTTTTGATCTTCTACTTGGGCCGGGTCTTACTCTATCTCCTGCGCCTGAGAATGGCATCATGTTGTAGTTGCATCTTAGCAGTCCTTTCTTTGGATCCTGTTTGTTTCTTGGAAATAATTCTTTTGGGCCATATACTGCTGCATAAGCACTAGTATTTCCTATCTTAAAAAATCCTGATCCATCTGCGTTCTTTATCACTCCGGCTTTTGCCTCTACTTTTCTTGTCTGATCGAATTTTCTTCCATCAGGTCTTTTTTTGAGTGTCATTGTGATTTCCTCATAACTTTTTGTTCTGGGACCTCAACAGATTCACTGTTGTGGGCACCTGTATTTTCTGGTTTCTTGAATATGGGTTTATTTTCTGGTTGTGGAATCGCTTTCACGATTTTTTTCCCAGTTCGTTTTTCCAGAAAAACCTTTATTTCATCTGTTAGTCCTGGGTGGTGAGCTTCGCTTTCAATTTTTTTGATTGCACTAACGGCTATCGATTCTTGTTCTGGCTCTCCGTTTATCCATACTAATCCATTCTGACCTACAGTTATTCTGCAGCCAGTTGCATCTTTGATCATTGAGACCATTGATCCTTGTTTGCCTATGACTCTTGGAACTTTATGTGTATTAATCGAAATGATTTTTCCACCGTCTAGTTTCCTTAGCCCAGGTCCTTTCATTGTTAAGTCAATCAAATTTTGTGATGTGACTCTTATTATTTTAGCTACTACGTAATCATCTAGTGCGAAGAACTTTGATAGATCTGCACCCTTTTGGATGAATTTGAATGATGCTTCTTGCATCATTAGTACTGCTGAGTATGCACTGTTAATATCCATTCTCCAGCCACTCATTAATATATCAAATACTCTTCCAATTATTACGTCATTTCTTCTTGGGATATATCTCCCTGAAATGGCTATTGTCTTGACGACTTTTCCGTCAACAGATAATAAGCCTAATCTGTTTGCCATTATCTTTTCATTTTGTCTGTAAGTTCCAAAGCTTGGCAGATAGTCCATGCCATCTGCTATTACTTCTCCTGGAACTACTACTTCTTTATCTTTTACTAATAGTTTTCCCATTTTATTTCACCTTTCACTTAGAATCTTAGTGTCTATATTGCCATGTGTTTCTTTGTTTAATTCATCGAAGAATTCGTTTTGAAGGCCTGCAGGTATTTCTACTACTGCAAACCAAGAACCATCATTCATCCATTGCTCTTTTTTTATATCTCCATACTTGCTTATTCGCCCATATAATTTGGTTGCATGTTCAGCAGGTATGGTTATCTGTATTTCTTTTTTTGCGAATCTTATCGGCAGGATTGGCATAAGTTTCTTTACTATATCATTTACCTGATCTTCTGCTCTTTTGAATTCGTCGATATGTATATTTGCCTGATCAAAGGCATTTTCTAATCTTTGCAATGGATGTGGCAATTTGCTTTTAGGATCTATTCCGTTTCGGTGGATTATGTCAAGAATTCTTTGTTTTTTCTCTGCTCTCACTTTTTCTCTGTATTCTGCTGTAAGTTGTATCTCTCCGTCTCTTAGAATCTTGTCCGCCACTTGTAACGGATCCTTTGTCTGGAATACTCTTTGCAATTCTATCTCTGCTGCGTGTAATCCCTTATTTGCATCTGAGAATATTTCCTCTGCTTTTAACACATCTCTAATTTCTATTTCTTTTCCGTTTTTGAAGTCTATTGCGAGATCTGGGTCTACAACTATTTCAAAACTTTGACCATGCGTTTTCAGCTTAGCCATGTTTATCGATATTTTCTGATAATCGAATAATTGTTGTCCCTTACTCATTTTATTTCTCCAAATTAGTAAGCCCAAAAATCTTTGATTTTTGTTGTTTACTCATTTTATTTCAAATACTTTCTAATGTTTTCAGCTGGTATTTTCTCCATTACATTTTTTCCTTTTCTGACGACTGATGCGTCTATTCTTTTTTCGCTGAAATCATCGTTTAGCACTTTCTTTAGTGCTTTTATACATATCTTCAGTCCTTCATCGACTGTTATTTTTTCCTTGTACTCCTTGTAGAGTATATCTTTTACTTCTGTTTCTCCCTCTCCAATGGCTGTTGCCATGTATTGGTTGAATATGCCTGTTGGATCTGTTTCAAACAACACTGGTGTGTCATCTTCCATTCCTGCTACTAATAATGATACTCCGAATGGTCTTAATCCGCCTGATTGTGTACAAATCTGTTTTAGATTACAGATGTCTTTCACAATTGATAGTACATCTATTGGCGAGTCGTATGTCACATTGTGTTGTTGTGCTTTTAATTGTGATCTTTCTACTAGTACTCTTGCATCTGATATGATTCCTGATGCAGTTGCAATTATGTGATCATCAATCTGAAATATTTTTTCAATTGCATCTAGTACTACTAGTTTGTCAACAATTCTTTTGTCAGCCACTAGTAGAACTCCATCTGAGCAAACCATTCCGATTGCTGTGTTTCCTAGTTTAACTGTTTTCTTTGCGTATTCTACTTGTAATAGTCTTCCGTCTGGACTGAACATTGTTATTGCTCGGTCATATCCCATCATTTGATGTTGCATTGGTTCCATGTTTTTCACCTCATCCTGCGATGTATTTATTCTTTGCTTTCTTCAATATCCCACTCACACCTAGTGTGCGAATGGTTATTTCTTCGTCGTTTAACTGGTTTATCAATGCCAGAGTCGTTTTCAACTTATCCACTTCTTTTACAGTCACTCTTAATACACCCCTCTGATGTTTTTTATCGTACTCCACACTCTGGATTCCTGCTTTTGCAGAATCAAATATTCCTAAGAGTGTAGTTGTCTTTTTAACTATTTCCCTTGATAAGTCTAGTTCTATCTTCCTTTCGCTCAACACTTCATATACGAGATATCGTTTTTTTTCTTTTAGTGTTGGTAGTATAGGTTTTAACTTAACCATTTTTTGTTTTTAGAGAACATCGAACTCGATCTTCGATATGAGTCTAGCTCCTTTTCTTTCTCTTTCATCTTCAAGAATTGCTCGTAAATTTATAAATGTTTTGGAAAACTCATTTTTCTATAGAGGATAAAAATTTATAAAGAATAAACTATAAACTTTGGTAAAATGATTATTGAAAGCTCAGCACCTACCAGAGTTGATTTAGCTGGCGGAACGGTTGATATTTGGCCTTTGTATCTATTTCATAAAGATGCACTCACAGTTAACTTTGCAATTAATCTTTTGGCTAAGGCTAAGCTTTCTACAAGAGAGGATAACAAAATTATTCTCGCGTCCAACATTAGTGATGAAGAGGTTTCTTTTGATTCATTCAATAATTTACATCATAATCATTATTTATCTTTGTTCTCGATGATTATTGAGTTCTTCCAGCCTAAACAGGGTTTCAGATTAGAGGTCAAAGGAAGTGCTCCTCCGGGTGCGGGTTTGTCTAGTTCGTCTGCTTTGAATATAGCTGTTTGTGGTGCTTTGAATAGACTTACAAAAAAAGGTTTTTCCATGGATGAGTTGCACGAGATTGCTAAGAACATTGAAGGAAAGTTTTTGAAAATGTTGACTGGTTACCAAGATTATGTACCCGCATTATATGGCGGTGTAAACATTGTTTATCTTGGAATGAATAAGATTTCTCATGAGACAATTGATGTTGATATTAAGGAGCTTGAAGATAGGTTAGTTCTTTGTTATACTGGCAAGCCTAGAAACTCTGGCATGAGCAATTGGGAAATGATTAAAAACGAAATTGAAGGCAAAGATGGAGTTCATGAAAAATTCGCACGTATTGTTGCTACTGCTCATAAAATGAAAGACGTTTTGTTTGATAAACGGTTTGATGATATTGGTTTAATATTGGGTGAGGAGTGGGAAAATCGAAAGCTGTTGGCTGACTCTGTTTCCACTGATAAGATTGAATCTTTAATTGCGTTAGCTAAGAAGAATGGTGCTATTTCTGCTAAAGTTTGTGGTGCAGGTGGCGGTGGCTGCGTTGTTTTCTTTGTTGAAAAAAATAAGAAGGAAGATGTTAGTAATGCTTTATCTAAAGAATCAGATGTGATTGATTTTCAGATAGTGAAAAAGGGGTTAGTTATTAATGAAGCGTAAGAAGATCTTGTTATTGTCTGATTTGAAAGCAGTGATTTTTGATTTAGATGATACTTTATATGATTGTTATGAACAACTTGTCAAACCTGCTAGACGTTTTGCTATGAAGCAGATGATTGAGGCCGGTTTAGATGTTCCTTTCAATAAGCTTTTGAGTAAGAGTAATGAATTGTTTAAACAGAAGCATACTGAGAAAGAGTTGTACATCAAAATTGTTGATTTTTTTGACATTAAGAATGAGCAAAAGCGTAAAAGCATTATCCACGCAGGCTATTATTCTTACTATAATTATTTTATGCTAAAAAAACCTGAAATCACACCTTTTCCTGATGTCGAATTTTCTCTTGATAAACTTAGGAAGCGTTACAAATTGTTCATGTTAACTGTTGGTATTCGAAAATCTCAGGAGATGAAAATCAAAGCTTTAGGTTTGGAGAAATATTTTGACAGGATTTATTATAAGAGTGTTGATTATGGTGCTGATAAAAAGAATCTTTTGAAACAGATTTTGAAGGATCATCACTTGCAAGCTGATGAGACTATGATGGTTGGCAATAGGCGTGACAGTGATATCGCTCCAGCCAATAATATTGGTTGCTTCACATCCTTAATTCAACATGGAGAATATGCTCATCTTCAACCAATAAATGATGATGAGACTCCTGATTTTGAATTTAAGAGAGTTTCTCAGTTATGTGAAATACTTGTTCCTGAAAAGGGAAAGATTAACAAGATTTTCGTTTTAGCAGCTGGTAAAGGAACTAATATGATGCCTTTGACTAAGAATATTCCTAAGGTTCTCGTTAAGGTTAATGATAAACCTTTTCTTTGGTATCTATTAACCAATATTCAGAAAGCAGGTTACAAAGAAATCTTTTTAATTGTTGGTTATAAGCAGGCCAAGATTAAAGAGTTCTTGAAAAAGTATGGTTTTAAGGATGTTAAGCTCATTGAACAAAAAAGATTACTGGGCACTGGCCATGCTGTTAGCTTGTTACATGACTATATTGAACGGGAGAACTTCGTTGTTGTTGCAGGTGATAATTTGTATTCTCCTGGCGATTTAGAGGTTTTGCGAAAGAATGATGGTTATTGCCATGTTGTTGGAAGAGTTGACAAACACCCTGGCAAATATGGAGTTATGTTCCAAGACAAGGATTATCTTGTCAGAATTAAAGAGAAACCTAAGAAGTTAATTGGAAACTTAGTTAATACTTCGTTGTATAAATTCACTCCTGAAATATTTAAGGTTTTGAAAGTAATCAATAAGTCTGAACGGGGCGAGTACGAATTAATCGATGCCATTACAAAGCTTGGTGGTAAGAAAATGGTTAAGATCAGCAAGATTCAAGATTACTGGTTAGACATGGGCACTGTTGAAGATATTCCTGAAGTTGAAAAATTCTTGAAGAAAAAGCATTTGTTTAGAAATAAGCATAAGTGGAATAGCTAGTTATTAGATTTTTCTTATTATTTCAACAACTTTCTTAGTCATCTCTTCCATTTTCTCTTTGGAAGTTGCTTCCAAATTTAATCTTAGAAGAGGTTCAGTATTTGAAGCTCTGACATTGAACCAGTAATCATCATGTTCTATTGATATTCCATCCAACCATGAAACTTTAGACCCATCTCCAAACACTTTTTCAAGCTCTTTCATTTTTTCTTCTTTATCTTCAACTATAGAATTAATTTCACCTGAATGAGAATATCTCTGTAAAGGTTTTATGATTTCAGACAGTTTACCATTTTTAGATATTTCGTCCATTATTATCAAAGCAATAATCAAAGGGCATTCAAAAAATCCATTATTTGTTTTCATAAAAAAGTGCCCTGATGATTCACCTGAGAAAGGGGCTTTTTCTTTTATTGCTTGTATTTTAATCAATGAATGACCAACTTTTGTAACAATAGGAATACCACCATTCTCAATAATCATATCTTTTGTAATTCTTCCAGGCCTAATATCATAACAAATTTTTGATCCAGGATTGTGTTGCAAAACAACTTTAGCAATAATTCCTCTAATAATTCCTGGCTCAACTAGTTCTCCTTTGTCATCAATAAAGAATATTCTATCACCATCTCCATCAGTTGCTATACCTAAATCTGCCCCTTCTTCAATAACTTTTCTTTTTATATCCACAATATTTTTTTCTTGAAAAGGGTCTGCTTGGTGAACTGGAAAAGTTCCATCTAATTCAAAATTCATTTTAATTAATTCGCAAGGTAGTTGTTCAAACAGATTATCTAGATCAGGTGAGCTCATTGCATTTGCAACATCCGCAACAACTTTTAATGGTTTAATATTAAAATTATAATATTTTAAAGAATAATCAACAATAGAATTAACAACATTTTCTTTATTAATTACTTGTCCCTTCTGTTCTACTTTTTCGAACTCATTTTTTGTACATAAATCTCTAACCTTATCTAAACCATTGCTTAAACCCATTGGATAAGCGTTAGCTCTTACTGCTTTGACACCATTGTATTCTTTAGGATTATGTGAAGCTGAAACTTGTAATCCACCATCAGCTTTGAATTTTCCAATTGAATAATAGAATGTTGGTGTTGATACTAATCCTATATCTATTACATCAGATCCGGTATCAATTATTCCTTCTATAAGCTTTTTTGATAAAGAAGGTGAAGATAACCTCATATCTCTTCCTATAACTATTGTTAGTTTTTCTTTTAAGGTTTCTTCTTTTAGAATTTGAACAAATGATTTTCCTATTTTATATATTAATTCTTCATCCAATTGATCAGGATATATACCCCTTATATCATAGGTTTTAAATATACTCATCTAAATAAATCCTCTCCATTTATCTTCTGCGAATTTGAATCTTTCCGGTGTTCCGGTATCGAACCATTGTCCGCTAAATGGATAACCATAAAGGTTTTCTTCTGATGCTAGTTTTGGGAATACATCCGTTTCCAACATTGCAAATCCATCTGGAATACAGTCAATGACATCTGGTTCTAGGATGTATAATCCAGCATTTATCAAGTTTGATGGAGCATTTTCTTTTGATGGTTTCTCGACAAAAGTCATAATCTTATTTCCATTTAATAATGCTACTCCGTAAGCACTTGGGTCTTGTACAGATGTTAATGCGATTGTTCCTAATCCTTTGTTTGCTTGGTGGAAGTTGAACATGTCATCTAAGTCTATATTTTTAAGTTCATCTGCATTGCACATAATGAATGTTTCTTTTAGAAATGGTCTGGCCAATTTAAGTGGACCTGCTGTTCCCAAAGCATTTTTTTCTTCGACATAAGTTAAGTTGACTCCAAATTTTCTTCCATCTCCGAGTTCTTTTTTGATTAGGTCTGCTTTGTAACCTACTGATATTATGATGTCTCTGATACCATGCTTCTTGAAGAGCTCTATATTATACTGTATGATTGGTTTGCCTTTAATTTTCATCAGAGGTTTTGGTGTGTCCTTGCTTAGAAATCTTAGTCTTTTTCCTTTGCCACCCGCCAATATAAATGCCTTAGTTGGCTTGTCTACACCAATAGCTTTTCTTAGTAGCATTTCAACTGCGTGACTTCTGTTTTTCACTTTACCACCATCCACACTTTTATCTATTTTTTCTAGAACATTTCTCTCTAAAGTTAGTGTAACTCTTTCTTTCATAAGGGTCTAGAATAGTTGGTCATATTTAAATTTTACGGTTGTTAGTATGATGAAGTATGAGGAGTATGAGGGTGTGTGAATTTATTCAATTTTAGATCCTACAAAGTAATCCCTACATATATCCACAACTCTAACTTTAAGATGTTTCCCAAAGAGGTTTTTCCCTCGTACAACTATTTGACGGTAAGAATTAGTTCTCCCTAAAAAAGAGTCTTCATTACCCACATCATCCACAATTATTTCTCCCTCCCAACCAATCCATTCTGCGTTCGAGATATGAGTTTTGTTCAAATTAGTTAGTTTTTTAGAACGAGCTTTCTTAATCATTGTATCCAAAGGAATCATCTTCGCAGCCAGAGTTCTAGGTCGAGGATAGAACTTAGATATGTTCAACACAGGGAATTTCATTTCTTTGACTAAATTCATAGTATCTTGAAATTCCTCTTCAGTTTCTGTTGGAAAACCACAAATTATATCTGTCGAAATTGTAAGAGTGGGTATGAGTTTTGTCATATGATGTACTACTTTTCTGAAATCTTTGATTGTGTAAGGACGCTTCATAAGTTTTAGGATGCGGTCATTACCTGACTGAACAGGGATGTGTATAAATTTGAACATTTTTTTGTATTGGTATATTTCGACCAGTTCATCGACGTATTCTATTACATACTCAGGGTTTATCATACCAAGTCTCACTTTGTAATCCTTGTTTATTTTGAGCAATTCTTTTAGTAGATGGGGCAAAGAAGTTTTGATATCTAAGCCATAAGCACCTGTGTCTTCAGACGTCAACCATATCTCTTTGACACCCTCATTTAAAGCAGCTCTTGCCTGTTTAATGATTGCTTCTTCCTTGAATGAAACTAATGAACCACGAGCAAATTTAGTTTTGCAAAATGTACACTGGCCTAAGCAACCTGAAGAGATTGGGATAATCTCAATGAGAGAATTTTTTCTTATTCTTGGCAAGTTTAAACTTTGATCGTTTGATTGATTTAGAAACCGTACTTTATTGCCTTGTAATGTTTGTTTTACAACTTCAGCAATTCGTTCTATCTGTTTTACACCAACTAAAGAATAGTTTTGGAGTTTTGGATTGTTCTGTTCAGACTGTGGAATACAACCTGCTACAACTACGGGTTTTTTAATGTTCTCTAATTCAAAGAAAAATTTTTTCTCAGAAGGATCCTTCACAGTACAAGTATTAATAATTATGAGGTCTGAGCTTGCTTCATCATCAACTAGTTTGAAGCCTTCCTGCTCTAGCAAACCAGCCATAAACTCTGAATCAGATTGGTTATGCGTACACCCATAAGTCTTGATAAAAATCTTCTCCATATAAATACAGAGATAAGATTTATATAAAAAGTTAATCTCCCAGTTCAAAATGCAAAATATCGATCCACACGTGCATTCATTGCACAACAGCCATGGACAAGCAGATCCAAATAAAATAATTGAAGCTGCTTTGGCAAATGGGCTTGACGGAATTGTAATCGTAGAACATAATTCTTATGACGCCAGTGCTAGATGGGAACAGTACAAAAACTCTGATTTATTAATAATGAGAGGTGTTGAGTACACGTCCGATCTAGGACACATTTTGATATATGGAATAGAATCGGATAAATATATACCAAGACCGAACTTACCATTTGCAGAAATTGGAGCATTAGCTGAAAGATTAAACTGGGCTATTGTAGCAGCACACCCATTTACTCGGCCAGGAGTATATGCGAGAAATAGTGAAAAAAGGATTCCAAGCATCCACGCTTTAGAAGTCAATCTAAAAGCTTCCGCTATTAACAATTTAGATACAGTTACACTGGCTACGAAACAAGGCATTAAGTTGATTGCAGGATCAGATGCTCGCGATGAAAGAACTGTAGGGGGTTATTCCACAGGATTTTTTAACAGGGTGTCCAATGTTCAAGAACTGGCTCAAGAAATTAGGAATCGAGATTTTACAATGATAGTCACCCCTGATGCAAAAACAAAATTAATGATAGATAGAACATCAGAACAACCTTCTTATCAATAGCATCATTCATAAATTATATAAATAACACAGCATTATAAAATAATGGTGGTTATAATGGTCAAAGATGAACAAATAGACGTTGAGGATGAAGAACTAAAATTCCCAGATGATTATTATTCTTTTGATAAAGCAGATATGAAGAGTTTACTACAAGGATTTGCAAATCAGATCAAATTAGCATACAACCTAAATGTTGATGTTAACATTGAAGGCGAAATTCAAAAAGTAGTTGTTTCCGGTATGGGTGGAAGCGCAATAGCAGGAGATTTACTAAAAGTATACTTGCATGAATTTGCAAAGATACCAGTTATTGTTAATAGAAACTATAAGTTGCCAGAGCACTGCGATAAGAACACATTGGTTGTTATCAGTAGTTATTCTGGTAATACTGAAGAGACAGTTTCTGCATATAAAGATGCGATTAGAAAATCCTGTAAAATAGTAACGATTACTTCTGGCGGAAAGCTTTCAGAGATGTCTGTTTTGAATAGAACCGCAGTAATCAAAATTCCTCGTGATATACAACCAAGAGCAGCGATTGGATATTCATTCTTTCCAATGCTCAAATTAATGGAAAAATTAAGAATCATTGGTAGCCAAAAAAGAGAAGTCGAACATTTAGTTAAGAGTTTGGATAAAAAAATATTCTCAGATACAGGCATAAACCTTTCGGAAAAATTAGTTGGTAAAACACCATTAATTTATTCGTCAGAATTGTTTTCGCCAGTCGCATATAGATGGAAAACTCAATTCAATGAGAACACCAAGATAATGGCTCTTAGCAATGTATTTTCAGAGTTGAACCATAACGAGATAGAATGCGTCGAAAATCCTATTGGAGAAATGTATTGCATAATTATTAGAACTGATTTGGATCCACATCGCGTAGCTAAAAGAATGGAAGTTACAAAAGAAGTCTACAAGCGAGCAGGAATAGACGTAACAGAAATTGGTATTAAAGGAGAATCATTTCTAACAAAAATGTTCTCAGCAATTAGCATGGGGGATTGGACATCATACTACTTAGCTTTAAGATACAAGATAGATCCTTCAGAAGTTCGAATGATAGAAGAATTCAAGAAAGCATTAGGAACTTATTTGGCTTAAAATGAAAACTTTAGTAGTATATTATTCTAGAACTCAAAATACTAAGAAGATAGCTGAAGAAATAGCTTCTAAATTAAAATGCAGTATTGAAGAATTAATTGATTTGAAAAGTAGAAAAGGAATCTTTGGCTATATCAAAGGCGGACATGAAGCACTGGTAAAGGGCCACACAGAGTTATGGGACTTAAGACATGATCCTTCAAAGTATGATTTAGTTATTATCGGCACACCAGTTTGGGGCGGCATGGTTACACCTGCCGTTAGAACATTTATTCGCGATAATAAGAAAAAACTAGGTAAAGTAGCTTTTTTCTGTACCATGGCTGGAAAGTCAGATCAAAAAACATTTGCAGGCATGGAAAAGCTTAGCAAGAAACCAATTGCAACATTGGCTGTTAGATCGAGAGAAGTCAAGAAAGATCTATATGAAGAGAAGCTGGAAGAATACATAGGAAAAATTCTCTAATAGAAAATAATTTATAATCCAATCTATAACTATTTTTTATGAAGTTCAAAAAGTTGGTTTTATATGATCTTAAATCATAACCGTTTGAAGAATCATTTATTTCTAGATTAAGAGAATTGACAGAAGAACTAAAAATTGTTTATGGTGAGAAAGAATATTGTAATAGTTTGAAGAAAGAAGATTTTCAAGGTGCTGAAGCACTAGTATTAAGATTGTTTGAAAATTATGAGAAAGGATTTTTTGATAATACAAATCTTAAATATATTGGAACAACTCACACAGATGTATCTCATTTTAACCTTGAAGAGATGAACAGAAATAAAATCACTCTAACTAATGTTCCAGGTTATTCTACAGAGGTGGTTGCAGAACTTACAATATCCGCTTTGCTTAATATTTCACGCAGAACACATGATGCCATGAATTTTGTTAAGCAAGGAAACTGGGGTTTTGAAAGCTTTATGGGCTGGGAATTAAAAGGGAAAACTCTAGGAGTAATTGGTTTGGGCAATATTGGTAGAAGAATTGCAGAAATAGCATTAGGATTAGGAATGAAAGTTGTTCATTTTTCTCGTTCAGAAAAAGATGGATTCAAATTAGTGACACTCGACGAGCTGTTAAAGACTAGTGATGTTATTTCACTCAATTGTGCTTTGAATAAGAATACCGAGCAAATCTTAAACAAAGAAAAACTCTCTCTTATTAAAAAAGGAACTGTTTTATTAAATCCAGGTAGATCAGAATTAGTTGACTTAGATACAGTCTTTAAATTATGCGAAGAGAAATGTCTATCTGCGTGGTTTGAAGCTATAGAAGAACAAGAGATTAGAAATAATTTTGGAAAATTAGACAACATATATTTAACACCTCACTTCGGGTGGATGACGCTAGAGGCTCAGAATAATCTTAGAGAAATAACTTTGAAAAACATTCAAACTTTCTTAAATGGAAATGTTCAAAATAAAGTAAACTAGCCCAGATTCTTAGTTCTCGGTATTACAAAGTTTTATAAATCGACGCCAGTTCCAACAGGGCATAACCATAATGGAGGTCCAATTAGCAGCATACGAAGCTGTGAAGCATGAAAACAATGAAGAGAAGTTCCAGGAGATGGAAAAAGAAAGGTCAAATGCGTTGGAAGTGGCAACGTAAGAAGATGAAGAAAGAAAAGAGAAAGAGACAGAATAAATAAATCAGAAAATAATTTTCTGGTCATTACAATGAAAAAAAATTGTAATATTTCTAACTAATTTCTTAGCAATTTTCAAAAAAATTCTTTGTATATAATTAAATTTAAATAACTATCATAACTCAACGTTGTGAATATGAAAAAAATAAGTGTTCTGTTAATTTCACTTCAAAGAGATTTAGATATAATAGGATTAAAAACATTGCACTATTGCTTATTAAAAAAAGGTTATGATTCAGTTCTTCTCCACCTGCCAAATTTTAATCCAAACAATAATAACGCTTTAAAACAAATCGGTAAATTCGTTCTTGAAATATCTCCTAAGCTGATTGGAATTAGTTTAATGACTGTTGAGTATTTTAATTCACGCGATTTAACTAAATATTTAAAAAATAATTTTGAATCTATTCCAATTATCTGGGGCGGCATACACCCAACAATTTCTCCAGCAATGTGTTTGGACGACGCAGATTATGTTTGTATTGGAGAAGGCGAGAGAACTATTCTGGATTTAGCGAATGCCATTAACAACGATGAAAATGTAAATAACATTAACAATCTTGGTCACATACAAAATGGTAAAGTAAAGAAAAATATTCTATATCCACTTATTGAGAATTTAGATGAGATACCATCATATGATCATATTCCTATAAATAGCTTTATTCAAGGAAAAAATGGTTTTATAGTTCCTATTGATAAAAAAAAATTTAAGAAATATGCTAGATATAGAGGAACTACTTATAGTATTATGAGCTCCAGAGGATGTCCATTTTCTTGCACATATTGTTGTAATAATTTTATTTCGCATTTATATCAAACTAAAAAAATTAGGAGACGCAGTATTAAAGATATCATCTTTGAACTTGAAAAAACAGTAAATGAGTACTCAGAAATTGAATATATTAACTTCCAAGATGATTGTTTTTTAGCATGTAGTGATACCTATCTCAAAGAGTTTTGTGAAATTTACAAAGGAAAAATAAAAAAACCATTCATTATCAGAGCAATCCCAATTTATATTACTCCAAATAAAATAAAATACTTGAAGGACGCAGGTTTAGCTTGGATCAACTTGGGGTTGCAAAGTGGAAGTGACCGCGTTTGCAATGATATCTACAAGCGGAAATCATTAAAAGCAGATTTTCTTAAAGCAGCAAGAATAATTAAAAAGTTTAATATAGCTGCGTTTTATGATATTATATTAGATAATCCTTTTGAAAACGAAGAAGATAGACTTGCGACAGTACAAACGCTTATTGAAACGCCAAAACCATTCTACACCCAATTTTTTTCCTTGACTTGTTATTTAGGAACAGAAATATACGAAAAAGTCAAAAAAGAATTGCCTGAAAAAATCGAAGATTCTCTCAGAAAAGACTACTTATCGTATAAAAAAAACATTTTAAACGACCTTACTAGACTCGCAGCATTTCTAAATGCAGAACATATGAACAAAATTGTTTATTTCTACAAACAAAATCCGAGAACATTTAAGTTTAAAATCTCTTTGTTTATTGCAAAATTATTGACTTTAATTATATACGAACCTTTTACTTATTGGCAAGTTATTAAATTATCACAACAAGGATCTTATTTGAAAACATTAAGGGTTCTTCCAAACTATGTCAAAGAAGGACTAATGCGCTACCTTAATCAGTTAATATTTAAAACATGACATAAATAATTCTAATTCTTTATTACAAAATCTTTATATAATTCGCCTCATTAGTAATTTGTATGGACAAAGATATTTTTGATACCAATTCAAAAGTAAAAACTATTCTATGTTATGGTGACTCAAACACTTGGGGATGGGTTCCTTCAAGCATGGGTACGAAAAGATATAATTCGAATAATCGTTGGCCAGGAGTTTTACAAAAACTATTAGGATTAGATTATAAAATTATAGAAGAAGGTTTGGGAGCAAGAACAACAATGTTTGATGATCCTAGACCAGAGTTGCCTCTAAGAAATGGACTCAAAACCCTGCCAATAGTTCTAGAAACACATAATCCACTAAACTTAGTTATTATAATGCTTGGAACAACTGATGCTAAAGAAATGATGAACTTATCAGTTATTGAAATAACAGAAGGTATGAGAGCATTAATTAGCGCTGTGAAGAATATGAAAACTTTAGAAAATACTTCTCAAACAAAAATACTGATTGTCGTACCCGCAGTTGTAAAAGAAGATGCAGATTTTGCTTCAAAGCTGTTCAAAGAAGCTACCGAGAAAACAACTGCTCTGATTGATTCCTACAAAACACTTGCTGAAGAAGAAGAAGATGTTTTTTATCTTAACCCAAATGATGCAATAGTTGTCGATGAAATAGAAGGTGTTCATATTGATAATCATAATCATAGAAAACTGGGTGAGCTAGTGGCAGATAAAGTAAAACAGATTTTTTCTTAGAACAAAATATTTATTAACTCTATTCTCTAACTAAATGTATCAACATGAACTACGAAAAAATTGAAACCGACAGGTACGAAAAAAGATGGAAATCTATGAACAATAAATTTTCAAATGATGATCACTATACATCAAAAAATCCTTCTCCAGTCGTAAAAGAATATATCAAATATTTGAAAGACCATAAAATTAATGGGAATGTGTTGGATATTGGATGTGGTAATGGAAGAAATTCTGTTTTATTTGCAAAAAATGGATTTACTGTGCATGGTATAGATGTTTCAGAGTCAGCTATCAAGATTGCAAAGAAGAATGCAAAAGACAATGATGTTAAAATATCTAATCAAGTTGGTTCAGTATTTAGATTGCCATATAATTCAAATTTTTTTGATGCATTATTAGATTCTGGTTGTATTCACCATTTAAGAAAATCTGAGTGGAAAAAATATTTGAGCAGTATATTACGGGTTCTAAAAACAGATGGACACTTCTTATTATATTGTTTTAGTAATAATTATGGATATATTCCGGGAATTAGTCCAAAATCAAAGAATAGAAATTGGACGCTGCGCAATGGACATTATAATCATTTTTTTACAGATAAGGAAATCAAAGATACTTTTAGAAAGAAATTTGACATAATATACCATTATGAGCTGAAAAAAGGAGATTTTCGCAAAGCTGGCAAGGCTGTCAAAGTATATTTAATGAAGAAGAAATAAATCATTTTCATTCAATAATAATTACTTCACCATCTCTCAAAGTCTTAAACGGGAGATTGTTTTTCTTAGCGAACTCGACTTCTT
>JACKQG010002317.1_pt1 | contig 25101 bp, 18 predicted proteins | sample 8237621 | NCBI WGS metagenome assembly JACKQG01 (sample SAMN15677084, study PRJNA649215) | marine metagenome | biome: marine; feature: Black Sea; material: saline water; isolation source: suspended particulate matter (SPM) from the Black Sea western gyre | collected 2013-06-09/2013-06-10 | depth... | reverse complement strand
CCAGCACAATCCTGGTCAGCATTACCACCATCACATACACCACAGTCATCTAATGATGAATCACCAAAACATACACCAGCACAATCCTGGTCAGCATTACCACCATCACATACACCACAGTCATCTAATGCAGAATCACCAAAACATACACCAGCACAATCCTGGTCAGAATTACCACCTATACAGACACCACACTCATCAACTGTAGCATCACCTTGATAAATACCATTACAATCAAAATCAAAATGAATTTCAATACTTGATAAATTATCGGTTTCAAATTGGTCTGCCCATGCCTTAATTTGGTATATGTAAAAATTCCCAACAATTAAATTAGTATCTATAAATTCAGTTTCATTCAATTTAATATTACCAATATTTTTTAATTTAACTTCCGCAATTTGAGTAAATTCATTATTATTGGTTTTCCGAGAAATCCTAAAACCTGATATTTGTTCAATATGCTGTTCCCATGTTAATTTAATGTTACTATTATTTATAACTTCAACTTGTAAATTTTTAGGTGTCCAGTCAATATCACAATTTGCATCAAATGGGTTTGTATGATCAAATTTAGTGCAAGCTGTTGTTAATCCTGCAATTAACAATAATATTTTTAAAACATTATTTTTCATTTAATAGAAAACTCCTATTTATTCTAATTGTAATTTTGTTTTATACCTTATTTCAAAAGTATAAATGTATTTTAATTCTTAATTATTTATATAATAAATGACAAAGGGAGCTCTCCCCTTTCCTCCTCACACAGGGTGATAAGCACTCTCATTTTCAACTATACTATTTTAATTTTTCTACAATTTGAATTACATCTTCCTTATTAAATCCAGTATGATGATAAATAATTTCACCCGAAGCATTAATAATAAATAAACTGGGTAAAATTGCAGATTTATTACCATCTTTATCTGTATTTAACACATTAAATTGTTTAGATATAAGTCCATAAGAATCCGTTAATATTGGGATTTTCACATCTATCTTTTCAAGCCATTTAGTAATCACTTCATTATTTTCTTTAAAATTAATAAGATAAAAATTAACATCTTTATATTTTGAAGATAAACTATCCAAAATTGGAATTTCATCATTACAAGCTACACACCAAGAGGCAAAAAAACTAAATACAATTTTGTGTTCATTTTTTACTTTTTCACCATAAAATTCACTTGCAAAAAAATTACCACCCCCATAAACTGGCAAATAAAAAGTTGGTGCTTGTTGGTGTGTTAAATCAATTGAAGGTTGACTTTCAGCAATTATATATGCTCCTAATATAAATAAAACTATTAATATTTTTTTCATATTTCTATTTTCACCTTTTAATTTAATGATTTTTCTAATGTATTTATTTTAAATGTTATTTTTATAATTTGGGGTATTAACAATATTCCAATTGATGCACCGCCAACAAAAACATTATTTCCATAGATGGAATAATTATAAAACTTCTCCGCATCTAATGTAGTTGATGCATTTTCATAATCATTATAACTCATGGTAGAAAAATATTGACTTCCCCCTGAAATTGAAAATGAAGTAATTGCTGCCCATATATAACGGCGTCGTCTTTGTTTTAATTTATCTATTTCTTCTTGAATACTTCCCTCATAAGTCATTAACTCAAATCTAAATTCCTTTTTTTCATTTAATAATAAATTAAATTCATTCGATTCATTTAAAAATTCAGAATGTTTAATTTCTAACTTATGACTTCCTGTTGGAATATCATTTAAAATTTGTGGAGATTTACCTCTATGTTCTCCATCTAAAAATATTTCAGCCTCTGGTGGTTCCGTAATTATAATTAATTTTCCATAATGTCTGATTAAATTTGTATTTAATTTTTCATGCTTATTTCGCCTAATATTAATATAGTCAACTTTAGAATGATAATCTGTTGAAGAGATTTTTATTTCAGCCATTCCTTCAGAAAGTCTAATATCATTTAAGGGTAATTTTCCAATTTCAATATTATTTATAAATACACTTGCTCCCGTTGGTTTACCTAAAATAGTTAATGTACCAGAACGAGCCTCCAATTTATAATTTTGCTTATTTAATTGACCATCTTCAATAATTATTTCTTTTTCGACTGTTTCATATAATGGGTAGATAATTTTAATATTATAATTCCCTGAGGGTAATTCATTTAAACTAATTGGAGTTATACCTTTAAACTGCCCATCAATAAAAACTTCACCACCTGTAGGGTTACTTTTAACTTCTAATCTTCCAAAAGCGGGTATTAAATTTATATTACGTATATTATCGCTTCCATCCGTAATTTCAAACTTTTCTCTATGTGTATGATATAATTCTTTAGAAATATTAATTGAATATGTTCCTGATGCTAACTGATTCAACATAACAGGTGAACGACCTTTTGTTTGCCCATTAATTTTTATAACTGCACCGCTGGGATTAGTATTAATTACTAATTTTCCAAAACGAGATTTTAAGCTTGCCTGTACTTCAATTATTGCATCTGGTGCAATTGTAACAATTTCAGCATAGGGGTAATAAAGATTTTTTTCAATTCTAATTTCATGTTCACCTATTCCAATATCTGCAATTTGAAGTAAGGTAATCCCTTTTTCTACACCATCAACAAATACAATTGCATTACTTGGTTCTGAACGCACCATTAATATTCCTGTTAATATTTCTTCTTGTTTTCGTGAAGAGCCAATTTTCAATTCAACATTATAATTAAGTTCTTCATTTGGTAAAATATTTACTTCTTTTTCAAAATCTTTATATCCATCTTTTGAAAATTTAATATGATGAATTCCTTCTGTGAGTGACAACTTTATTTTTTTCCCAGAACTTCTACTTGAATATCGGTCATCTACAAAAATTGCAACATTAGATAAATTTAAATTAAAAATAGCAATTCCTTTTACGGTTGTAGAGTATGTTGTTTTATCACCTTTATTCATTCCGGTATTGTGAGACATTTCAGCAGACATTCGTAATGCCGAATTCTTAACTGCTATTTTCATAAAATCAGAAATTCGACCTTCAAAATCATCCATATCTTGATATACAATTTCACCCGTTTGAACATCAATCAAACGAATATTTAATGAATAAAAATCTTCAATTTTACTAATTGTACCTGTTACAATTTGCTGAACAGCAATTAACTCACCAATTTTAACAATACATTCTTGCTTAACACAGCCTGAATTTTGAAATTTTTGCTCATTCAAAATTTTATTCATCATTTCTCGCTCTAAAATATCAAACCGATTTGTTTTAGATAATTCATATAAAAATCGATCTGTAATTGTACTTGAAGAAGTTTTATCAACACCAGCTCCTTCAAATTCAATAACGGCTATTCGAGGTTTTGTATAGATTAATGAAAAAATGACTATAATGAAAATTAAGAACGAATTAATTTTTTTAATCAAAATTTACCCTTTTTTATTTTCTGCATTCCAATTGGCAATATGCAATGTGCGTTGAGGAAATGGAAATTTTATACCTTCTTTATTAAATCGGTTATAAATTTCAGTATTAATTTCATCTATAACTCGCCCTCTAAATGCTGGTTCTTCAATCCAACATAATAATTGAAAATATAAACTACTATCTTGAAATTCTCTAAATCGAACTAGTGGAATAGGACTATTCCTTACTGAATTTGTTTTTACTGCAATTTCAATTAATATATTTTTTACTTGTTCCACATCACTGCCATAAGCAACATTAACTTTTACTCGTATTCGTTCATGTTCATGTGGTCCACCACTTTCATTTACAATTTTAGAATTAGCAATAATTGAATTTGGTACTGTAATTTCAATGTCATCTCTTGTCATAATTCGTGTGCTTCTTAAACCAATAGAACGAATATACCCTCTCTCTCCAGTGTCTAAATTTATATAATCAGCTTCTTTATAAGGTGCATCGGCCATAATAAATATACCTGCAAATAAATTGGCCAATGTATCCTTTGCTGCCAAGCCAAGAACAATTCCTAAAACACCAGCAGATGCTAACCAGCCAGTAACATCTATTTTCCAACTTACCATAATAAAATAACTGGCAACGATAAAAATGATGATTTTACCTAAATTGTCAAATAATGGAAGTGTTCGCTTTCGAATTAATCTATTTGTTTTATCTGATTTGGCATACCAACTTAATATTTCAAGTAAAGAACTAAACCCAACTGCCGACCAAATAAATATAGTTATCGTTTTAAAAATACCAGAAAAGGTAAAATGAAATTTTTCAGAAAAATCCAATAAATTAATTGAAATATTAAATCCAAAAAATAAAATGGTATAAAAAATTGGACGGTGTAAAATTGAAATAAGTTTATCATCAAAAGATGTTTTTGTTTTTTTTGTTAATCGTGTTAAAACCGATGTAACAATCCAATCAAACAGTTTTGATAAAATAATTGAAAATAAAATTAAAATAATTGCTTGAACAGGTTTCCACTTTAACCAATCATACAAGGGTGTACCCTGCAATAAATTTATATATTGTTCCATTTAAATCTTTCCATTATCGACTCAATAAATTTAATTACATTCATATATTGATATTAAATGAAATAAAATATCAATTAATTTCTTCTAAAATTGAATTTCTAATTTCATTTACCCAAGAAATTCGTTTTGGAGCATCTTTATGATTCTCACAGGGTGTATTTCGTGGACATCTTGATGCACGAGGGCAAATCATTGTTATTGGTTTTTCAAGCCCATCAGCAATCCATTGTACATTTAAAATGCGTGAAATTGCTAATAATTGATTCCCAAATACACTTCCTTTTAACTTAATTTCTTTACCAATTGCTAACTTATCTTTTAATTCTAAAAGTATAGTTTTATAATCAATCCCTTGATGTTTTAATGATGGGATTAAATCAATTCCTGTTGATAATATATGAGTATTCCCTGAAGCATCTTTTGTTTTTACAGAAATACACGAATATAAACGAATAAAATTATTATCAATAAGTAAAGATAATTGAGTGATTGGTTTTCGACTTGTTGTTTCATTTAACATTTTAAAAACAGCCCATTTTTGACACGGATCAATTTCTAAATTCATATTGCCCCACGGTAAAGGAATACCATTTCCTCGATAAACTGCTCTTAAATATTGTGGAGGATAAGAGTCAAAATAATGCCAGTGTTTATAAGTGGAAACGGCTGTCATTCTTCGCATTATTACCGCTAGAGTGAGTTCAACTTTATCGCCACAATTCACATCATATTTATGTCGATTTAGAAAATTTCTAAATGGCACTTTAGGACATAATAATGCTCCAGCAAAAAAACTACATTCAAAATCTCTCCAAGCTAATAATATTTCCTGAGTTGATATGGATTCGGCCGATTGAATTTCGGGCCTTGGTGAACCACCTATTTCGCCACCTGTTGCTTGATTTGAAACTAAGCCATCCCCATTGTGTAAAACTTTATGTGCAATATGTGTCGCTAAATCATACTTTAATCGACTTGGATTTTTTTTTAATTGTCTGTTTATATAAACATCTTTAGGAGCAACAAAAAAGGAGCGAAACATCGATTTCAATTTTCGTCCAGACTCAGTTTCTGTCGTAAAAACTTTTCTATCAAACCAATGAATTTTCAAACCAATTTGTTTTGCAATTTTCATTAAATCTTTTTCAGTTAATGGAAATTTTTTCATTCCCACACCTTCGGCCGCTCTCTCTAAATCAGGAAATTGATTTTGATGCATTTCTTGATAAGATCTAATTAATATATGTGCAAATTTCCGTCCACTTACACCCGTTTGAGATAACAATTCAGGAATAGATGATTCTAATAATTTTTTTGAAAATAAAAAATTGGGTTCTAATTGGACAGATTTTAAATTACCATGGCTTTCTTCATTTGTTGAAAAATCATCTTCTACTTGATCATCCATAAACCATTCAATATTTTTTTGAAATATTTCACCAAATAATTTAAGTACATCCTTGGATGGCACTCGTTTACCAGACTCAATTAAACTTAAATATGATACAGAGGGTGCCTTATCAACATTGACCTGCATGCATCTTGTAGATAAATCAACCAATGTAAGTCCGTTCCTTTTTCTTAAAGATCTTACTTTAGAACCTAAAAAATGTGTTTTTCTTAATAAATTAGTTTGTTTTTTCATAGTTTTGTAAAATTTACAATGTAAAATTTTTCTTGTAAAATTTACTACAGTTTAATTACGTCTTCATAATAAAATTTAGCCATCAGATTAATTTAAAAAATAGGATTAAATGAATTCAAGAAATATGATTGACGAAAAATTAAAAATCACCTTTACCAAAAGCTTAACGAGTGAGTTTAAAGAAATATTATCACCCGAAGCAATATCATTTTTTGTCAAACTTGAAAATAAATATCGAGATAGAAGAAATTCTCTATTAGAAAAACGAAAACAAGTACAGCAGGATATAGATAACGGACATTTTCCAGATTTTCTAAATGAGACAAAATCTATAAGAGAGGGTGACTGGAAAATTAACCCAGTATTAGATGATTTACAGGATAGAAGAGTTGAGATTACTGGACCTGTTGAACGAAAAATGATAATTAATGCTTTAAATTCTGGAGTTAAAGTATTTATGGCTGACATTGAAGATTCAAATTCCCCTACCTGGGAAAATATTATTCAAGGTCAAATAAATTTAAAAGATGCAGAACAAAAAACAATTGAGTTTAAACATCCGACCAAAGATAAAACCTATAAATTAAATGATGACATTGCCACGCTAATGGTTAGACCAAGAGGCTGGCATTTAGAAGAAAAACATATCTTACTTAATAATAAACCAGTTTCTGCAAGTATCTTTGATTTTGCGATGTATTTTTTTCATAATGCAAGAACAACAATTGATAATGGTACCGGACCATATTTCTACCTACCAAAATTAGAAAGCCATTTAGAAGCTAGACTATGGAATGATATTTTTATTGATGCACAAAATGAATTAAATATTCCACAAGGTACAATTAAAGCTACCGTTTTAATAGAAACTATTTTAGCATCATTTGAAATGGATGAAATATTATTTGAATTAAAAGAACACTCTGCTGGATTAAATTGTGGCAGATGGGATTATATATTTAGTTTTATAAAGAAATTTAGAAACTTTAAGAATTTTATTTTACCAGATAGATCTGAAATAACAATGGGTCGGCACTTCATGAATAGTTATGTTCAATTATTAATTCAAACATGTCATAAAAGAGGTGCACATGCAATGGGAGGAATGGCGGCTCAAATTCCTATTAAAGGTGATGAGGATGCAAATAATTCTGCAATGAACAAAGTGCTAAAAGATAAACTAAGAGAGGCTGAAGCTGGGCATGATGGTACATGGATTGCCCATCCGGGACTTGCACCGTTTGCACTTAAAGCATTTGATGAAAAAATTGGTTCTGGAAAGAATCAATTAAATATTTTACGAAATGATGTAAAAATACATCAAGAGGATTTACTAAAAGTACCAAAAGGAAATATTACAGAAGATGGTGTAAAACATAATATTAGAGTTGGAATTCAATATATTCATGCATGGGTTAATGGAAATGGCTGTGTTCCTCTATATAATTTAATGGAAGATGCCGCCACTGCAGAAATTTGTAGATCTCAATTATGGCAATGGCTTCATAATGAAGTAGAAATTGAAAATAATAAAATATTTAATACTACATATTTCACATATCTTTTAAATAGTGAAATTGATTTATTAAAATCAAATTTAAATCAAAATGATGATTCATTTAATTACTCCGTAAAATTATTTACAGACCTAATTTTAAATGAAAATTTTGAAGAATTTTTAACAATACCAGCATATAATCAACTATAAAAAGGAAAAATAAATGACTAGACAAGAACAAATTAATCAACTTGAGCAAGATTGGAAGAATAATCCAAGGTGGGATGGTGTTGAAAGACCATATTCAGCAGAAGAAGTTGTAAATTTAAGAGGATCAATACAAATTGAGCATACATTGGCAAAAAAAGGATCTGAAAAATTTTGGAATAAATTGCAAACTCAAGATGTAGTATGTGCACTTGGCGCTGTAACTGGCAACCAGGCGATTCAAGAAATACAGGCGGGGTTAGATGCTGTATATTGTTCAGGATGGCAAGTTGCAGGAGATGCAAATACTGCTGGTACAATGTACCCAGACCAAAGTCTATATCCTGTTGATAGTGTGCCAAAATTAGTAGAACGAATAAATAATGCTTTACTTAGAACAGATGAAATTCATTGGTTAAATAATGATGATAAGATTGATTGGGTTGCTCCAATTATTGCGGATGCTGAAGCTGGATTTGGTGGAAATTTAAATGCATACGAACTAATGAAACATATGATTAAAGCAGGAGCTTCAGCAGTTCATTGGGAAGATCAATTATCATCTGCAAAAAAATGTGGGCATATGGGTGGAAAAGTATTAGTACCAACACAAGAAGCTATAAATAAATTAGTTGCTGCCAGATTAGCATCTGATGTAATGTCAACTCCAACTGTCATTATTGCGAGAACAGATGCTAATGCAGCAAAATTATTAACTTCAGATATAGATGTAAGAGATCAAAAATTCATTAAAGGTGAGCAGTCAGGTGAAGGTTTTTTCTATGTAAATGATGGAATTGATCAAGCAATTGATCGAGGTCTTTCTTATGCTCCTTACGCTGATTTATTATGGTGTGAAACTGCAAAGCCAAATCTTGCGGAAGCGAAAAAATTTGCAGATGCTATACATGAAAAGTTTCCAAACCAACTTCTTTCATATAATTGTTCACCATCATTCAATTGGAAAGCAAATTTAGATGATGCAACAATGAAAAACTTCAGAGAAGAATTAGCTAAAATGGGATATAAATATCAATTTATTACTCTTGCAGGTTGGCATTCTATGAATAATGGCATGTTCGAAATGGCAAAAGCATATAAAGAAAATGGAATGTATGCATATTCAAATCTTCAACAAAAAGAATTTGCAAATGAAGAATTTGGATTTAGAGCTGCAAGGCATCAAGCATTTGTTGGTGCAGGATATTTTGATGTAATTCAAAATACTGTAATGCAAGGCAGTGCTTCAACTGTTTCTTTAAAAGGTAGTACTGAAGAGGAACAGTTTGATTCTGAGAAAAAAGTTGCTTAAGTGAATCTATAAGTTACTTAGGTGAATCGTCGGTAAAAAAAAGCCCCCAAGAAACTCTTGGGGGCTTTTAATTTTCAATCAGATATTTCGATTTATTAAATCGCTTTTACTACCTTACCTGCACGAATACAAGAAGTACAAACTTTAACTCGTTTTTTAACACCGTTAATTTTTGCACGTATAGATTGTAAATTTGGAAGCCATCTTCTCTTTGTTTTGTTATGAGCATGACTCACATTATTTCCGACTTGTGGTATTTTACCACATACTGAACAAATTCTTGCCATAATTTTCCTTAATAATAAAGCCTAATAATTTACGAATAAAATAGCTACTTAAACCAAATACCAAATATTAATTTTTTCAATTAATTATCTATGATTCCAGGATGATCAATATCGATTCGAGCATTTAATAATTCAAAATCAAAAATAATTAAACTTGAATCAAGCTGAGAGTAATTATCATTATTTTGATAAGAATTGACGAGTTCATTTCCATTATTATCTATAAAATAAAATGATTCTGGTTTAAAATTAATCCATGCGGTACCTGGTATTTTAGTATAACCATTGCAAGAAGCAATATTACCACTCCCCGAAACAGGGTCTTGCCCATTCATTAAAGATAAACTTGAATAAATAATTCCATTTTGCGGATTAATAAAAGTAATTAAATTATTTTCACCAAAAAATGGATCCGTTAAATTATTACCATCACATGATAATTCAATTAACGTTGTATCATACTCAATATGAAATGATACACCAAAAAATGGTGATTCAATTTCATTGATAATTATATTTAAATTAAAGTATTCATTTGATCTTAATGAAATTGCTTGAGGATCAAACCCTAATTTAGGATCTGATTGATATTCTAATATACATTGCTGACAGCCACCAACTAAAATTAGTAATATAAGTAATGCATGTTTTTTTAGTAGTCTAATCATTTAACTAATATCATTTTTCTTGTTTTTTCCCAATCGATAGTTTCTAATTTATAAAAATAAATCCCTGTCGATAATTCACTTAAATTAATATTTATTAAATGACTTCCTAGAGGATAAGATTTATTCTCTATAATAGTTTTTACAAGCTCACCATTAATATTATAAATATTTATTGACACAAAACAATTTTTCGGCAAACTAAAGCGAATATTCGTTGTTGGGTTAAACGGATTAGGGAAATTATTCTCAAGTGAATATTCAATTGGGATAGAAGTAATTTGTAATAATTCTTCTAAATATTCTTTTATTTGATTAAATCCATCACCACTTCCTGATAATGATTTATATATTGTTAATATATCATCATGATAAATTTGTGTTTCCTCGTTATTATTAAAAATAATTACATTAGCTGAAGAAGATGTCAAATGTTCATTTTCCCAATTTAATCCAATCGCTAACACATCTTTTTCATCAATCACGCCATCACCATTCGCATCTGCATAAGTTAATGCAGAGCCAGCAATACTTCCTAAATTATCCCATGCAATTGCTCCATGTCCCTCAGTACTCCAATTCAACCCTTGGGTGTATCTTGGAATTCCTGTTTTATGAAAAAAACTGATAACCGAATTAATATCTAATAAGTCAACATTTCCGTCATTATTTAAATCCCCTGGAAATACTGAAAGAACCTGTTTATCATAAGCACCCATATCTGGGAGTGGAATACCATCTCCATTACCATCTACATTTAATTCAATTGGAATATATAAAATTGTATCTAATTCGATCATAAATAAATTTGTTCCAGCATCTACACATGGAGATTCTTTCGTAATATAGTAAAATCCTTTTTCAGGAGATATAAATTTCGGATCAATACTTAAATTAGAATTTTCAAAATAATATATTGAATCATTTATTGAATTAACAATTCCTTCTCGACCATTATTTATTGTAGAATGAGAAGTAAATACATTTTTAGGGAAACCATCAGGTTTTAAATATAACTCTTCACCATCATTATCCCATAAAATTGAATTAATAATTTTTAATGTTCCATATTGTTCAAAATTTATATTTCCACCAATATCTACATTTGAAATTTTATTATTTGTAATCGTTGTATTTAAAAGTGAAACATTTGAATTTTTAATATTTAATCCACTTGGATAAGATTCAGACTGATTGCTCTCAATTAATAAATTTTGAAAAATAACTTGGCCATTATTTGAATATAAAATTGAGGATGTTTCTGACGTATTATTTGTTATTTCACCAAATTGAATTTCAAGATTTGTATTATACCCATTTAAATTTATTGCACCACCATCATTTTCAGCAGTATTACCTTGAATAATAGTTTCTTTTAGAATTACCTCACCACCATTATCGATATATATTGCACCACCATCAGACTGAGAAATATTTGATATAAAATGAACATTATCTCCTTTTAATTTACTATTTTTAAAAAAGCCTCCTCCTCCATTATTAGTCGATTCATTTTCACTTATAAAAGTTATATAAGACCCTTCAATTACTAAATTAGAATTATTTGAATAAATTCCACCACCAAATTGATTTGAATTATTTTCATTTATCTCTAACCCAATAGCAGATATAATATCTGAATTATTTAAATACAGACCACCACCATTTTTACTCGCATGATTATTTTTTATTTTTACATCTATAAAGTTTTGTGGGTACGAATTATTTAAGTACAATCCACCACCATCTAAATCATAATTATTAATTCTACCTGAATTATTTTGTATCATTATATTTTCCATGATTGGTGAGGAATTTAACAAAAAAGCTCCACCACCATCTCTTGAAGACTCATTATCAGTAATAATAATATTTTTAAATTCACCATTAAATCCATCTGTAAATATTCCTCCTCCATCAAAAAGTGAATTATTATTAGATATTTTAACAGATTCAATTAATGGAGAAGCATTTGATATAAATAAACCACCTCCAAAGTTTGCATCACCGTTCATTATTGTGATACCGCAAATTTCGACATTATCTTCGCCATTTAAAATTTGAATTACAGGACCATAATTTTCACCACTAAATACTAAGTTATCAATAATTGATTCAGAAATAGGTACACAACTTTCAACTCCCATTTCGGAATATATATAATTCATTAACTTAACATTTTTACCATTAAAAATAATATTTTCCTCATATGAACCATTCCCCATAATATAAATTCGATCACCATTTAATGATTTTTCAATTGCCAAATTAATACGTAAGAGTGGTGAGTTATCCTCTAAAACCCCTGAATTATTATCATTTCCATTATGACTAACAAACCAATTAATAAAATTAATTTGCCCTAATTCATTTTCAACAGCACCAATATCAGGATTAAGAATTTCATTATTATCTTGTGATTCAATTCTATTATTTCCAAATATATCCTTTAAGGGTATATTTAAATCATTTATGCCACTTCCCAATGCATTACTAACACGAGAAAGACTAAAATTTTGTAAGTCCGAAAATTCTGGCGATAAATAAATATTATTTTCACCTTCGATTATTGAAGAAATAATTGAATTTTGAATAGAAAAATTTGAGTTATCAATTTGGAAAGCAGATTCTGTATCTTCCCAAAATATAGAATTAACTATATTTACTTGAGGAGAATTATCAGAATAAATATTTGATCCATAAATTGCGTTATTCATATATACTGTTAAATGGTAAATATTTAGGTCAGAATCTGATATATAAATTGCTCCTCCATTAAACCCCGTATTGTTTTTTAATATAAGATTATTAAATTGGGAAGTCGTATTTTGTACATAAATCCCGCCACCATTTTCTTCTGCAATATTATCATTAATAATTAATCCATCTAAACCATAATTACTATTTAATTGATAAATCCCTGCACCATTACGAGATATATTTCCTGTTATTTTCGTAATTATGGTATCAATAACACTTTCATTTAAAATAATTTCATGAACGAAATTTAAAGAATCGTTTGTGTTAAAAATTCCACCCCCATTATTTAACGCAATATTATTTCTAATTTCACAATTTTTTAATTCAACTTGTCTATAATTATTTAAATAAATTCCACCACCACTATTTCCTTTATTCCATGCAATATCTGAATCAATTAATGATAATGTTGAATTTCCTTCAATATAAATTCCACCCCCAAAACCTGATGCTGAAATTGAAGTATTTGAATCAATGATTGTACTTTCTAATTCAATTGAAGATAAACCAGCAATATAGATCCCACCGCCATTTATAGAAGCACTATTATCTCTAATAATTAAATCAGTTAATATTGCTGTTGAATTTAAAAACTTTATTCCTCCACCATAATTATTTCTACCTTTTTCAATTGTAAACCCTGAAATTAATAGATGTGATTCTCCACTATTTTCAATATTTATACAACTTTCATAATTTCCACCATTAATAATTGTATTTTCTAAATAATATTGTTTTAATATTGGATCTGTTTCAAATACTGACCTTGAAAAGATTGAAACTGCATCTTTATTAATTATATTAATATTTTCTAAATATTCACCGACTTCTACAATTACTGTATCTTGATCACCTGCATATTGAATTGCTAAATCAATGGATGCAAATGGTAAATCATATGACCCATCTCCATTTATATCTGAACCAACAGGACTAACATAAAGTTTGGGGCCATTTGCAAATAAGCAACAATCATTTAAATCTGTCTCTAAACCAGTTGAACTACATGACATTTGATAATGATCTTCATAATTTAATGCAAGTCCTGAAGAAGATTCTTGATCAGCAGTACATCCATAAAATTCACAACCTTGTAGTGATTCATCAAATCCAATTAATTCGATATTTGAATTGTTTTCGATGCAAGATGGTATATTAATTTCATTCATAAAACCAAAATATTGCTCATCATCAAATCCTAAAGCACAATATAAAAAATTATTAGATACATCAATACTTGTTATTGGTGCTTCACATATTGAAGAAGGTAATCTTAGTAGTTTATTATTCGATAGGTTCACACTTATTAAATAATTACTATTAAAAAAATTATTATCAAGTTCTATTATTTGATTATTGGCTAAGTTTATTTCAACTAAACTATTTAATTCATTAAAAATATCTGGGATATTATTGATTTTATTATTTTGTGCATAAAAATTCTGAAGCTGTGTAAAGAAATTAAATGAAATTGGAATATTTGAAATATCATTATTTGATATATCAAGGAAATTTAAATTAGTTAATCCAGATAAATCTTCAGGTAATTGCTGGATATTATTATTTGCTATATTTAGATAATTTATATTAACTAAATAATTGATATTATCAGAAAGACTTTCAAAATAATTATTTTCTAGGTTTAAAATATTTAATGAAAAAATTGAATCAATAACTGTAGGATAAGTCTCAAATACATTTTCTGATAAATTTAGTAATTTTAAATTTTCTAACTCAGAAAACCCTGTTGGTAAATTTGTTAAAGCATTATTACTTAAGTCTAGACTATCTAGATTTACTAAAAATTCAATTGAATTTGGAATTGTAGTTATCTGATTATTTTTAAATACTAAATGTTTTAATTCAGCTAAATAACCTAAATTTTCAGGTAATTCAGTTATATTTTGATTTGACATATTTAATTCAACAAGCCTATCATTTTCCCATCCCCCCCAACTTGAAGGGGTCCCCGGAATTTGATTTAGCTCTAAAATTTCACTCAATACTTGCAAATCACTACCATAACAATCCTGCTCACCAATAATTTGTTGACTTTCAGGATGAAGATTAATACACGTTGGAAGATTAAAACAGAAATAATTTTGCTGAAATTTCAAAAATTCATTAATCTCACTTCCGGTCAAACTAAAATCAACATCAATATAACAAATTGAAGCTGGTAATTCATGTAATTGATTATATTGGATTTGAAAAACTTCTAAATGAGATAAATTATTAAAGCGATCAGGTAATTCATAAATCGAATTATATTGTAAATACAATTCTCTTAAATTAAATAAATTAAATAGCTCATTTGGAATAACGGAAATTTGATTATTATTTAAATATAGTTGTCTAAGGTTGTTTATTTGGTTTATTGAACTAGGAATTTCAGAAATATAATTATTTCCTAAATTTAAATATTGTAGTTGACCTAGATAATTAAGGTTAGAATTAAAAGATAATAGTTGATTATTAGAGGCGTTTAATTCCTTTAAGTTGGATAAAAACCTAATATCATCAGGAATACTTGATATTTCATTATTATTAATATTAAGAATTTCAATATTTATTAATTCACCTAAATCATTGTCAATATAATAAATTTGATTGTTATCTAAATTTAATTCTTTTAAATTTATTAATTGATATATTGCTGGGTTAGGAATAGTAATATAATTTCCAGAAAGAGATAATATTTCAAGATTTGATAGACTTCCAATTGAAGAGGGAATACCACCACTTGTTAAATTTCCTGTAATATAATTATTATCATATTTTAAAGTTAATAGTTCTGTTAATAATCCAATTTCACTCGGAATTTCATTTAAACTGTTATGACTTAAATTTAAATGTTTTAAAGTTGTCAAATTTGATATATCCGATGGGAAATATGATATATTATAGTTAAACATTGTACCAAGTTCAGAATTTGTAGATAAATTAAGTTCTACAATCTCACCTAATTCCCACCGTTGATAACCGAGTTCATTATATTGAAAATCACCATCATTATTATCGTTATCATTTATACTTGAATTTTCTGATAAGTTATTTTGATAAATTAATTCATTTAAAAATGATTTTTGTGTTTCATTACATATTTGATTTCCTGTTGAATTATTGCTTGTAATACAATCAGGAAGATTTGAACATAAATGGTTATCAATTACTGAATAGCTTGCTTCAGACCAATTAATATTCATTTCACAAAAACCAGTAGGTAATTCAGATATATTATTACCATTAATAAATAATTCATTTATATTCATTAAGCCAGTAAATGAAAAATCAGTTAAATTATTTAAACCAATATTTAAATATTCAAGTTGCTGTATTGCTTCAATTGTTTCAGGTAAAACTGATATATTATTTCCTGAAAGATTTAAGTAATATAAATTTTGCTGTGTGCTTATATATGATGATATTTCAGATAAATTATTATTTGATAAATTCAAATATCGTAATTCATTAAATGAATAAAATGAATCAGAAAGGTTTGAAATATTATTATAACTTAAATCTAAAGAATCCAATAATATTAATTGATCAAAACTTTCAGGGATAGAAGTAATATTAAATTCAGAAAAATCTATTCCAACAATTCGACAATAAGTAGAGGTACAATTATCTTCTAATTCAATTGTTGGTAAGCCAGTTCCCCATGGAATTGATTCTAATAAAAAGGATGTTTCTAAAGTTATTAGATTGCCACTAATTGGTTGAATTAAATTATTTGTAGATATTAATTCGTTTAAAACAGCTCTTTCAACAGGGTATAAATCGAGCCCAAAACTAATATTACTAATAATTAAAAATATAAATATTTTTATAATTTTTTTCAGAATTCCCTCTAATTTATATTATATCTTGCATTTTTCATATATAAACAATACTTATAATATTTAAATATATGCAAGTAAATTTATGTGTATTCTATCACAATAAAAAAGGGAGGTTTTACCCTCCCTTTAATTAACAAAATATTTTAGTATTAATAAAAAATATTATTTTTTCAAATAACCATCTATAATACTTGACCATGCATTTAAATCTCGCCCTTGAGGTTCTTTTCCATTAATCAAAAATTTAGGAACAGCCATTCTCATTCCTGTTCCTTTTAATTGGCTGGCTTCAAGATCAATTAATCTCTGTAATGCAGGATCTTTAATATCGCTTTTTATTTGATTAATATTTAATCCCAATTCTTCAGCATACTGAAGAGGTAAATCTTCATTATTTCTTAACTGTTTATAATTATCAAATATTTTTTTGTACATTTCTTTATATTTTCCTTGACGACCCGCTGCTAAAGCATATAAGGCGGCCTTATTTGCTTGTTTATGAGATCCTAAAGGAAAATTTTTAATAACAACTCGTACATCATTCGGATATTTTTCTAAAATTTGATCTACCAAACTGATAGATCTAGCACAGTACGGTCATTGAAAGTCCATCCATTCTGTTATTGTTACCTTGGCTTCTGGATTTCCTAAAATAACTGAATCTCCAACAGGTACTTTATATTCCTTATTATAATCTACCTGTGGCTTCTCATTATTTCCACCTGGTTTTGGAGCGGAATTTACTTTTCTAACTATATCATTTTGAGTTTTTTCTAACTTTTGTAATCTAGTTAATATTACTTTTTGATTTTCTAATAATCGATCTAGTTTATCATCTAAATCAGAACCCGCAAATACAAGCCCCGATAAACATAATACTAAGCCAAATCGTATCAATTTTACTTTTTTAAACATTTACTTTCCCTAATATGATTAATTGTTAACTCGTTTAATTTACCGACATTAAACTAAACCCAAAAAACAGTTATTTTATTTTTTTGAATCTTTTTGTAGTTTAATCATTACGGCATTTTGTGCATGCATCCGATTTTCAGCTTGGTCAAAAATAATTGAATTTTCTGAATCACAAACTTCATCTGTGACTTCCACACCTCTTTCTGCTGGTAAACAATGCATGAAATATGGTTTAGTTCCTGTTGCAGACATTAAATTTGAATTTACTTGAAATCCATCAAATTTCTTTTTTCGTATTTCAGCCTCTTCCTTTTGACCCATTGAAGCCCAAACATCCGTATAGATTACATTTGCACCTTTTACAGCCTCATAAGGATCATGTGAAATTTCAATTTTTGATTTTCCATCTTCATTTACCATATCTACTAATTTTTGATTTGGTAAAAAACCTTCTGGGCATACACATACAAAATGCATCGGAATTCTTAATGCTAATTCTAACCAAGAATGAACAATATTATTACCATCACCAATATAAACAATTTTCAAATCATTTAGTGAGCCAAGTTTTTCATATATTGTTAAAATATCAGCCATAATTTGGCAGGGATGATTATAGTCTGTTAATCCATTTACTACGGGTACACTTGCATATTTTGCCAATTCTAAAATATGTTTATGTTCAAATAATCTTGCCATAATCACATCATTATAACGACTCAATACGCGTGCGATATCAGCAACTGATTCTCTTTTTCCAATCCCAATATCATTTGGCCCTAAATATAATGCATGTCCACCTAATCTATAAAAACCAGTTTCAAAAGATACTCGTGTTCTTGCTGATGGTTTTGCAAATATCATCGCCATTGACTGATTATCAAATGGAAAATACTTTTCTCGTCGTTTAAACTTATCCTTTACCCATTTTGCAAGTTCTAATGTTTCATAAATCTCTTCTGATGTAAAATCAGATACATGTAAAAAATCTCTTTTCATTTATTCCCTTTAATTATAAAATATACCTTCTTAAATCTTCATCTTCAATAATTTTATCTAGTTTTTGACCTACAAATTTCTTATCAATATTAACTTCTGTAATTTTCTTTGATGGAGTTTCAAATAAAATATCATCTAATAAAGTAGTCATTAATGTATGGAGTCTCCTTGCACCAATATTTTCCATTTTATCATTAACAACAGTCGCAATTTCAGCAATTTCAGCAATAGCTTCTTTATTAAATTCTAATTTTACATTCTCCGCATTTAAAATTGCCTTATATTGCTTAATAATTGCATTCTGTGGTCGAGTTAGAATTTTTATAAAATCTTGTTTGGTTAAATTATCTAATTCAACACGGATTGGTAAACGCCCCTGTAATTCTGGAATCAGATCTGATGGTTTACTAACATGAAATGCACCTGCACATATAAATAGAACATGGTCCGTTGAAATTTGCCCATATTTAGTACTTACAGTACAACCTTCAATTATCGGAAGAATATCTCTTTGAACACCTTCCCGTGATACATCTGGACCACCCCCACTATTTTCACCTGCAATTTTATCAATTTCATCAATAAAAATAATCCCGCTGTCCTCTACCCGTTTTAATGCTGTTCTTACAACATCATCCATTTCAATTAATTTTTCAGACTCTTCCTGAATTATTACTTCTCTTGCATCTTTAACTTTTAATTTTTGAGTTTTACTTTTCTTAGGAACAATATTAGAAATCATATCCTGAATATTTGTTGTCATTTCTTCCATGCCAATTGGCCCCATCACTTGAACAGGTGAAATAGAGTTAACAGTTGCTTTTATTTCAATTATTGTATCTTCAAAATCACCATCTTCTAATTTATTTTTAAATTTTAATTGTGTATTTTGTATTCGTTTTTTCTTTTCTTTATCTTTAGGGTCAGTAGTGGTACGAGGAAATAAAATATTTAAAATACGGTCATTGGCTAATTTAAGTGCTTTATGTTTTACTTCTTTTTCTCGTTCAGTTTTAACTTGTTTAACAGAAAATTCAGTTAAGTCCCTAATCATAGACTCAACATCTCTCCCAACATATCCTACTTCAGTAAATTTACTTGCTTCAACTTTTACAAATGGAGCGTTTACAAGTGTTGCTAATCGGCGCGAAATTTCTGTTTTTCCAACACCTGTTGAGCCAATTAAAATAATATTATTGGGATTTATTTCATTTCGCATTGGTTTTTCAACTTGTTGTCTTCGCCATCTATTACGAAGTGCAATTGCAACTGCCTTTTTCGCTCGTTTTTGACCAATAATAAATTTATCTAATTCTTTTACAATTTGTTTGGGTGTTAAATTTTTCATTTTCCTCCAAGTACGGTAATTTTATCATTTGTATAAATACATAAGTCTGCGGTGATATGAAGCGACTCTTTTACTATTTTCTCAGGATCTTTTTCACCTGTTTTTAGAAATGCTCTTGCTGCAGAAATTGCATATCCCGACCCACTTCCAATAGAAATAATATTATTATCTGGTTCAATTACATCCCCTGTACCTGATAAAATAAAAGCATACCTATTATCCATTATTGCAAGTAATGCATCTAATTCTCTTAAGATTTTATCCATTCTCCAGTCTTTGGCCATTTCAACAACTGCTCGTTGTAAATTGCCTCCTGTTTCATCTAATTTCAATTCAAATTTTTCAAATAACGACATTGCATCAGCGGCCGCACCTGCAAATCCAGCCAAGACTTTTCCATTATTAAATTCTCTTACTTTTATTGCTTTTGATTTTAATTGCATATCTCCAAGTGTTACTTGACCATCGCCTCCAAGTGCAATTTTCTTTCCTACCCGAACACCTAAAATAGTTGTAGATCTAATTCTAATTTTCACTATAATGTTTTCCTTAATCTTGAAACTGGTAATTTTAACTGCTCTCTATATTTACTTACTGTTCTTCGAGCAACTTGATAACCATCATTTTGTAATTTTAATGCAAGCTCTTCATCCCCTAACGGTGAAGACTTATCTTCTTCTTGAATTAATTCCTTCAATCTATTTTTCACAACAGTATTAGAAATCATTTCACCTTTATTATTTTTAATTCCCTCAGAAAAAAACTCTTTAAGCTCATAAATTCCGAAAGATAATTGAACATATTTTCCATTTGTAACACGACTAATTGTAGAAATATCTAAATTTAAATCTTCAGCAATATCTTTTAATATCATCGGTGATAATTCTCGTTTATCTGAATTAAAAAAGTTGGGTTGTTTATGAATAATTGAAGCCATTACAATTCGCATCGTATCTCTTCTTTGATTTATAGCCTCAATAAACCATTTTGCTGAATCTAATTTTTCTTTAACAAACTTCCTAACTTCTGTTCTGTCTTTATACTCTTCCAAAATATCAAAGTAATTATCTGTAATTCTTATTTCAGGTAATGTTGAATCATTTATTGAAATTACCCACTCCCCATTTTCAAAATAACAGGAGATATCTGGTAAAACAATTTCCTTCATTGATTCATTTAAAGAGTCTCCTGGATTTGGACTTAATTGAGAAACTTCTTCCATGACATTTTTTAATTCTTCTTCTGTACAATCTACAGAATCAATAATTTTTTGATATCTTCTATTTGCAAAATCATCAAAATATTCATCTAATACTTGGTATGTAAGCGTGTCAGAAATATCTGCAACTTGAGCAAGTAAACATTCTCTTAAATTCCGAGCACCAATCCCTAGAGGTTCTAATGTTAAAATAATATTTAAAACTTCTAAAACTTCTCTTTCATCAATCCCCATTCTATCAGCAACAAGAATAGTTTCAATTGTTAAATATCCCGATTCGTCAATATTTCCAATTAATTCATCTGCTATTTTAAATTGAAAATCTGTCAAATTTAAATCATTTAATTGTTCTGTTAAATTTTCAGAAAGTGAAATCTGTGCTTTTATAGGTGCTTCAAAATATTCTTGTTTTTCAGGCTTTCCCAAAGAGCTATAATCAAATTCATCGGGATCTCCCATAAGTTCTTCCCATTCAAAATCAGTTTCATCTTTCTTATCATCTAATTCTCTTATGGGTTCATCATCTTCTAATTCATTTTCATCTTTAGCTTCTTTATCTTGATTTTCATCTTCAACGGGTTTATCCTCTAATTCTGCCATTTCTAAAGCCGGATTTTCTTCTAATTCTTGTAAAATTCGTTGCTCTAATAATGTTGTATTTAACTGAAGAATATTAGCCTGTAATACCTGTTGAGGTGTTAATTTTTGACCCAGTTCTAATTTTTGTTGTAGTTTAGACATTAAACCGTATCAAAATCCATTTTAAATTTATTACCCAAATATAATCGTTTTACTTCTTCGTCCATTGTTAATTCTTTTGCTGTACCTGATTTTAAAATTGCACCTTCATAGAGCAAATATGCTCTATCTGTAATTGTTAATGTTTCCCGCACATTATGATCTGTTATTAAAACACCAATTCCAGATTCTTTTAATTTTTTTACAATCTTCTGAATGTCCTCAACTGCGATGGGATCAACACCTGCAAATGGTTCATCTAATAAAATAAAATTAGGATTCATGACTAAAGATCTCGCGATTTCAGTTCGTCGTCTTTCACCACCTGATAAGTTCATCGCTTTACTTTTTCGTAAATGTTCAATTGAAAAATCACCTAATAATTTTTCTAATTTTTTCTTTTGTTCTTTTTTATTTAAGGTAGTCATTTCTAAAACTAATTGTAAATTTTGCTCTACCGTTAATTTTGTAAAAACAGATGGTTCTTGAGCTAAATAACCAATTCCATGTCTTGCTCTTTTATACATTGGCAAATTAGTAATTTTTTTATCATCTAAAAATATTTCACCTGATGTTGGTTTTATCATTCCTGTAATCATATAAAATGTAGTGGTTTTCCCTGCACCATTCGGCCCAAGTAATCCAACCACTTCACCACGATTTAATTCAATATTAACATTTCGGACAACACCTTTTTTGCCATATTTTTTTATTAACTTTTGAGCTATTAATTGTCGGAAATCACTCATTAATTCAATATTCTACTTGTTACACCTGAAGGTTTTAAAATTTTCCAATGAGATAAATCCATATCTGATTCAAACCCAACGCCAAATAAAGTATCCTTTTCCTTAGTTGTAAATTCAACGGAATCATTTGAAATCACTAATTTATATTGATGGTCCCAAATTAATTGATTTGTTTTAAGTGTCAACCCACTATCTGAAATAACGATTACATTTCCAATTGCGTTAAAATTATTATTATTTTCATTTATTTTTGCGGTATCAGCTGTTAAAATACTAATATGTTCATTTTTATCATTAAAAAAATGTGTTATTACATCTCCAAATAAAATGGCATCATCATCGTTATTTTTTTTTAAATAATGAGCATTAGCTTCAATAATTTTTGAAGTTGTATTACTGATTATTATTTTTGGATTCATAATTTCATTGTCAAATAATTGATTATTTTCTTTTATTTCCTCTGTTGGCTCTTCATTGCAATTTAAAAAAATAAATAACGAACTCATAAAAAGAAATAACAATTTCATTTAGATTTCTTTTTTCCTTTTATAACGGGCGGAACTTTAAATAATAAATCTTTTGAATCTGGAGCATTTTCTAACAAATCAGTATGGCTTAAGCTTTCTTTAACCACATCCTCCCTTCCAGGATTTTGTTGTTCTAATACATGGTATAAAGGTTCAACTTCAGTTAAATCAAGTTCATCTAATTGAGATACAAATTCAACTATTTTATTTAATTGTTCTGCATACTTTTCAGTTTCACCTTTTGGAATCTCAATCCGTGCAAGCTTCGCCAATCGTTCAACTTCTAATTTTGTAATTTTATTATTTTCTGACATTCAATAATTTAACCATTTATTAATAGTCTAAATTTACCGAACTTTTATTAATCTGAAATACTATTTTAAATTTAGGGTATGATTTTTGCTTTCAGGTGATGATTTACATTTCGCTGAATTCCTGAATGTTTAGTTCTTTTTATTGCTGAATTTTTCATCAGCTTTGAAAACGCTTCAGGTGTAAGTTTTTTCCAATCATTATTGGTTTTATTTATAATATTTACACGAGGTTGAAATGCGTTTTCATTTGTTATCTGTTCAAATTTATTGTTCCATGGGCATACTTCTTGGCAAATATCACATCCATAAATCCATTCATCTAAATTTATTGAATCATCAAATTCACCTCTATATTCAATAGTCTGATACGAAATACATTTATTTGAATCCAATTGATATGGTTTTATCAATGCGTTTGTAGGACATTCATCAATACATGCGGTACAAGATCCACATAAATCTTCAAGAAATGGTTTATCATATTCTAACTTAAAATCGACCAACAATTCTCCTAAAAATATCCATGTCCCATAATCTCTTGTAATGATATTTGTATGTTTCCCTATCCACCCTATTCCACTTTTTTGAGCCCAAACTTTATCCATCACAGGAGATGTATCTACACATACCCTATAATTTTCAATAGGAATTTTGTCATTAATTAATTTTAATGATTGATATAATTTATTTTTTAATACTTCATGATAATCATCACCTAACGCATAATTTGATATCCCAGCCTTTTCACTATTTCGCTTAACTCGACCTGTATAATAATTCATTCCAACAGAAATAATAGACTTAACATTAGGAAAATATTGAAAAATATCACCTCTTTCATTTTGCCTATTTTCAATCCATTTCATCGTACCATTATAGCCGTTATTAATCCATTCGGTGAGATGTTCTTTTTCTTTTGATAAAGTAACAGGTGGCGTTATTCCGATATGTGTAAATCCTGCATTTTTTAATGTGGATTTGATAAATGTTGTTTTTTCTGATAAAGTCAATTTATATAGATATTATTTATTTTAAATATACATATCATATTTTATTCCAAATATGGCACTTCTACAGATTTAAACCTTTAGAATCCTTAATAATTTTGTATATTAAAACCGTTAAAACGGTTATTACCTGTTAATTCTTTTCAATCCCCATGGATAAATCCATGGGTTACTTTAAATTCCTTACTCATTCTCGCCACAACTAAAATTATAAGTTATGTTATTTCAACCCATCGTTTTAACGATGGGGTCAATGGCTCATATATCATCTTAAACCGCTTTAGCGGTTTTACTATATTTCCATAAACCGTTAAAACGGTTAATATATATCTACACTTTCTTATCCCATGGATAAATCCATGGGTTACATGAAATTCCTTACGCTTTCATTCCCACGACAAAAATCTAGTATTTCTTCTCAATTCTCACAACTTGTAACCCATCGTTTTAACGATGGGGTAATTGGATCATATATCATCTTAAACCGCTTTAGCGGTTTTTCATACTTCTCTTTTGTCAGAATTTGGATTCATCAGA
>JACKQG010002316.1_pt1 | contig 25102 bp, 21 predicted proteins | sample 8237621 | NCBI WGS metagenome assembly JACKQG01 (sample SAMN15677084, study PRJNA649215) | marine metagenome | biome: marine; feature: Black Sea; material: saline water; isolation source: suspended particulate matter (SPM) from the Black Sea western gyre | collected 2013-06-09/2013-06-10 | depth... | reverse complement strand
TTAATCGTTAATGAGAATTTATTTCAAACAGGAAGGAGGAAAGAAACAGATCGAAAAAGAACGGTTCAGGGAAACCCGCCAGTTGACCCGGACCAGAAATCGCGATCCCGGGATCGCACAGTTAAGGAGGATAAAATGGAAGGAGTTATGTTTCTCGTCTTTTGGCTCAGTTGCGCTGCACTCCACACCCTTTATGATTTGAAAATCAAGCCTCTTATTCAAGAACTGGGCGAAGAGAGTCACAACTCATCTCTGCGCTAGTACTGTAAGACGTTTTTATTTTAATCACATCACTACTTGAGGAGTACGCGTAATGAATAATTTATTAGCAGGAGTTTTACCCCAGGAAGGCGGTCTCGTATCCACCGCCTCCAGAAAGTACAATATTGCGGTTGGTGTCTCCGCGCTTTTCGTTTTACTTGGCCTGGCCTCCGGTGCCTATTCGTTTATCGGTGGACACCATGCCGCCTTTGCCGTTACCCGTGAGATCCCCTGGGGACTTCTGATTGCGGCCTATGTCTTCTTTGTTGTCACGTCAACCGGTCTGTGTATTGTCTCCTCTCTGGGGCATGTCTTTGGCTTCAAGGCCTTCAACCCAATCGCCAAACGGGCGGTGTTCATGGCCATTGTCACCATTGTGGCCGGGTTCCTGGTCATTGCCTTTGAGATCGCCAACGCCTATCGTATGCCCATCTGGAACGTACTTGGTGCGAACCCCAGTTCCAACATCTGGTGGATGGGCACTCTTTACGGAGCCTATCTCTTTTTCATGCTGATTGAGTTTGTTCTTCTGCAGAAAGAGAATCACAAGGTCGCCACCATGTTCGGTCTGGCTGGTCTGCTCACCGGTGTTGCCGCCCACTCCAACCTGGGCGCCGTTTTCGGACTCCTCAACGGTCGTGAGTTCTGGCATGGTCCCTATATGCCCATCTACTTCATCACTTCTGCTGCCATGTCCGGCTGTGTTGCTGTTATCTTCTTCACCTATCTTGCCTACAAGGCCAACGGCTGGAAGATGAGCGATGATATGAAAAACTCTCTCCAGAATGTAGCCAAACTGGGCGCTCTGCTCATGTCTGTTATTATCTTTTTCACCACCTGGAAGATGATCACAGGTATCAGCGGTCAGGCCCCCGGTAAATATGACGCCATGATGGCCCTGATCAGCGGTCCCTTTGCCCTGAATTTCTGGGGTGGCGAGGTGATGCTGGGTATGTTGATTCCCTTCACAATCATCCTTGGTGTTCGGGCTCGCAATATGCCTGCGCTGTTTATTGCCTCAGTCTCCGGTATGATCGGTATCTTTGTCATGCGCTATGACCTGGTCGTCGTTGGTCAGATCGTTCCTCATTTTCACAAGGAGGGATTGTTCGACTATGCCCACCTCTTCTCCTACATGCCTTCCATTCACGAGTGGGCCATTACCTTTGCCGGACTTGGTCTTTGCTCCCTGCTCTTCCTCATGGGCGAGCGGATGTTCCGCGGTCACCTGTCCGAGGATCACTAAGCACCCCGGCAGTCGGTTCCGCAAAGGAGCCGGCTGCCAGCATCTTTGCATGAGAGAGAACTATGGTTAAGAAGAAAACAGACGTACAGGCCATCAAGCCGGACATGGCCATCTATCCCATTGGTGTCGCGGCAAGACTGCTCAGTGTTCACCCCCGCACCTTGCGTATTTACGAGGAGGAGGGTCTGGTTGAGCCGGCCCACCACGGAACTCGTCGCCTGTATTCACCAAACAATGTCCAGTGGATCAGCTGCCTGCGCAGCCTGATTCACGACGAGGGGATTTCCATTCCGGGATTAAAAAAATTACTTCAGTTTGCCCCCTGTTGGGAAATTGCCGATTGCCCCAGGGAGGTCTGTGAGGGCTGTACGGCTCAGATAGATCGGGCGACCGCCCAGACCCTGCACATCAAAGGGGACAAAGCATCCGAGAAGCAGGCCAAAGCAGCTGATCGTGCCCGCCGGGATGAGGAGCGGAGGATCCAGGCCGAAAAAAAGCAGAAAGCGCGCTGATCATTCCCCTGTTCAGCGCCACCGTGCCCTTGAGACGGGCCGGCTGATTACTGCCTGTTGTTTAGGCAATGTCTGATGCGTGTGGTTTGGCTTTTGTGCTGTTTCGTTTGAAAGGCCTGGGTGATGAATCATCTAGGCCCTTCGTGCGTTGAGGCCGAGTAAACATTTGGGTTGCCTTGTCGGGGAGATGATGATCGAGTATGTTTGCGGCGATGAAATTGGTGAGGTGCCTGGATAAGAGACGCACGCAGGCTTAACTTGAGAAGTGCGAGAGAAGAGTTGGGAATTGATGGGCCGAATATTTTGTACACAGAAATCATTAATTTTGGCGTCTGCCTCGCCTCGACGCCAGCAATTTTTGACTGAGCTTGGCTTGGAGTATCAGGTGCAGGCGGCCGAAATTAATGAAACACCGCATAGCGGTGAACTCCCGCTTGATTTCGTTCGACGCATGGCCAGGGAAAAGGCCATGGTGGTTGCCGAGAGCTTCCCGCAACACTGGATAGCGGCAGCTGATACGATCGTTGTCCTGGAAGGGGAAATTCTTGGAAAGCCGGCAAGTGCTCATGGGGCACAGGAAATGCTGATGCGACTCTCTGGTCGTGAGCATGTCGTTTTGACAGGCTTTAGTCTTGTTGCAAAGAATTGGGGGGTTGCGGAGGTGAGTAGTGTGGCGACACGGGTCGTGTTTCAGCCTTTTTCAGCCAGGGAGGCACAGGCTTATGTGGCCACAGGAGAACCCATGGATAAGGCCGGTTCTTATGGAATTCAGGGCCTGGGGGCTTTTTTGGTGAAGGAGCTGCGCGGTTCCTATACGAATGTGGTCGGTTTGCCTTTGGTTGAATTTTTGCATCTGTTGCAAAAACATGGGGTGGCTGTTCCTTGTGGTTCTTAGGGGGTGGAGTGTGTGTTACAGCAATGCGTCAATGCGGTCGTTCATTTCTTTGTAATGAAATAATTTTTCATATTCAACCATGCCGGCCAAAGCTCGTGACTGTATCTTTGTTCCAGTCTCTTCGAGAATGGCTACAGGATTGAGTCCGCCGATGATTACTACCCCGGCCCTGCCATCACTCACGGGTATTTCCAGGAGAGGCTGACCGGGCCAGCCCACCAGCATAATTCCACCCAGTCCGACTGTTTTGAGTTTGTCTGCCAGGTCAAGTACATTGTCTCGACTGTCAGCTGGTATTTCTCTGAAGCCCACACCGATCCGACCGTTCCCGTTTTTGATGGCTCCTGCGTAATCGGTCATGCCGCTCCGGATAAAGACCTCCAGGGGGTCCAGGCTGGTTCCATTGTACTTGATGATTTCCGCAAATCTTGTTGGCTTGTGTTTGTGAAGTTCCAGTAAACCTCCAAAGCTTGAATGAGCCGGGATTCCATGGGCCAGAAGAACACCGTTCAGGGTAATTGAGCAGATTGTGCCAAGTCCTGTCATGCCGGCTGGGATGATGGCATTGCCGACCCTCTCGCCAGATTTAAACAGGGTCATCATGGTGCCCATGGAATAACCAGCCTCATAAACCTGGCAGATTAACGGTGCGACTCGAGGGAGTGTTTTGGTCTCAATGAAACTGACATTGGTTATGACAGTGCCGCATCTCTTGTGGAGGTCAAAGGTCATTTTGTAGGTTAGCTGGTCAATTTTTGCTCCCAGGAAGCCGACCTTGTCAAAGACCTTGGCCCTGGCGAGTTCTCCGAGTCCAAGTTCTGTGATGAGTCGCCCCTTTTTGCCATGGTTTTCAGTGAGTCCTTTTTCGTCAAGGATTTGAAAATAATGGCGAACCGTTCGTTCGCTGAAGTCGTGGCCCATGGCGTGAAGATTCTCCAGCAGCTTTGAGCTGGATAAGGGCACATCCGTATCTTTCAGAATACGTAGTATCACAAGTTCTTTTCTGGCAGTTTTTTCACTCATGAAATTTAATTTATCGTTCGTGGTAATCCTTTGCAAATAAAATTTGGCAATTTTGCCGAATCGACTTGGTGGTGAGGGGTAAAAAATACGTCGCCGGTATCTTTTGTTAAGGTTTGTTGGCAGTTTTGCCGATATTCTCGTGCTGTGGCGGGTGCGCAAGGGCGTGTCTCCCTGTAAATGTGTCTTTCTTGACGATTGAAAAAATAATTTTTCGTGTTATTGTGGCAAGAGTTTGCCGTGTCGTGAGAGTTGTATTTTTTTATAAATAATAATGTTTAAAGGAGAAGGTCGTGGAGAATGTGCAAGAGTTTATGGCAGAGGTTGTGCGGAAATATCCTGGCGAGTTTGAATTTCATCAGGCCGTTGAGGAGGTGGCTGAATCACTTGCCCCGTTCCTGAAAGAAAAGAGCAGGTCTTCAAGAACAGCCTGACCACCTTGCCTCTTGGTGGCGGTAAAGGTGGTTCTGATTTTGACCCCAAGGGTAAATCTGATACGGAGGTCATGAAGTTCTGTCAGAGCTTCATGAGTGAGTTGTTCCGTCATATCGGCGAGAACACCGATGTCCCGGCCGGTGATATTGGTGTCGGCTCACGCGAGATCGGTTACATGTTTGGTCAGTATAAAAAATTAAGCAATGAGTTCACTGGTATTCTTACAGGTAAGGGTGTCAACTGGGGCGGTAGCTTGATTCGGCCTGAAGCCACTGGCTATGGTTGTGTCTACTTTGTTCAGGAAATGCTCAAGACCCGTAACCTGGATATTGCAGGTAAGGTCTGTACTGTATCCGGGTCCGGTAATGTTGCCCAATATACCGCTGAAAAATTGATGGAACTTGGTGCCAAAGTCGTCACATTCTCTGATTCAGCTGGTTGTGTTCATAAGGCAGATGGCTTTACTGAGCAGGATCTCAAGTTTGTCTTTGAGTTGAAGAACGTCAGACGTGGCCGGATCAGCGAGTGTGCCACGGCACTTGAGGGTTGTACCTACACTGCAGGTGCACGTCCCTGGTCTGTTCCATGCGACATCGCTTTCCCCAGTGCCACCCAAAATGAAATTGATGAGCAGGATGCCGAAACTCTGGTCAAAAATGGCTGTTATGCCATTGGTGAAGGTGCGAATATGCCCACCGTACCGGCTGGTGTCAAGGTTTTCCAAAAGGCCAAAATTCTCTATGCACCGGGTAAGGCTGCCAATGCTGGCGGTGTGTCCACCTCAGGTCTTGAGATGAGTCAGAACAGTATCCGTACTGCCTGGACCCGGGAAGAGGTTGACGAGAAACTTCGTCAGATCAAGGTCAATATCCATAACAGCTGCGTGCAGTACGGCACCCAGAAAGATGGGTATATCGATTATGTTGCCGGTGCCAATATCGCAGGTTTTGTGAAGGTTGCAGATGCGATGCTTGATCAGGGTGTTGTGTAATTTTGACCGTGGTTTCAGCTGGTTTGCTGAGTCTGTGATGGTCCCCCTGCTGCGTCTTCGGCAGGGGGATTTTTTTACTCAGCTGACTTGGGTTTGCATGAGAAAAGTTTTGAGCTACGTTTGAGGGTAGAAAAACATTTAATACTAACGGAGTAAGAATATGGCTAAAGCGAAATCGAAACCATTATTCAGTTCTGGGCTTGAGCCTCTTGATGAAATGTTGCAGGGGGTGCTCGCCGGTGACAATGTCGTCTGGCAGGTTGATGACATTCAGGATCAGATTCCGTTCGTGCATGCCTTTTGCAGATGCGCTCATCTTGACGGGAAAAAACTCGTCTATTTCAGATTTGCCCCTCATGATCCACTGGTGCCGGATCAGTATCAACCCGATATGTACACCCTGGATCCCAAGGCCGGATTCGAACAATTTATCACGAAGATCCTGAATATCGTCAAGGAGACCGGCAAGGGGGCCTGTTACGTCTTTGACTGTCTCTCCGTGCTGGCTGAAGACTGGTACAGCGATCGGATGCTGGGCAATTTTTTCAAGCTTGCCTGTCCCTATCTCTATTCAGCCGATACCGTTGCCTATTTTGCATTGATGCGCAATTCCCATACCGCGCTTTCAATTAATGCCATCCATTCAACGGCCCAGATTGTCCTTGAACTCATCAAAATTAATAACAAAGACTACATCCTGCCCTTAAAGGTGAAGGGCCGTCACACGCCCACCATGTACATGTATCATTCGCTGGAGAGAGGAAATTTTAATCCGGTGACCAGGAGTTGTATTGTCTCTGAAATACAGTCAGTGAGTCCTCAACCCTGGATTGATGGAAGTATTGTCCACCAGGATACCTGGACAAAGACCTTGAACAGGGCCCAGGCCGCCTGTACTGAACAGCAAAAGACGAATTCAAGCCCAAAATGTAAGTCTCTGCGCAAGCAATTGATCGGGATGATGATCACTCGTGATAAGAACCTTGCCCGTTTGTGTGAGCACCATTTTGAATTATCTGATCTGGTGGCCATTGGCAAGCGGATGATCGGTACCGGCTATGTGGGGGGGAAGTCCACTGGTATGCTGCTGGCGCGTGCGATTCTTAAAAATACAGACTACAAATGGAGAGAACGGCTTGAAATCCATGATTCTTTTTATGTGGGCTCTGATGTTTTTTATACCTTCATAATCAACAACAAATGCTGGTGGGAGCGACATCAGATGAAAGCCTCGGAGAATCCCTGTCTGGAGGCGAAAAAGATCAGGGAGAAGCTCCTGCTGGGGAAATTCTCCAGAGATACCATTGCTCAGTTTAAGGAAATACTGAATTATTTCGGTCAATCACCCATAATCGTCCGCTCCAGTAGTCTGCTTGAAGATGCCTATGGCAATGCCTTTTCAGGAAAATATGAGAGTGTCTTTTGTGTTAATCAGGGGACTCCAGCAGAACGCCTGGAGCAGTTTAAGGATGCGGTTCGTACGGTCTATGCCAGTTCACTGAGTCGAGATGTCTTGACCTACCGCTCCCATCGAGGTTTATGGAATAAGTACGAAGAGATGGCTCTGCTAGTCCAGCGGGTGTCTGGTGCTTTTTATGGCAATGTCTATATGCCACAACTGGCCGGGGTGGGCTATTCATTCAACCCCTTTTCCTGGGATCCGGAGATTGATCCGGCCGCAGGAGTCCTGCGGCTCGTCTATGGCCTGGGGACTCGTGCCGTGGACCAGCATGACGATGATTACACGCGTATTGTGGCGCTGGATGCTCCGCTGAAACGTCCTGAGGTCAGCACGGATGCAGTCCATAAATATAGTCAGCACACGGTTGATGTCCTGGATCTGAAGACAAATTCTCAGGAGAGTAATAATTTAGAGCCCCTGGTCAAGGCAAATCCCAGTCTTCCCCTTGATCTGTTTGCCGTGCGCGACACAGAAATGGAGGCGCGGGCCAGACAGTTTGATGTCAAAAATGTCTTTTCATGGATGCTGACCTTTAAAAATGTCTTTACCCAGACGGCGTTTGTGGATGACATGAGGGATATGCTCCGTGCTCTTGCCGCGGCCTATAAATATCCGGTCGATATTGAGTTTGCAGTAAACTTTTTTGAGGACAAATCATACCGTATCAATCTACTCCAGTGTCGCCCCTTTCAGGTCAAAGTTGAAACAGGTGGCGCGAATCTCCCCAAAAATATTAAGAAAAAAGATATATTGATCAAGACAGCAGGCCCCATTATCGGGGAGGCAACTGCCAAACGAATCGACAGACTTATCTATGTGATTCCCTCAAGATATAGCGTCCTGAAGCCCACAGAGCGCTATTCTGTGGCCAGGTTGATTGGCGAGTTATCCAATGGGATGCCAGCCGATAAAAATACGATGCTGGTGGGGCCGGGGCGCTGGGGCAGTAAGATGCCGGAGTTGGGCGTACCGGTCTCCTTCAATGATATCCGCAATGTGTCGGTGCTCTGCGAACTGTCCATGATGCACGAGAAGTTGGCTCCGGATATCTCTTTGGGGACCCATTTTTTTAATGATATCGTTGAAATGGGAATTGTTTATATTGGTGTCTATCCGGAAAGTGAGGGGTATGTGCTGAATGAGAAGCTGATCCTGGAAGGACAGAATGAATTAGTAGCACAGTACAACAGAGGAGACCGTATAGCCGAGGCATTGCACGTTGTGGATATCAGCGATTCAGAGACAGGTGTTTTCCTCCACGCCAACACGGTAAAGCGAGAGGCGATCATTTTTCGGGCAGAAAATCCAGAGCCTGAGAAAAAAATACGGGTGTAGCCTTATATGGTTCAGGTCATTTCCTGCTTCCATGCGGCCAGGCTGGCCAAAGAAATTTCGGCCCGTAATTCACCGCGAAGTTTTTTAGGCACTTTCTTCTCCCAGGGCGGGAAGAGCCCGAAGTTTACATTTGAGGGTTGAAAATGTCCTGGGTCTGTCTTGGTCAGGTGGGTGATTAATGCCCCCAGGGAGGTATCTGGTGGCGGACTGACCAATGATTGGCCAAGGGCCATGCGAGCGGCGTTGATTCCAGCCAAAAGTCCCATGGCTGTGGATTCCACATACCCCTCTACACCCGAGAGCTGACCAGCCAGAAAAAGATCGGGCCGGGTCTTGAGTTGCAGGGTCGGTTCCAGGAGTTCGGGTGCGCAGATGAATGTGTTGCGGTGAAGTGATCCCAGGCGGGCAAACTCAGCCTTTTCCATGCCGGGAATCATGCGAAAGATCCGTTTCTGTTCTCCGTAGGTGAGTTTGGTCTGAAAGCCAACCATGTTGTAGAGAGTGTTTTCATGGTTTTCCTGGCGTAGCTGCACCACGGCATGGGGGGTGATGTCGCTGTTTGGTCTCCTGAGCCCCACAGGCTTCATGGGTCCGAAGCGCAGTGTTTCATTGCCCCGTTCGGCCATGACCTCAATCGGCAGGCAGCCTTCAAAGTATTTGGCCTCTTCAAAGTCCTTGAGCGGTACGGTTTTCCCCGCCTTCAGGGCTTCCAGAAAGTTTTCATACTGCAGTCTGTCCATGGCGCAATTCAGATAATCACCGGGATTGTCATCATCCCAGCGTGATTTCTGGTAGACGATCTCCATGTCCAGGGACTCTTTCACAATGATCGGTGCAATGGCGTCGTAAAAGGCCAGCCGGTCGCGTCCGGTGAGATTGATCAGGGCTTCGGTCATGGACTCTGAGGTCAGGGGGCCAGTGGCCAGAATGACAGGCTGACCTTCAGGTGGTGGCAGTTCAAGAACCTCTTCGCGGATGACAGTGATTCGGGGATGGAGTTTTAGAGCCTCGGTGATCTGGGTGGAAAACTGCTCCCGGTCCACGGCCAGGGCCTGTCCGGCTGGTACTGCTGTTGCGTCAGCCACTCGCATGAGCAACGAGTCCAGGCGTCGCATCTCTTCCTTGAGCAGGCCAACGGCAGAGGTCGGGGCGTTGGAGCGCAGCGAGTTGCTGCACACCAGTTCGGCCAGCAGGGGCGAGTGGTGGGCCGGGCTGAGTCGCTGTGGCTTCATGTCGTAGAGTGTGACCTGACAGCCGCGTTCGGCGGCCTGCCACGCAGCTTCACAACCGGCCAGTCCTCCGCCGATAATTGTAATCTTCTGAGTCATTGTATCTTATTTATCGGGTCTGGCCCGGTGGAATGATTGATGGTGACTGTGGTTGGATAAGGGCCATCGTGGCCATTGGGATCTCACAGGTCATTTGCAATGTGGTGTTTTCCGCATCAGGGTTTGATGATCCGAACCTTGACTTTTTTTCTTCCCCATTTCAGGGCATGTTTGTGTGAGTCATAATAGAGGTCGATTCGGTTGGGTCCCTTGATTGCGCCACCTCGGTCTTCAACAATACCCCAGCCATAGCCTGGCACATACATCTTGGTGCCGAAGGGATAGTAATGGGTGTCAGCAGCAATTGTTCCGTAGGTGAATCGTCCCGCTTCGCGTGGATGGGTGCCGCTGGCAGTCTGGCCAGTGTATGTCGCACCAGACCGTTTACCGTTGCTGACATAACGATTCCAGAAGTCCATCTTCAGAAAAAGCCATCTGCCTCGTTCCCAGTCACAGCATTGACTGCAACCGCAGTAAGCCGTGGTTTCAATGACCTTGGTCTCTCCTTTGCTGCCCATGTAGTGGACTGGTGTCTTGCCGCAGCTTCCCAGAAGGAGAGCCATGGATATGACCAGGAAGAACAGGGGGGAGAGGCCGTATGAAGACTTTTGTGATTTTGAAAATAACAGTTTTGGTAGGAAGTAGCTCATTTGTTCTCCAGGGGTCAAGTACGATGGAACCATTTTTTGATTTCATCCGGTTCTATGCGGTGACTGACCGGTCGGCCATGTGGGCAATGGGAAAAGAGGTCAGCTTCGGCCATGCGTTGGAGCAGGCTCTCAATTTCTTGTTCATGGAGGGTGTCACCACCCTTGACAGCTCCTTTGCAGGCCATACTGGCCAGTATATTCTCGAAGCGACTGGATTTGTTTTTGTGGTTTGTCTGGCTGGCAAGCCCGGTTAGAATTTCCAGAAACAGTTCGGTAGGTGCACAGTGTCCGGTTAGTGCAGGAACACCGCTTAGCAGGTAGGTGCTGCCGCCAAATGGACGAAGGTCAAATCCGAGCTGTTGAATAGTTTCCTGATGCTGTTCCAGGGTGCGAATGTCTGTTGCCGCCAATTCCAGGTGGATGGGAAAGAGTAAGGCCTGGCTGGAGAGCCGGCCTCCCATGTACTGTTGTTTCAAGTTTTCGAAAAGCAGTCGTTCGTGGGCGGCATGCTGATCAATAATCAACAGATCAGAACCAGACTGGCAGAGGATGTAGAGTTTGTTGTATTGGCCAATCAGGCGCAGGTTTGGTGAGGGCGTTCCGGTGGTCTCTTCAGGAACCTGTTTCTGGATACTGTGGGACGGGGAGGTGGTGTAAGCGGCTGGTGGCTCAGAGGGACTGCTGTCTGTTGCGCTGACCGTGGTCCGGAGTGTTGTCGTTTCGAATGAGTGCGGGGCTGTTGTTGTCGATGGCTGTGGTGAGACCTGCTCTACTGGCTGGGCAGTGGTTGGGGGCGGGCTGGAAGGTTCCCTGCAGGACAGATTCGGGACCATTTTCTCCTGTGTCGTTGTGGTTGTGCGGGTGGGTAGTGCCTGTGGTTTGAACAGGGAAATGGGCTTTGCCTCTTGTTGTATCCCCTTTGCTGGTGCGTCCGTTTCTGTCGGCTGTCCCTGAAAGATGTGTCCCTGGATTGTTTTCTGGTAATTAAGGATGGCTTGCTCCACGCTTTGACTGATCAGTTGATGCACAGCCTGCCCATTGCGAAAACGGATTTCGTGTTTGGCTGGATGGACATTCACGTCCACCTCTTCCGGGGCTATATGGAGATGGAGCAACCCTGCTGGACTGCGGCCCTTCATCAGGAAACTGCGCATGCCTTCAGTTGCAGCATGCGCCATGAGCCGGTTCTTGACTGCCCGGCCGTTAACCAGAAGTCTGATACGGGCCGATGCTGCTATGTTTGCATCCGGGGGCAGGAGTAAACCCTGGATGCGGGGTCCTCTGCTGCGCCCATCTGTTCCGCTGACCTGCAGTAATTTACCAGAATAGTTCATGATTTGACCGAGTCGTTCCCGCAGATTCGTAGTGTTATCCAGGTGCAGGGTTTCACGGTCGTTGATGCGCAGGATAAAGCTGGCTTTGGGGGCTGCCAGGGCGTAGCTCTTGACTACTTCATCGATGTGGGCCAGTTCGGTGCGTTGGGTCCGCAGGAATTTCTTCCGGGCCGGGGTGTTCCCAAACAGGTTGCGAATTTCAATGGTGGTCCCCTGGGTACAGCCAATCTCGTGGACTTTGGTGAGTTTGCCGTAGTTCAGTTCGGCACGGGTACCCAAAGATGAACCTGCCGGTCGAGAGGTGATGGCCAATTTGGAAACTGATCCAATGGAGGGAATTGCTTCACCACGAAATCCCAGGGTGCTGATTTGATCCAGATCGTTATCTTCGGTGATTTTAGAGGTACCATGACGCTCAAGGCAGAGTAGAACATCATCTTCGTCCATACCCTCACCGTTGTCGATGATCCGTATCAGTCGGGTGCCGCCGCCTTCGATGTCAATTTCAATTCGTTCAGCGCCGGCATCAAGGCTGTTTTCGATGAGTTCCTTTACAACGGAGGCCGGTCGTTCGACCACTTCACCTGCGGCGATGCGGTTGGCCAGTTGTTCTGGAAGGATACGGATCTTGGACATGGTTTTAGGCTTGCGTGTTCAGGGCCAGCTGGTAGATTGATTCAGTCGCGTGCCGATGCGTGACACTGGGCTGAAGTTGAACAAACTCGACACAATGATAAAATCGTAAAAAAAAACACAGGGACGCAGTCAGTCAGAAATTATTATAACGCTGTTAAATTTACCATTAACTCTCAAACATTCAAGTTCAAGTGAGTCCAGTCCGTCAAAAAACAGAGTCCCGGGGCAAGCCACGTAATCGCCCGCTTCGTCGGAAACCCTACGGTGAAAAGCATATAATCTTTTTTATCTTCGGGATTGCCCTGTTGGTTAATGTGTTTCTCGGGAGTCTTCTCCTGGTTTCTGTTCTTCTTGATATTCCAGATCTGAAAACAGTAGCTCATTATCGACCTCTTCAGGCAAGTGAGATCGTCGATCGTAATGGCCGGATAATTGAGCGGCTTTTTATTGAGAACCGTACTCTGGTGTCACTGGAGAAAATGCCTTCTCTGCTTCCCAAGGCCTTTGTCGCAGCTGAGGATGGTCGTTTTTATGAGCATCCTGGATTGGATGCCTGGTCGGTTTTTCGGGCGGCAGTGGTGAATCTTAAAAAAGGACGGCGCAGTCAGGGAGGGTCGACTATTACCCAGCAGGTGGCTCGCAGTCTGCTGCTCACTCCGGAAAAAAATTATATCCGTAAGTTGCGTGAGGCAATTCTGGCCTGGCGTATTGATAGCCTGCTCACTAAGGATGAAATTCTTTATATTTATCTCAACCAGATCTATCTTGGGAATGGTGCCTATGGGGTGGCGGCGGCAGCTCAAGAGTATTTCGGAAAATCTGTATCTCAACTCAATCTGGGTGAGATGGCACTCCTTGCGGGCCTCCCCCAGGCCCCGAGCCGGTATTCACCTCGGAGGCATCTGCAACGGGCCCAGGAGAGGCAGCGTTATGTCCTCAATCGTATGGCCGAAGATGGGTACGTGAGTGCAGACGAGGCCAGTGAGGCATTTAATCGTGTCCCGGAGTTGCGACCAATTCCTGTTGGCTCTCATGGGGATCATGGATATTTTAGTCAGTTGGTACGTAAACAGGCGCGAAAGATTTTGGGTGGTTCTGTGAATCGTGCCGGGGTGAAGATTTATACGACTCTTGATCAGGATGAACAGGCCCTGGCTGTGCGTGCTGTACGAGCTGGAGTGATGGCCGTGGTTGAGCGAACACCCGCTGTTGAGCAGACGGGTGAAGTGGATGGTGCCGATGATATAGAGGATGTAATGGTGCCCCAGGGTGCTCTCGTCAGCCTTGATGCCTGCACAGGTCGCGTTCGCACTCTGGTCGGTGGGGTTGATTTTGAGGAAAGTCCTTTTGATAGAGCGACTCAGGCCAGACGTCCGGCAGGTTCGGTGTTTAAACCTGTTGTCTATGCCGCAGCACTTGAACAAAAATGGACACCGGAATCTCTGATTTTGGATGCACCGCTGACCGTTACCGGTCAAGGTGACAAGCCCTGGCGGCCTAAAAATTTCTCTGATACCTATAAGGGCGAGATGACTCTGCAGCAGGCCTTGGTGGAGTCGAGTAACGTGGCTGCGGTTCGACTCCTGCAGGAGACAGGAGTGAGTCGGGTGCGTACTCTAGCCCGAAATCTTGAGCTGAATGAGCCCATCAGAGCTAATTTGTCACTGGCCTTGGGAGCCACTGATGTTTCACTCATGAATATGAGTGCCAGCTACAGTCCCTTTGTCTGTAATGGCCGTTTTGTTCGTCCGCGATTGATTGATCGCATTGAGGATGGCAATGGCCGGGTGCTCTACGCATCCGAACAGGAGGGGCGGAGAGTGGTGAGCCGTAAGACTGCTGAGTCCATGCAGACAATGCTTGAGGCCGTGCTGCATGAGGGGACAGGGAAGCGGGCCGCAGGGCTGCCCGGATCTTCAGGAGGTAAAACAGGAACTTCAGATGACAGTCGGGATGCATGGTTTATCGGGTTTCACGGGGACCGGATTACCGGGATCTGGGTTGGTCATGACCACAATGCAAGTTTGGGAATTCAGGAGAATGGCGGCCGGACTGCAGCACCGATCTGGCGAGATTACATGGGGCGAGTGAGTGGGCTGGATGAATAAGAGAGGATTGGAGAGCAGCCTGACAGAGCTCTATGGCGTTGTGTATGGTGGTGCAGTGGCCGATCGTCTGTCGTTTGCCCACGAATTAGCCCATTGCTATGGTCGTGAATTGCTGGCTGATGAGGTGATTGCTGCTCAATTGAAGCTGACGCTGCAGCGAGCCCGGTTGCTTGAGCAGCAGATGACAGTTATGGAGATGGGGAAGACCTGCAGTGCCTGTGCGGTCCGGCCAGATGGCGGGTGCTGTAGTTATTATATGACCAATGAAAATGATGGGCTTCAGCTTTTCATGAATATACTTGCCGGGCTTGAGGTCAGTGTTGTTCGTGATGACGGGGTTGAGTGCAGCTTCCTGGGTTCACGGGGTTGTATTTTGCTTCTCAAGCCCCTGTTTTGCCTCAACTACAATTGTGCTGAGATTAAGCAAGTTTCAGCTCCTGCTGATTTAGGACGGCTTGAACAAAAGACCGGTGATCTTCTTCGAGCCCAAGTTGTCCTGGAGCAGTTACTCATTGCTTTTCTACAGCGTCAGTCCTGATAATCCTGATCTGAGTGGGTAGCCGCTGATTTTCTCTCTTGCTCCCTGCTTCCCTATTTTATAATAATCTCGCGGATCAGGTCAAAAAAGAAGAATTTACCGATCAGAAACAGGATCATTGACATCAGGGCTGCTGCCGGGACAGTAATAATCCATGACCCAAAGATTGATGTTACGACTTTGCGGTTGACACCACCCAAGCCTCGAGCCAGCCCGATACCCAGGATTGCACCAACCAGAGTGTGAGTGGTGGAGACTGGCAGCGCCAGCCGGGTACAAACCAGAACAGTGGCCGTGGCAGCAAGGTCAGCTGCGACCCCGCGCGAGGGAGTAATCTCGGTAATTTTTGTTCCTACGGTTTCCATGACTCGATAGCCATACGTTGCCAGACCGAGGACAATGCCGATACCACCCATACAAAGGATCCAGAAAGGTACACCTACTTTCATTTCGATGGTTCCGGTCTGTAAGATATGAACGATGGCGGCAAAGGGACCAATGGCATTGGCTACGTCATTTGCACCATGGGCAAAGGCCACGGCACAGGAGCTGATGACCACCAGGGGGACATAGAGCTGTTCCACCTGCTCCAATTGAGCGGAAATGGGTAGGTGGTCTTTATTCCTGAGCTTGTTTTTTACCCAGAGAATGGAGAGGGAGGCCATGATTGCGGAAAAACCCAGGCCTATATAAAGGGTGACTGCGTCGGTGAGCCAGGGGAGGTCACCGGTTACATGCTTGAGTCCCTTATAGACTGTGGCCAGAGTGACCACTGCTGTCAGAACGAAGACCAGTAGAGGCGTGTAGCGGATTGCGGCTCGGGTAGGTTTCTCCTGACCAAGGATGTATTTCGAAATCAGATTGAAAATAAAAAAGGCCAGTAAGCCACCAGCCACCGGGGAGATAAACCATGAGGCCACAATTTGTCCCATCTTGCCCCAGTTCACGGCACTCCAGCCGGCAGCAACAATACCAAATCCGGCGACGGCACCGACGATAGAATGGGTCGTTGAGACAGGTATACCCCATAGAGATGAGAAATTCAGAAACAGGGCGGCGGAAAGGAGTGCTGCGGTCATGCCAATGACCATGATGGTTGCAGCAGCTGAGGCATCGATTCCTGGCATGGTGGCCAGAAGTGAGGGGTCAACTATGCCTTTGCGGACGGTATTGGTAACACTGCTGCCCACCAGTACTGCACCTGCAAACTCACAGATACCGGCTAGGACAACGGCCTGCTTAACTGAAATGGATCGGGAACCAACGGCATCGGCCATGGAGTTGGCGACGTCGTTTGCCCCGATATTCCAGGCCATATAAAGGCCGATGGCGGCAGTGCAAATGATGATTGTAAGTTCCATATTAAGTTATCCTTTGGAAATCATGGCCCTGAGATAATCCCCAGCATTTTCAGCTTCATTGGCAATGGCACTCAATTTGAGCAATATTTTTTCATAGAAGAGAATATCTAATAATTTGACTTCATCTTCCAGGGCATAGATCTGGCGGCTGAGTGTGCGGGCCATTTTGTCGGCTTTCCATTCTTCTTCGCCCAGATTTTCCAGTGGCTGCATGACCTGTCGCGACTCGGCTCCACCAAATGAGACTTCAGCCAGGTTCTTGAATTCAACGGCTGCGGTCAACAGGGTGCCACTTACCTGGTACACCTGATTGATGAAATCGATGAAGGGTTCATGCAGGGTCGGGTGAACATTGATCTTGCGCAGCGTCAGAATGACGCCAATGTCTTCAGCGTAGTCTGCCATGTTTTCCTGGGCCTTGATGAATGCGTCCAGCTCTGATCGATCCACCGGCAGGAAGTAACGTCTGGTCAGGGTGTCACGGAGCGCATGTTTTATTTCGTCGGCCTCATATTCGAGACGGGATACCTTGCTCTGCAATTTGCTGATTCGTTCGAAGTCTTCAGCAATCAGAGCCCGAATAAGCGGGCGTACGACTTCAAGGCATTCATGGACTTTTTTGGTATGCTCAACAATGGGGCCAAAGGGGGATTTTCCGATTAGATCACGGATGATGTTCATGGATCTCTCCTTGAAGGTTGATGGCTCACGTACTGTGAATAGTCAAATGACCGATTGTGTCGCATTGTGTAATGAGGATGGAATTTGATGTCAAGAAGTTTTGGGGGGAGTATAAAAAAGTATCCCTGACAAACATGGTCGCTGAAGTTTCACAAAAAAAGAGGCGGAAGTCAAGATGTTGCAGTGAATATCCTGATATATTTGTCAGGGGGTGGAAGGGGAGGGTTGTTTGCGTCAGGGGCGAGGGGGCAGCATCTCAGTCTGCGGCCAGTTTGATGCGGGCCGCAGACTGAGGGTATTGACTTATAAGGGACGTATCATCCAGATGCCACAAGGGCATGTGTCGGCGCAGAAGCCACAGGCAATACATTTTTTGTCGTCAGAGACATACTCATAACCACCGCCAAGACCGGATTCGTATCCACTCTGATGACTGTATTCCAATTCACGTCGGCTTATGGCACCGGTGGGACAGATGGTCTCGCAGAGGTGACAGTCACGACAGGCGGCACAGGAGAGGCAGCTCTTGGCCTGAGCCTCTTCAGTGTGTATGTCAGCGTGGTCATCGGGGACATAATGAGTGATGGTCAGGGCCTGTTGGGTAATAACCTCTTTCGTGAAAGGTTTCCAGTCCTGCCCCTTGAACTGGGCAATGATGTAATCGGCCGCTGTTTTACCGGCACCCAGAGCGTGGGTCGCAAGACCTGGTTTTTCCACATCACCCACGGCCAGCACTTTGCTGTTTGAAGTCAGGTGGCCGGCATCGGTCTTGATCCAGGCGGCACCGCCTACGGTCAGGGTTTCAACATCCTCAGGCAGGAATTTAAGTGCGGGCACATCACCGATGGAGATGATCACTGTCTGAGCGGGGATCACCTCTCCGGTGTCCATCACTAAACCTTCATCGGTGACCTCTTTGGTCATAACCGGCCAGCGGAATTGAGCACCTAATGCCTCGGCCGCTTCTTTTTCATTTCCGAATGCCAGTGGTTTCTGGATATCGACCAGGGTTACATTTTCTGCACCCAGACGATAAGCTTCACAGGCCACATCGCAGCCCACGTTTCCAGCTCCAATGATGACGACTTCCTTGCCGATCTGTTTAGGCTGATCACTTTTGGCATTTTTGAGAAAGTCGAGGGCGGCGATAACCTTCTCATGTCCCGGGAAGGGAATTTTGCGAGGTTGGTGTGTACCTACTGCCACAACTACATAGTCAAATTCAGCCTCAATCTCTTTGAATTGGGCCTGGTCCAGATCAACGCCAAGGTTGATATGGATGTTTTTGGTCTCCGTGAAACGCTTGATCTCTTGGTCCCAGATCGCTTGGGACAACCGTTCCCAGGGGATGACCTGGGCCAGCTTTCCGCCGATTTGTTGATCTTTTTCAAATATATGTGCCTCGATGCCGGCATGTGCCAGCTGCCAGGCAGTATTCATGCCGGCAGGGCCGCCGCCGATGATTGCGACTTTTCTACCTGATGATTCAGCCATGACAGGTGATGGGACATGGGCAACAGAGCGACCCAGCAACTGGATGTCAATGGATTCATCAACTCCACTACGTGAGCAGTTTTGCATACAGAGGTTAGGGCAGATAGCCCCACAGACAGAGCCTGGCAGCGGAGTGTAGTTGAGCAGCATCTCGTAGGCTTCGTCGATCTGTCCTTCGCGGATCAGACGTAATCTGTCAACGGTCGGGATATGGACCGGACAGTAATAGGTACATGGGGCTGCTGATTCGCGGTTGGCCCAGTAGGGAACCTTGCGACGCAGATCGCCGGTGGGGACGGCCTCAATAGGGCTTCGGTCCAGGCCGGGAGAGAGATCGCGCAGGGGATCACCTCCAAGATCTTTGTTCCAGTGCTGGTTGCGGAACTGAGCCATGGGCATGGGGCCGGAGAACATCAGGGCCCGTTCCTGCGGGGTAATGGTGTTCAGGGTTTGCCATTCTTCGCGGATGGTGAGATGTTCAAGCAGTTCACTGCGACCGATCTTTGTGAGAAATTCGGACATCTGTCCGGTCAGCCATTGCCACTGTTCGTCGTCTGGCTGGCTCAGTTTGGCGTTGGTTTTGGAGTATGAATCATCAATGGGACCGCGGAAATAGATGATGCCGCCAACCATACCAACACAGGGGCGGTATCCAAGGACATTATTTGGATTTTTGGCTTCAACTCCGCAGACCACAGCTATTCCGCCACAGTTAAACTCGGCAAAGGAATCACCGCAGGAGCCCAGAACCCAGAGCTCGGGTTTGTCATAATCCGGATTCCATTTGGTCATGGTCAGGCCGCGTGCGCCAATGGAACCACCGACAAAAACTTTGCCATTGGCCATTGCATTGCAGACACCATTGGTGGCATCACCCAGGACTGTGATCTCAGCGCCGATGTTGAGATAGCCAACATCATCAGAGGCTGCACCATGGCAGGTGATGCTGGTCCCGGGCATGCCCATGCAACCCAAACGTTGCCCTGACGGACCTTGAGTATCGATGGTCAGGCCGTCTTCGTGGGAGAGGCGAATGCCGATATTGTGCTGGCCGTAGGTCTCGAGTCGGATTTGGTTGGTGGTTTGAGCGGCCTCGCGAACCAGCAGTTCAAAATCCATTGAATTGATGCGGTGGCCTTTTTCGTCAAGGCCTTTAACAACAGTCGTACTCACTGTACGCTCCTTATATGGTAATCACAGATTACGGGTGGCTTTGGTTTAGGCATAGAGCCAGGGGTGTTTTACCAGAGATCCTTATCTTGGGTTAGCAGACGTATTTGATGTGCAAACGATCCGCTGCTGCCTTATCGGCAATTCCCAGGGCGTCAGACATGCCGATGGGCAGACTTTGTGAACGACCCAGGGGAGCCATTATTTTTTTGATCTCAGTGTTAATTGACATGTAGATCTCGGCCACACGTTCAGCCACCAGGTCAGGATTCAGTCGACGGTAGAGCTTCGGATTCTGGCTGGTAATACCCTTGGGACAAATGCCGACATTACACACGTTACAGCGGTTTTTCTCGTTGCCAAGACATCCGGCTGCTGCCTGCATAATGTACTTGCCGATGTGGACGCCCGAGGCCCCGAGCATGACAAGCGCCATTCCGTTTTGGGCCACGTTGCCGTTTTTGCCGACACCACCTGCTGCAAAGATGGGCAGCTCGTTTTGCTTCCCTTGGGCGATCAGGTCAAGATAACATTCGCGGACACAGGAGGCGATGGGGTGGCCCGTAGCATCCATGGATACGTTGTAAGCTGCACCGGTGCCACCATCGATGCCGTCGATTAGCAGGCCGCCGGCATATGGGTTGCGCACCAGATTGTTGAGTACTGACTTGGCCGAGGTGGAAGCCGATATTTTCGGATAGATGGGTACTTTGTGGTCAAAGGCAGTCGACAGAGTCTGGATCATCTTCATGACACTCTCTTCAATGGAGTAGAGTGTCTGATGAACAGGGGGGGAGGGCAGATCAACACCCTCGGGTACTCCGCGCAGACGTGCAATAAGCTTGGAGACCTTGTACCACATGAGCAGACCACCATCGCCAGGTTTTGCACCCTGGCCGTACTTGATCTCGATGGCGGCAGGATTGCACTTCATATCCGGGATAGCCCGGATGATCTCATCCCAGCCAAAATAACCGGAGGCTATCTGCAGGATGATATATTTGAGATAGGGGCTTTTCAGGACCCAAGGGGGGCAGCCACCCTCACCTGTACCAATGACCACGGGGATGCCGAGAACTTCATTGCAGTATGCCACTCCCTGAAGCAGTCCCAGCCACATGTTGGGCGATAGAGCGCCAAATGACATGGAGCCAATAATAAAGGGGAATATTTCTCTGGTGGGTGGAATCCAACCGCCCTCGCGCTGGCGTTTGAGATATTCAGCCGGATCGAGGATGCGTCCCAGGGTGGTGGTGACATTAAACTCATGCCGGCCAGCGTCGAGTGCCGGATCGGTGAGCATGGAAATCCGGTCAAACATGATCTGGTCAAGCAGGGTTGGGCCGGTGACGTTGCGCCTGCCGCCTCGCTTGTTCGGTTCACCCTTCTGGTTGTTAAAGAAGAGGGTGCGGTGCTCGTTGGTATTGGGCACCGGCATGATTGCCTCGTTGGGACAGACCATGGAACACATGGAACAGCCGATACAGGCATTGGCCATGGAAGTCTTCTGGCGGATACCCACAAAGGTGCGGTACTCGTTGCCTCGGGATTTCTTGAGAACATCGAGTTTCGGCATCCGCTGTCTGCGGTAGGCCAGGTAAATGGCCTCTTTGGGGCAGACGGCGGTACACTGACCGCACAGGGTACACCGGTCTTCTCGGTGCTGGACTATCCAGGGTAGATCTGTATAGCTTAGGCTGCCTGGGGCAACAGGAATGGATCGTGCTGAGACCATATTGTCAGTTCCTTTCTATCGGGGGGAACAATGATTGTGTGTTCACGCATTGGTTGAAAATCGAGTGCTGGATCGCGATCAGGGACCAGGGCGTCAACCCCGCACATCTCTGAGGCTATGGCCCAGGCACCATCACGACCACCAACTGTGGCCGGGCGCAGTTTCTTCTGATCCATGACCAGCATGCAGGTCTCATCGGGAAGGGTGCCAATGACCGCATTGGGGCCATCTATGATCAGGCGTCTGCAGGTATTGCGCAGCCCTTTAAGGAACTCGCCTTGGGGATGAGCGTCAAGTTCTTTGGTGCTGAGTGGTGTGATGACATGTTTGTAGGCTTCGAGGGGCAGCCCAAGTTTTGTGAGCGTATAGTGGAGAATGTGAGCAAAGACTTCTGAATCGCTCTGGTAACCAGTGTAGCCAGGGAAGTGTTGACCGAGGAGCCAGTCCCGGATGGGGACAAAGGCGGAGTTTTCACCGTTGGTCATGGTTGCGACACCCTGGATGATGAAAGGGTGGCAGGCGTAGAGGTTGATGCCGTAGTTGGTGTTCTGTCTGCCTTGAGCCATGCAGACTCGCGAGCGTATTCGGTTGTCGCTGAGCGTCAGGGCATTGCCTATGTCCAGGGGCCAACCCACCTCTTTGATTATGGCTACATCGGGCCAGAAGGAAAAGGCGGTCAGGTCGCCGCCGTGTTCTTCGCCGTCGGCGCGCAGAGCCAGGCGGGTGAGCATCAGTTCTTCGTCGATCTCAGTCTGGCTTTTGGCCTTGAGAGTGTCTGGCATCCTGTAGGAACGGAGGAAATAGCGAAAGCGATCTTTGGCCTCGATCAGCGAGGGGATGGTCTCAAACTCATGGTCATATTTGAGCTCAAATCCCCTCTCTTCCATGAAGCTGTTGAGTCGCGACATGGCTTGTTCTGTGTGGGCGATACCAGAGAGGATCGGGTTTTTGGAGTTATATTTGAAGTCCTCAAATTCCAGGCCGCGCATGAGCAGGCCGAGGCCGGAGCCGTCGTATCCTTCCTGCATGGCCTCCATGGCTGTGAGGACCTCGTAAGGCGAAAACGCGGTGTTGGCTGTCTTCAGGGCTAAACGACACATGGATGACTCCGAATCTTTGGGCTAAATCACTGTTGTTGATATTTGTTCTGAAGGGACAGTGAAGGTGAACTGTTTTTGCACAACAGAAAAAAATACTGCGAAAAGGATTTAGTGTCAATAGTGAAACGGGAGGTGGATACGGGGCAGCTACGGTTGGTAACGCTTGCGGGGGGAGGGAGGGCTCTGTGATGACTTTATGCGCGGCAGACTGACTGGTTATTTTTTGAACAGTCTGCCAAAATCCTTGACCTTGTCGACTTGGTCCTTGACGGCTTCGATCTCTTTGACACCGGGCAAGTCATCGATTAAATTTTTGGTTGATGTTTCAGTGTCACCTACGTTCTTCTTGAAAGAAGTGATGGCCTTACCAAGGGATGAACCCAGTTCAGGCAGCTTCTTCCCGCCGAAGATCAGAACGGCAATGGCCAGGATAACTATCAGTTCAGGGGCGCCAAGACCAAACATGGCATTCTCCAGAATAGGCTGAGGTGACCCTGCAAAGCCAAGGCGCAGGGAGGTGGACAGAAATTATTCGGCCGGTTTGTCTTTTTTGTCTTCTTCCAGTTTTGCAGGATCAGCTTCTTTTTTGGTGGCGTCTTTGAAATTTTTGATACCCTTGCCGATACCTGAGCCGATTTCTGGAAGTTTGCCAGCGCCAAAAATGATTACAATAATAACTAGAATAACGATCAGTTCCGGCATGCCAAGTCCGAACATATGTATACCTCTTTAGGGTGGGCTGGATGACTTTTGGATGAAAGAGTTACCGTACAAGTCACTTATTATTTGAAGATTTCAATAGTAGAAGAACCTGAATGAAAAGTCAAGGATCACGGTGTGCCACACCGTGGCGATGGATGTGGTGCTCTCGTACGCTCCCTTTGGAGTGATGTTCGACTGATTACCTTCTGGGGTGATGTACTACGAATGTCCTTGATGTTAGGAGTGAGGCACGTTATACCAACGTAGATATCTGTATAATTTGATGAAGAAATATGTATTTATAAGAGAGGAGATGGCTTTTATGGGTGTCGATAAAGAATATTTGATGGAGAGTGAAGACGAGTTTTATCGTTTAGATATCAAAACTGAAGTGACGACTGTACAAAAAAGAGCCCTGTGGGCCGGTCTCAAACCGGGAATGCGGGTTGCCGACCTTGGCTGTGGCTCTGGTAAGACCAGTTCCGTCCTCCATGAATTGGTCGGTTCTGCTGGCGAGACTGTTGGTGTTGATTTTGCCGATAATCGTATCTCCTTTGCCCGGGAGAATTACAAGGCTGATGGTCTAAGTTTTCAGTGTCGTGATGTTCGTGAGGACATGAGTGATCTGGGAAAATTCGATTTTGTCTGGATGCGCTTTGTCCTGGAATACTACCTGGCCGAGAGTTTTGACATTGTGGAAAAAGTAACACGATTGCTTAAACCGGGTGGCATTCTCTGTTTGATTGATCTGGATTACAATTGCCTCACTCATTTCGGGATCAGTGATCGTATGGAGCGAACTCTTCAGGCGCTTGTTACCGCGTTACGGGAACGGGCCAATTTTGATGCCTATGTGGGGCGAAAAATCTATACCTATATGTATGATCTTGGGATGACTGATATCCAGGTCGACGTTGGAGGTCACCACGTAATATATGGTCAATTGGCTGAAAGTGATGCTTTTAACTGGACGAAGAAAGTAGAGGTTGCCCCCGGGAAAATTCAGTTTGACTTTAGTGAGTATCCTGGAGGGCATGAAGAATTTATGGAGGAGTTCCGCACGGTGTTTAACGATCCGCGTCGTTTTACGTATTCACCAATTATTATATGTCGCGGCCAAAAGGCCTGAGCTGTACTTTGATTTCGGCCCTGTTATGCCTGCCCTGCAGGTGCAGTATGAGGGGCAGGCACAACAGTGGGATGTTGCAGTGAGCGGTTTGACTCTTTGTTGATAGGGTACCAGCGGGGTGTCGAAGGAGCTCGGCGGCGGTTTGTTTGTTGAAAAAAATGCTACTCTGGTGTGTTTGGTTGTTTGTCCAGCCAGTTAAACAAGGCCGTGACGCAGTTTCCAGCAAAATGAGTGCCGATTCCGTCGGTGAGAACCTTTGATGCCTGTTTGCGGGGCATGGGGTCGCGGTAGTGGCGTTTAGAGGTGATTGCTTCGTAGACATCGGCCACGGCGAGAATTTTAGATCCCAGGTGGATTTGATCATCCTTGAGGCCCTGGGGGTAGCCGGTGCCGTCTAGTTTTTCATGATGAGATCCGGCGATTTCCGGAACTTGTTCGTATATACCTTCAAAATTGATCTGCTCAAGGATTTCCCTGGTTTTTGAGGCATGTGTTTTGATTTCTGCATACTCTGAGTCGCTGAGTCGTCCCGGTTTTTTCAGGCTTGAGTCGTTTACTCCGATTTTTCCGTAGTCGTGAAGTAACGCGGCAACCCGGACCATTTCAGTATATTCATGGTCAAGGCCCAACTCTTCACAGATGCCGATGGAGTATTCTGTGACTTTGAGTGAATGGCCGGCAGTAATGGGATCTCGGGCATCAGTAGAGGCGGCCAGGACCTGAAGGATGGATTGAAACTGTCTTTGTTTTGCCTCCATGGTCTTGATGTTATGGATAGTGATCCCGATCTGTGGCGCAATACCCATGAGCAGATTAATGTCTCGTTGAATAAGTGACGTGTGATTTGTTGTGTTGTGGACGGCCAGCACCCCCAGTGACTCTCCGTCATATATGATTGGGCAGCAGATGAAGGAATTGACACCAGGGTTCCTTGAAAAATAGACATCAAGCCAATGTGGTAAATCTCACTATTACACTA